>WNFT01001789.1_pt1 | contig 29743 bp, 18 predicted proteins | sample 5400191 | NCBI WGS metagenome assembly WNFT01 (sample SAMN13153359, study PRJNA577476) | soil metagenome | isolation source: 80 cm saprolite under Madrone tree | place: USA:California | collected 2016-06-14 | reverse complement strand
TGAAGGCGTAATAGACATGGATGGAGTTTGTAGTACACAGGCTGCTGGATCAAAAGCAACGTGAACTGTTGCACCTTCAGGCGAAATGCTGGTCGTGGTTACGCTAATGCCGTAAGTTGGATCGGTAAAAGTTTGACCTACAGGCCATATCAAATTAGCGGCAAAACCGCTCATGCTATAGATAGCAAAAGTCTCGCTTCCAATATAATCGTTACCTTTGCGAATGCTAATGCCCTGAGTTCGAAAGTCGCCCGGTTGGTAGTTATCAAAAACTCCCGAAGGTTGGCGAAACTCGAAGTAATAATATCCGCCCTGAACCGTTGGAATTCTAAGAGACGAAACCCCGCCCTGGTATTCAATCGGCGTTAGAACATAGTCACCGCTTGCCGTCACGGTCTGAGTGTTAAATGGACTGAGAAGACCCAACGTTCCTCGATTGTAGTTGTTGAGTTGATTGATTCCTGCGCCCATGATTCCGCCAGCCGTGTCGCCGTAGATGTTGGTTGTGCAATTGTTGCTGAACGGGACTTGAACCCCGTTGGCATCGTGGCAGATCAGCGAGTTGGCGTGAGACATGTGAAGGCTATGGCCGAGCTCATGCCCGGTGTTGTGCATGTCCAGAATATCAGAGTTCACGTAGATGATTGAGCCAAATGAAGCTGCAAAATAGTTACAAGCTGACTCTGGAAACAAATAAATAGTGGCAAAGTAGTTACTTTGAATGTAGCCGGCTGCGGCGGCTAATGTAGCGGCTTCCGAAGCGCCATTAGCCCCGCAAACGGAAGAAGCAATGGAAACTGTGTAAATACCGAAAACGTCGCCGCTAATGTCTAGCTGATTCCAAGAACTCTCCAGGTAATAAGCTCTGACACTATTTGGGTCTGTAAATACAGTGGCACGAGCCTGATCTGTGGTAAACGTCAGTTGTCTATCTGAGAGATTATAGAGAATGACTGCTACTTTCTTTTGAGTTTGAGCTTCAATCTGTTGACTGAAGACTAGAAGGCATCCGAGAAGTAATGTTGTTTTCATAGTTAACACAATCTTTCTTGAATTATCGTTCGTTGCCCTGTCGCTGGATGGGAAGCCAACTTCATATGAGAGCGCGTGGTTGTGAGCGCCCAAAGAAACGGTTGCTCCCAAGGCATGGTTGGTCGCGCACACAATCAGTGAAATTAGTCGAACCGTGAACGGAACCAGCTGGGTCTGAAAAAGCATGTAAATTTCACCGTGTAAAATTGGGGCATTACCTGGATGAGGGCGGCGGGGCAGGGCAAATCAAATCGTCAGGCCGAAACCGAGCTGCTCACTTGCAAGCGGACCGAGGCCGGGATTGTCGTTGTTAAGGGGGCCCGTTTAATTTTCAAGAATCCTGAGGCAAGGGGCTTGTTTGACTAGCTACAAACCAGGAACGCGGTTCGCGGTGTCGCGGCACCTGGGGCAATTCGTGGATCGCCGTTGCTCCCCATTTCGAGTTGCTAAGGACATAAGATGTCGACACGCTGCGATCCTAGGGAGCAAGCTTTATGCCGTCGACCGCGCCCGCGGCACGGCCATTCTGAATTCCTGAATAGGTTTGGTTTTTGCTGTGGCTTAGGCGATGCGAATGGTCGGCGGACGGTGCGTTGGCGTTCCAATGCCGGCGCTCTTTGAGGGCATCCAGCCACGGCGGATCAGCCCACTTGTTCCGTTTGACCCCTTCCGATGGCCGCCGTTTTCAGCGTCCAGGGAAGGAGCAGCGATCCCGGAATTATTGTTTTCGCCAGGATAAATGTAGACAGATCGAAAATCGGGAACGTCGTCGCGAATCCTTTTCGCGATTCGAACGAAACTATTTGTGCGCACGATCTTCGAAGACAGCAGAGGCAGAGGCGCCAAAAAGCGGAGAGCGTGGTCACGGAGTTTCCCGTCCATCGACCGAGATTCGGCGTCCGCGGGGAAGTACACGCCATGGAGCTTGAGGGTAAGGCTTTTAACCTTCAGGCGGCTCAAGATGAAAAAGGGGCAGCGGCGCCGCTTGGCGCCGCTGCTGTTAAGGTTGCCGGTGCTTACACATTGATCATGTGTTATTCACTGACAACGTCGGGTTTAGTCTCACTAATCTGAACACAAGCCAATCTTGCGAGTGGCCTGGCTTGTGCAACCGTTAGCATCCGTAACGGTCACTGTGTAAGTACCTACACCCACTGAGATGCTCTGAGTGGTTGCGGTTGAACCCCCGCTCCACTGGAACCCGAGCGGCCCAGTGCCACCGCTTGTCGTCGCGGTCAGAGTCTCTGTCGTTGCCCCGGAGGTGTCGCAGCCCGAAAGGTGATTGATCGTCACCCCCACGGCAGGGGTCACCGTCAGGGTCAGGTCACTCGTGGCCGTGCCGCAACTTGCGCTCGTAGTCGTGAGCCTGAGGATTGCGCTCCCGGTACCGGTGAAGGTCACGCTGGCACCGACAGCATTTCCAATCTGGCTCTGGCTATCGATCACCGCCGGCCCACTAACGACCGACCAAACTCCTGTGCCGTTGGTGGAAGTCCCCGCCAGGGTGAACGCCGTGGTGGCTGCCGTGACGCAATTGGCCGTCTGGTTAGGTTCAGCGGTCGCGGTCGGGTTCGGGTTCACCGTGACCGTCGCAGTGTCCGTACAGTCGATCACGAGTCCATTAACTTCGTGGACCACCAGGGTGTCGGTCGTGCTACCAACGGGATCTGCTACCGAAAGCGTACAGCGCAGGGTTTGCCCTTGAAGCACCTGGATGGTTACTGGTGAGCTACCCGTTGTACAAGTACCAGGGGTAGCAGGAGAGACTGTAAGTCCGCCGGTGATATAGAAGTCGTCCCCCGTATTGGCAGGCGTACCGTTATCATCGTGGAGAGTCTCGTTGAGCGTGCCGCCGCCACTACTGGTTTCGTACGTCAAGGTGACTGGCAGCCCAAATCCGGGGTTCGCCGGATCCTCGCACACTGTGCTTGGAGACGCAGTCTTGTTACATGAGCCGCTGCAGGCTTGGAAATTCCCGAGCGCAAAGTCCTTGAGCACCGCACTCACTTCAGCCGACGACCGGGTCTCCAGCAGGAAGCTGGCAAAGCATTCTGATGCGAGCCCCAAGCTGGTGATGTCTATAGCTCCCTCAAAGAAATCCGGTGTTGGAACGACGCACGGGGACGTTGCCGTCTGGTCCGGGTTTGTGCAAGTTGTCTTGTTGTCTTTATTTGTGTACTGCCAGGAGACAGGGACACCTATGCTGTTGGTAACCCCGGTTCCGGAATTCGGGTGAGAACCGCTGATATCGCAAAGGCTGCCCTGTGGAAAGGCCGTGGTATCGCTCTTGGGGTCGATAACGCCACTAAGAGCGTTACAGCGAGCGAGGGCGCCTGTGTCAGGGGGCCCGTCTGGTTGTCCTACCCATACGAGTGTCCTTATTGAGCTGGTGCCGCCGCCGCCGCTAAACGCGCTCAGAACAAAGACATCGCCATTCTTGTGGAGACTGCTGAAGCCCCCACTGGAGTTTGGAGCTACTGGATTCTGGAAGAACCAGAAGCCGATATTCGCGTCACCATTGTTGGTCGGGCGGTCACCACCAAAGACGATGATGCTGTGACTGTCTGTGGGGTTAGTGTACTTCGCGGCAAACGCGTGCTCGACGTCGTCCTTGGACGGCCCAGTGCCCCGAGCGACCTGTCCCCAGTCAGAGATTTGGTTGAAGTCCTTCGAGCCACCCCCCGTATAGATCAAATCGGTTCTAATTGGCGGATCCGAGACAAACGTGGCAGCCTCCGAGCCTCCAAAGACTCCATTGATCGACCCAGAAGTACCCACGGGAATAGGGTTATTCCAAAGGGTACTCCAGTCATCAGGCAAAGGCGTACCGCTATCATCGAAAGCGTTGCCCTCGATCTCGAAAACAGCGTCCCACGAGGGAGTGGGCAACGGCACCGCGCGAGCGAGGTTTAGCCGGGCGTTTGTAATGTTGTTCTTGAAGTTGGTTGTGATTTTGCCTTTAGCGGCACTAGTTTGGGGGGCGCGTGTGGTGGCCCATGTTCCGATGAACAGCAGGGCCAACACGGCTACGCCCAACATGAGTTTCACAAAATTTGGTTTTCTAGTCATTGGGAGTAACTCCTTCTTGAAGTGGTTTGTAGGCCTTCCAGCGAGTAGAGCGGTGGGAGGGCTGTCTGGGGAATGCAGTTAGTAGGAATCCCGCCGTGTCTTGCCTGGCTATGCGCTGCCTTCTTCCAGCAGAAAGCAACGCGGCCTCATCCAAAATTGGAGGGACCAGCGGAAGGCCTGGGCTAAGAAAGATAAATCCAGAAATCACGTCGATTCCTGTCAGCCAGCAGGGAGTTGCCGTTTACTCCTGTAACCGCACGACGTGAGTTCGGCTTCAAACTGTATTGGATTAGACCGACTCGATCGAGGGAGCATTTTGGGGCGACTCCTCAAGTGTTGGGTATTAAGAGCCGCCACCACACTCAGAGTTAAGATGCGGGATGCTAGACGATGCATCTTTCCACCAGAGTGTGGTGGAAGCTGTGTTGTTAAGAGCCCCCGTTACCACCCGCCAGTGGCAACGGGATCTTTACCTATCCAATAGGACCCTGGATCCGTCGGATTCTGGTTTAGTCTGCCTCACGGTCAATCATTGCTTTTCACCCTGAAGCAGGCAATGGGCGGCGGCGCCATTTTTGGCGCCGCTGCGGTTAAGGTTGTCGGGGCTTCACATCAGTTATGTGTTGTCACAACAACGCGGTAGGTTATGGACTGCAACCTGCACACAAGCCGACGTGGGTCGTGTTAAAGGCTGAACAGCCATCCCTGGTTATGTCGACTCTGTAAGTGCCTGGCGCAGTTACCAAGAGTGTCGAGCCAGTGCCAAGCACTGTCGCATTTCCGACCTTGGTCCAACTGTAAGTCACCACACCACCGGCGGGACTGACTGCTGCCTCCAACAAAATATCTTCGTCCGTTGTGCAGCTATTCGCGTCGGCCGCAGTGGGACAGATTTCCACCGTCGGCGTCGGCTTGACTGTGATAGTGAAGTGCTTCGATGGACCGGCGCAGCCATTAGCAGTTGGTGTCACCGTAATGGTCGCTACCACATTGGATGTACCGGCATTGGTGGCTGTGAAAGCTGCAATGTTGCCACTGCCGCTCGCCGCCAAACCAATACTGGGAGTGTCGTTGGTCCAGCCAAAGGATGTTCCAGCCACAACACTAGTGAAGTTAACAGCACTTGTCGTCGCGCCATCGCATAGCAGTTGATCAGCTGGCTGGTTTACGCTTGGTGTCGGCTTCACTGTGATTTTGAAGCTCTTGGACGGACCCACACAACCATTGGCACCCGTTGGCGTCACGGTAATGTTGGCTACCGCATTGGTTGTTCCACTATTGGTGGCGGTGAAGGCTGCAATGCTGCCAGTGCCGCTCGCACCGAGACCAATACCTGTATTGTCATTGACCCAGTTAAACGTTGCTCCGGCCGAGCCAGTGAAGGTAATAGCACTGGTCGATGCACCATTACAGACAGTCTGGTCACCGGGTTGATCAACGCTTGGGCGTGGAAGCACAGTCAGCGTCACCGCTGCGCTACTGAAACAGCCTGTGGTGTCGTTTGTCACCTTGGCGTAAACGGTAGCTGATGCACTCGTATAGGTTGCCGGGTTGTTTATTTGATGGGCGAGGGCGAGGTCTGCGTCGGTGAACCACGTCACCGTTACGCCGGTGGCGCCAGCACCCTTTACGGTGCCCTCAACCGATGTCAGATCAAACGTAGCTGTGCCGCCTCCTGCCACGGTTTCGCACAGACTAAGGCTTGCAGGATTAGCAGCCGGCAGCGGATTGACAGTGACTTGCGCCGTTTGGGTACAGTCAATCACGAGGCTATTAACTTCGTGAACCGTCAAGGTGTCGGTCGTTGTGCCTACAGCCTCTGCTACCGAAAGCGTACAGCGCAGGGTTTGCCCTGCAGCAACCGGGATAGTCACGGATGAACTACCAGTCGTACAAGTACCAGGGGCAGCAGGAGCGACTGTAAGTCCGCCGGTGATATAGAAGTCGTCTGCCGTATTGGCAGGCGTGCCGTTATCATCTTTCAGAGTCTCGTTGAGCGCACTGCCGCCAGTGTTTTTGGTTTCGTACGTCAAGGTGACTGGCAGCCCTTGTCCGGGGTGTGCCGGATCCTCGCACACCGTGGTTGGGGACGCAGTCTTGTTGCATGTGCCGCTGCAGGATTGGAAATTCCCGAGCGCAAAATCCTTGAGCACCGCACTCACTTCAGCGGAGGAGCGAGTCTCGAGCAGGAAGCTGGCAAAGCATTCTGACGCAAACCCCAAGCTGGTGATGTCAATAGCTCCCTCAAAGAAATCCGGCGTTGGAATGACGCACGGGGACGTTGCCGTCTGGTCCGGGGTGGTGCAAGTTACCTTGGTGTCCTTATTTGTGTACTGCCAGGAGATATGGACATCTCCCGTGTTGGTAATTCCGGTTCCCGCATTCGGGTGAGAACCGCTGATATCGCAAAGGCTGCCCTGTGGAAAGGCCGTTGTATCGCTCTTGGGGTCGATTACGCCAACAAGAACATTGCAGCGAGCGAGGGCGCCTGAGTCAGTGCCACCGGGTCCAGCCGTATCTGGTTGTCCTACCCATACGAGTGTCCTTATTGAGCTGGTGCCGCCGCCTCCACTGAACGCGCTGAGCACGAAGACATCGCCATTCCTGTGGAGACTGCTGAAGCCCCCACTGGAGTTTGGACCGACTGGATTCTGGAAGAACCAGAAGCCGATATTCGCGTCACCATTGTTGGTCGGGCGGTCACCACCAAAGACAAGGACGGTGTGACCGTCTACGCTATTGAGGTACTTGGCAGCAAACGCGTGCTCGACGTCGTCCTTGGACGGCCCGGTGCCCCGAGCGACCTGTCCCCAGTCAGAGATTTGGTTGAAGTCCTTCGAGCCACCCCCCGTATAGATCAAATCGGTTCTAATTGGCGGATCCGAAACGAACACGGAAGCCAGCGAGCTTCCGGCGGCGCCAGTTACTGACCCAGAAGTGCCCACGGGAATGGGGTTATTGTTAAGATCGCTCCAGTCTTCAGGCAGCCCTGGTCCGCTATCATCGTAAGCGTTGCCCTCGACCTCGAAAATAGGGTCCCACGAGGGAGTGGGCAACGGCACCGCGCGAGCGAGGTTTAGGCCGGCGTTTGTGAAGTTATTTTTGACGTTGGTTGTGATTTTGCCTTTAGCGGCACTGGTTCTGGGGGCGCGTGTGACGGCCATTGTTCCGATGAACAAAAGGGCCAACACGGCTACGCCCAACATGAGTTTCACAAAATTTGGTTTTCTAGTCATTGGGAGTATCTCCTCGTTGAAGTGGTTTTGTAAGCCTCAGGCCGGGAGTGCGGGAAGGGAGCTGCCTGGGATGCAGCGCGTAGGGATCCCACCATGCTTTGAGCAGCAATGCGCTGCCTGCTTTTAACGCAAGGCAACGCCGCCTCATCCAGTATTAGGTGTTGAGCCGCCACCACACTCTGCGTTAAGATGCGGGTCGCTAGACGATGCATCTTTCCGACCAGAGTGTGGTGGAAGCTGTGTTGTTAAGAGCCCCCGTTACCACACGCCAGTGGTAACGGGGTTTTTCATTATCGAATTGGGATTAGGTCATATACAATCCTTTCGATTTACAGTGCCGTCGGGGCCAAACTTGATTCTTGAAAAGCTGGTTGATTAAGCCAAGGTGTTGTCTCAGCCTTGGCGCTTCCGACTTCGCACGTAGCTGATCAGTTGGCTCTGACTACCAGCGAGCGAGGGACCCTGATCGTAGTCAGTGAATGATAAGTAAGTTTGGCCGTCAGGCTAACGCCAGTTGATAATTATTGTCAATCGATTTTCCTCAGCAACCCAACCACTTGCTTACCCTCTCGAGAGTTCAGACACCACAACAATAGTCGAAACTGGTTGAGTAAAACTTGAGCTGTTGAAAACATTGGTGATGCGGCTATCGCCAAACTAGTCTAAACGCTCGCTGACTTCTTAGTCGTTGATTCCCTCTAAGATTCACTCTAAATAAATGCATACTCCCTGATAGCCACGGCCAATCCCCACCTTTGATCGACTTGGGGGTCGCATCTCAAAGCAACTCCCCGAATCACAGCGCCCCCCGCTGGTGATGGGTCCGCCGAGAAATTAACTATCAGTCTCACCTCGCTACCTCGCTCCAATTGGTGAGGCGTTTTGAGGTAGAGACCCGTCGAACTGATGTTGTCGAGCACGCAATCCAACTCAAAGAACTCGCCCGCTTTATCAATGCCAGAGACACTTGTCGGAAAAGGTCCTGCAACGCGGGGCTTCGCACGTCGTTCCAACACGCCAATCTCTCTTCCAGCGTCGGGGTGAACTACTGTTTGCCGGCCGCTCAGTTTGTCAAAATTCCTGAGCCGTCAATGAGGCGTCCACTTTCTGAAAAATGCGGCGTTAGGATACTGACGCAATGGTTGTAGCGCATCGGAGCAGGATGCCTTTTTTTATGGCACTTTCCTGCCATGTAGGGCGAGGCTTTACAGATTGACGCCCGGCGTGACAACAGCGGTCACGCCGGGCGTCCTGATCACGCTGCTGAGGTTAGCCAAGTACCGAGAAGACTCTGGCTAGATAAGCGCGAAATCCTGTCGGTTGCGATGTCGCACTGACAGTGGAAGACGAATCAGGCAGCGGCTGCTGCATCGGAGCCGCAGCAGCCTGATTCACTAACTGTCCCGTGAAGCACAGTTTGAAAGATGCGGATCCCGAACAGCCGCTGTTGCTATTCGTGACCACGACAGTGTAGGTGCCCGGTTTAGTGGGCGTGATTGCCGCTGCGTCGATGGCTATTCCGTTTTCATCCTTGATAGGAAGACCATCTGGTCCGGTCCAGCTATACGAGTAGCTGCCACCTGGACTTGGACTCGCGACCAATTGCGTTACTTCAGTTCCGCCCTGGTCATCGCACACCAGGTTCAAAGCGAGCGTCACCGTTGGGTTAGCATTGACGGTCAAAGTGCCGGAGCCGGAAGCGCTGGAGCAGCTCTTCGAGTCGGTAGCGATGACACTGTAAGTGCCTGCCGTGGAAGTGCTGAAGCTCGCAACATCACCCGGAGCACTGGCGCCCGCCGGTACTGTCCAGGCGTAGTGATATGGACCACTACCACCTGCCGGTGTGGCCGTGATGGTGCTCGGCAAGCCGCTGCCGCAGACTGTCGGCGAATTCACCGTCACGGTTGGGTTGGCATTGACGGTCAAAGTGCCGGCGCCGGAAGCGCTGGAGCAGCTGTTGGCATCCGTAACGATGACACTGTAAGTGCCTGCCGTGGAAGTGCTGAAGCTTGCTACATCACCCGGAGCACTGGCGCCCGCAGGAATGGTCCAAGCGTAGTGATATGGACCACTACCACCTGCCGGCGTAGCTGTCATCGTCGCCGGCAGCGAGCCAGCGCATGACGTGGGTGAATTGACTGTCAGCGTGGGATTCTGATTGACCGTCAGCGTGCCGGCGCCGGAAGCGCTGGCGCAGCTCTTCGAGTCGGTAACGATGACACTGTAAGTGCCGGCCGTGGAGGTGCTGAAACTCGCAACATCACCTGGAGCACTGGCGCCCGCCGGTACAGTCCAGGCGTAGTGATATGGACCACTCCCACCTGCCGGCGTGGCTGTCATTGTCGCCGGCAGCGAGCCGGCGCATGACGTAGGTGAATTGACTGTCACCGTGGGATTCTGATTGACCGTCAGCGTGCCGGCGCCGGAAGCACTGGCGCAGCTGTTGGCATCCGAAACGATGACACTGTAAGTGCCGGCCGTGGAGGTGTTGAAGCTTGCAACATCACCCGGAGCACTGGCGCCCGCCGGTACAGTCCAGGCGTAGTGATATGGACCACTACCACCTGCCGGCGTGGCTGTCATTGTCGCCGGCAGCGAGCCGGCGCATGACGTAGGTGAATTGACTGTCACCGTGGGCTTCGGATTGATAGTCAGCGTGCCGGCGCCGGAAGCGCTGGCGCAGCTCTTCGAGTCAGTAACGATAACGCTGTAAGTGCCAGCGACCGAGGCGCTGAAACTGGCTACGTTACCGGGATTGCTGACGCCGCTCGGCACCGTCCAGGCATAGCTGTAGGGACCAGTGCCACCTGCCGGCGTAGCGGTCATCGTCGCCGTAGCGCCAGCGCAGGCCGCTGGCGAATTAACCGTCACCGTTGGTTTCCCGTTGGGGGTAACGCCGAGTGTGCTGGTGGCAGAGCATCCGGTTGAAGCCGTCACAGTTATGCCGAGATTGACCTGGCTGCTACCACTGGCGGTATAGCCAATCTGCCTCGTCCCACTGCCCGAAGTGATCGTTCCGTTGCTGATAGACCATGCGTAATTCGCACCCGCACCAGCATCGGGAACGGAAGCGGTGCCCGTAGAGCTTGCACACGCCGCCGTAGCGGTAATCGTCGCGTCCGGTTTCGGATTGATGGTCACGCTTTTCGGAGGCGAGGTAGTAGATCCGCATCCCGCCTTATTATTCACGGTGACACTGAGTTGAACCGTGCCCGATGAACCAGCCGTATACGTAATCTGATTAGTTCCACTGCCAGCAGTGACCGTGCCATTGGTGACAGTCCAGTTATAAGTCGAACCTGGACCAGCATCCGTCACTGATGCGGTGTTGCCGGTAAAGCCGGCACAGACATCGGCGGCAGTGATCGTGCTACTTGGCGCGCTGCCGAATTCCAGGCCAATGGGATCAATGAAATCCTTCAACTGGGCCGAAGGCGAGGTGGAGGTTTTAGTTTTAATGAATAGTGTCTTGATGCCGATGCACGGATTGAAACCGAAATTGGCAAGCAGAGCGTTGAGATTAACTGCCGCTTCAGCAAATGTGTTGAGGGGATATGAGTTGGTGCCGAATGCTGTGTAGGGTACGGCCACTGCGCCACCAGTATTGGCGGCAATGAAAACATTCCCTGCGGTTGTTGGTTCTGCAATGTAATCGAAACCTATAGTACTGGCGGCGCTCGCCTGCCATCTATAGACAAAGAATTGCGCCGCAGCGCCACCGTTGCTGAGCTGAACCGTCAGCAGAAGGTCGCCTACGGTTCGTCCGGCGTCCGGACCAGTTGAGCTAAAATTGCCAGAGGTACAGGCCGGGGTGGCGCAGGTCTTTGCTATCGGTTTTTGTAACAGCTCAAAATCAATATATCTGTCTCCCTGGGATGAACCTTGATCGCCGGCGACGATGATCCATGCATTTCCCGCGGAGTCGAGAGCCTGGTGAAGCAGAGCGTGGTTGATGTCGTTTTTCTGCGGAGGCTTTCCGATGGCCCAGTCCCATGTGGTTGGATTGTCGTTGTATTTGTCACCGGTGCTCTGGAAGATGTCCTGGTCGGCACCGCCGACGCCATCAGTAAAATGTTTCGTGATGTTTCCATTTCCGTTAGCCGGAAAAACAAGACGCGCAGTGCCGTCGTTGTTGAGCATGTAGTCGCCGACGGGGGAGCCGCTTGGCGTTGGCGAAGGATTGGCGACCCACGGGAAGAGAACTCAAGACATTGGTGACCGCTAATGGCGCGCGCTTGTGGGCCGGCTTAGAGTCATTGGAAGCTCCAACAGTCTTACCTGATCCTCTATTGTTGATTGATGAAAGAAACGCTGGAGTGGTCCATAGAAGAGCCGCCGTTATGGGTAGTAAGATCAAGAGGGCTCGAAGGGCATACTTGGGCGAACGCCTGGGGGAATGCGAGGTCATCTTCATTACTCCTTTGCCGTTTAGTGACGGTCAGTAAATCAGCACCATGGACTTCGGCTTGGAACAATGGGGGCGAAGATCATTTGGAGCTGAGCGCCGAGCTTCCCTACAACACGAGGCTCGTTTGAATCCTCAAAAGTTTATTGGATCGTTTTCCGATTTCATGGTTCTATGCAAGATCCTAAACACCCAATACTCAGAATCTCCTCGAAAACCTGCAGCTTGAGCCTGGTTTTTCCAAGTTGGGGTGCTGTTAAAACTAAACTTCCATTCTGATTCCTTCGCGCGGGTGGTTCACTTACTGCGGATTGGCACAGTTGGAAATTCCTACTAGTCAAGCTTTTGATTGAACTAATGCAGATTGGATCGAGATAGTAAGAATGCTGTGGAAGCATTGCATCGGGGTTGCATGCCTTTTTGTCTGGCAGGAAGCTGCTCGCTGCAGCTTGTTTGCGGACACTAGGGTCGCATGCTCAGCGGCGGAGGGACGCTCGCCAACTTGTGGGCGAAGGCGTAAATAACCAGTTCCAGACGATCGGAGACCGCCAGCTTTGAGAAGATTGAGCTGAGGTGGTGAGTTACTGTGGTTTCGCTGATAAAGAGACGCTCGCCAATCTGCTTGTTTTTAAGACCCTCGGCGATTAGCGCTATTACCTCACGCTCCCTGTCGGTAAGGCTGGCAATCTTGGCCTTTTCCGGATCAATCTCAGGCGACTGCGTCATCTTGTCGAGCACGCTGCCCATCAGCGATCGATCCAACCACACTTCGCCCTGGTGAACCTTGTTGATGGCTTTTATGAGTACCTCGGCCGCGTGTTCCTTTAAGACGACGCCCATCGCTCCAGCGAGCATGGCTCGCCGCTGATTTTCGGAACCGCGCAAGCCGGTGAGTACCAGGACCCGTGCATCTTTGGCCACTTCACGCAACTCCGGCAGAATCGTTAAGCCATCTTCGTCTCCCAGCAGAATGTCGAGGACGATCAAGTCTGGTTGTTCGCGCGCAGCTAAGACAAGAGCTTCTGACCGGTTGCCGGCAAGGCCGATCACTTTCATTGCCGGATTCTGGTCGATAAGCATTCGTAGGCCCGCCCGCACGACGGCATGATCATCGACGATCAGAATTCGAATTGGATCTACTATGGTGTCGCTCATGGTAGTTATAGTGGAATCTGCACGCTTACTACTGTGTCATGGTTCTCGTCTGTATAAACCACTGTTTGGCCACCTAATGCTGCGGTCCGATCAGCGATTGAGCGCGGGATAAAAGAAGCTTCTCCCAGACGCTTAAGGCGCGCGTTTCTAAGTTTCATCTCGAGATGACCATCTTTAATGCCGATTTCTACCTTCGCATATGTAGAGGTACTATGGCGCCTCACGTTACTCAATCCTTCTTCAATCATCTGGAACAATTCCGCAGCCAGACGATCGTAGACAGGTAAGTTGTCGCTGCCGTTAATCTCAACCTGAAGACCGGTGGCCTCAGAAAACTTTGACGCAAAGCGTCGCACTGCTGGTAGGAATATTTCACGTGGTGATTCACCTCTGCGCAGCCCACCGACGTAGCTGCGCAGGTCGGCAATTTCGCCATTAGTTAAGGCCAAAAGTTCTTCGACGTTAGTTCGAACGTCTTCTCCGCTCTCGAGTTTCTGTTTCACCGCCGCCAGGCCAAGCTGCAATCCAATGTAAGGCTGAATGACACTGTCGTGGATGTCCTGGGCAATCTTCCTACGCTCTTCTCCGGCAGCATCTGACGCCAGACTGTCGACCAGTCTAACGTTCTCCAAAACTCCGGTTACCTGTTCCATAACCTGCAGAACGAAGTCAACGTCCGCATAATCGAAGCGATGGGTGCCGCCAACAATATAAAGCCGGCCCACCGGCTGGGCGCGATAATAAACGGGGACAGAGAAACAAGATTTTCCCTCGAAGGCGTTGAGGAATGCAGGTTTGCCTGCGTTTTCGCTTACCAGGTCCTTGGTTTTTGTGTCATATACGAACAGTTCGCGCGGTTTCCCGTGGCGGTAGATAACTGCATGTGAGGGAGAAGTGGTGAGGAAGACCCGCGCCATATCGTCGCTTATTTCAGTGGATGAAGTTGCGGCTTTGGTCGTATTCTCATCGGTACGATACATCTGGTAGGGCACCTCGTCACTGCTTCCATACAACCGGATAGGATGACTGGCTTGAAATTTGGGTAGGATCGTGATGCAACTATCGGCATCATATGAGGAGCGTAGATTTTCAAGGACCGATTGAATCGTTCGCTCAACTCCGAAGCGCGGATTAGAGAGGACAGACACCTCCTTAAGCAGTCGGAGCCGTGCCATTAACCGACTCTGGACGCCGCCCCAATAAGCAATCAAGTAACCCAGGACGAGCAGCTCGATTGGCCTAAGCAAAAGACGATTGAGTTGAAAGTCAGGTTGCGCGTTCGCAGCAGCATACCCGACAACTGTGAAAAGAACTGCCGAAACGACAGTAACTCGCATTCCTGAGTGAAAACCCCAGCCGAATGAAGCGACCAGGATCGCAAAGAAAAAGAAGAAGAAGAAAATACTGTTGGTCCCATTGCTGAGAGCAATCAATGGGAGATACCAGGCAACGTCCAGCCAGTGGAGGACCGTGACCGGCAAAGCTCGACTGCGCCGAACGGCCAGCACCCAAATCACAATGCTGTAAACGCTATATGAAGCTAGCGCAAGATAAAGGGGTCCCCCAAACTCATTTGGTTGGGAGGGATCTATATAAATGACCAGCAGCGCCGAAAGGGCGAGGACTGCCCGCATCACAGCAATCTTGCGCAAGTCGATCCAGCGCTTTGATAGCGGCAACTCATTTGGCTGACCTTTATCTGCGGAATCCTTAGCCAAGTGCTCCTCCAGATTAGTTAACTAGTTTAGCAATTAATGCGAAGGGTATTGACTTTGCACCGATGTCAAAACAATGAGGGTGGCCCGCAGCGTCGGCACTTGTGTCCAAACGCGATAGCGTGCTGAGCGGGTACGAGATCCTCGGCTTGGTGCGAAATAGTCACCGGAATTAAGGCTGTCTTCATTTTAATTCATGCTGAAGAAGAAAAGTTCAAAGCTGATGGCGCGGTGTCTGGCCCGGAGCCATTTTTGTATCATCGTAAAACTCTTTCTGCCCAAATACAATTTTAATCGTCGCTGTCGAATAGGCTAAGCCAACCATTACCTCAAAGAGCTAGCGGCCTACGCGCGGCATATTTAAGAGGCAAATCGAATAATCGTCGTTTCAGGGTTCGTCCGGCCTGCGGCGCATATTCTCTGGCATCGTATGCGCTAGGGAAATTCATTCGTAAGGTTCTAAACTACTGGAAAGGTGAAACAAGAAAAGTTGCGATTAATGATTGTGGACGACGAGGAGGCCTCGCGTTACGGCATGCGGCGGGCGCTGACGACCTTTGGTTACAACGTGTCTGAGGCCGACTCAGCCGAGGCCGCGCGCGCGCTGCTGCGACAGCAGGCCGCCGATCTGATGTTGCTCGATGTAAACCTTCCGGGAATTAGCGGCTTGGATCTCTTGCGCGAGTTGCAAACTCCGGCCGTCGCAAACGGCAGCCCGCCGCTGGTAATCATTATTACTGCGCATGGTTCGGAACGAATGGCTGTGGAGGCAGTGAAGGCCGGAGCTTACGACTATCTTGCAAAACCTTTCGAGCTTGACGATCTGCGACTAGTTGTCAAGAACGCAGCGGAGACTATTCAACTGCGGCGCGAGAATGTTTCGTTGCGCCGTCGGATTGAAGTTGAGCGTTCTCAGCGCGGCGCCCTGCTCGGTAATTCTGAAGGCATGCAACGCGTGCGTTCAATGATTGAAAAAGTTGCGGAGACGGATGCGACGGTTTTAGTGCGCGGCGAATCAGGCACCGGCAAAGAGTTGGTGGCGCGCGAGCTTCATGAAAGAAACAGCGCGAGAAGCGCCGGCAATTTCGTCGCAGTCAATTGCGCGGCGCTGCCGTCGGAGCTGATCGAGTCGGAACTGTTTGGACACGAAAAAGGCGCTTTTACAGGGGCGGCAATACGGAGGCAGGGAAAATTTGAGCAGGCAAATGGAGGCACGCTGTTTCTCGATGAGATTGGCGACATGAGCTCCAACGTGCAGGCTAAACTGCTGCGCGCGTTAGAAGAAAGACGAATTGAACGCCTCGGCAGCAATGAATCAATTCCAGTTGACGTGCGCATTGTGAGCGCAACCCATCGTCCGCTGGAACAGGAAATTGAAAAAGGAAACTTCCGCGCGGATCTGTTCTACCGCTTGCGAGTAGTGACGATCGATATTCCACCGCTGCGCGATCGTCGTGAAGACATACCGCTGCTGGCAGACCAGTTCACGCGCACTGCTGCCGAACGTTACAGCATACCGCTAAGACAGATAGCGCAGAGCGCGCTGCGACGGCTGGTTGATTACGACTGGCCGGGCAATGTTCGGGAGTTGAAAAATACGATCGACCGCGCAGCGATTATGGCCGAAGGCGAAGAGTTGCGTTCGGAAGACTTGCCGGAAGAGATAATGCCGGACGTGCAAAGGGCGGCGGGAAAAGAGGAGCAAGCCGCTGGCGCTGGACTGAGTGTTCCATTCACCGCTGATTTTCGTGAGGATCGGCGCGAGTTTGAGCGCCGGTACATCTCGCGTTGTCTTGAACACACACAGGGAAATGTCACTCGCGCCGCCGAGATTCTGGGCATGCACCGCCAGTCGCTGCAACATAAACTGCGACAACTTGGTTTGGGCCGGCGCTATGTTTCTGTTGGCAGTGAGACGCAGGAAATCGCCGACGAGTGAAAGGAAGAGCTGCGATTCGCAGTGACAGGATTAACAAGATTCACAAGATAAAGAGGTGGGTCGTGCTGCCTTTATCTTGTTAATCATGTAAATCCTGTCTTGCCTTTTCTAATTTGGTTGGCGAGAGGAATGCGCGCCTATGAAAGCAAGCCCTGACTCTATTATTCAGCGCGAACAAGCCGAGTATCTTGATCGCTTAATCACCCAACCCGATCCGCTCCTGCTCGAGATGGAAGGATATGGAGCGGAGCATCGCGTGCCGAGCGCCGATCGCGAAGTCGCGCGCTTTGTTGAAATCACCGCCCAGGCAATTAAGGCCAGGCGAGCGCTCGAGATTGGGATGGCAATCGGTTACACGACCATTCATCTTGCGCGCGCGCTGGGCGAGGACGGTTTGGTGATCACCATCGATCCCAGCGAGGAGATGATCAAGGCGGCAGACGGCTATCTCGAACGCGCCGGATTGCGGGATCGAGTTCGCATCGAGCGTGGCAAAGCGCTGGAAGTCATCCCACGCTTGCGGGAAACGTTTGATCTCGTCTTCATCGACGCGTTGAAGGATGAATACTCGGGCTATCTCGAGTCAGTCCTGCCGAGATTGCGGACGGGAGGGGTTGTGATTGTTGATAACCTGCTTTGGGGCGGAAAAGTGGCCTCAGATCCTGATTCCGCAGATCGCGATACGGGTGCGTTACAAAAATTCAACGAGCAGTTCATTCAAAATCCGCGCTTGAAAGCGCTGGTGCTTTCAGTCGGCGATGGCTTGGGATATGCAGTCAAGATCAGTTGAGCGTTAACAAATGATCCGCAGCGACAGCGAATCAACACGTGCCGAAGCCGCACGGATCGTCTCAACTGGCGGCTTGATCGCGTTTCGCACAGACAGCTTCTATGGCCTGGGCGCCGATCCTCTCAATCCCCCGGCGCTGCAAAAAATCAGAGACTTAAAAGGCAGGGAAGAGAACAAACCGATACTGATATTGATCTCAGACCTGGATCAGCTCGATCGTTTTGTTGGTGAAAAGTCCGGCATCTTTGGCCTGATTGCCATCGGTCACTGGCCTGCGCCGCTGACATTGATTGGTTCCTCCCGTTCTGAACTCCCGACCGAACTGACAGCCGGAAGCAACACCATTGGTGTGCGTTTGCCGGATGACGAAATGGTTCGTGCGATCGTGCGCGTGTGTGGTGGCGCGCTGACTGCGACGAGTGCCAACATCTCTGGCTCTGCGCCTGCGCGCAACGCTGCTGAAGTTGAAAAATATTTTCCGAGTGGAATCGATTTGATAATCGATGGGGGCGAGGTAACTGCGACTGAACCATCAACCGTTTTGGATTTGAGTGGCTCCGAACCACGTTTGGTCCGCGAGGGCGCCGTCTCGCGCGAAGAACTGGAGAAGATATTGAAAGGGATCGGATAAGGGAAGGTCACAAACGTGGACAGGCAGGAATGCATGTCCTACTTTTCGATCGTCAAATTCCGCACGAAGCGCCAGTCGCCGCTGGCATCTACGTTGATGTTGCCGACGTTCTTGCGGGCAATGACGATATTCGCCTGATACCAAAGCGGCAGCACCGGCACCTCGCGGCTCACAATTTCCTGCACGCGCGCATAAAGTTGTTTCGCCTTATCTCGATCAAAGGTATTCACTGCTTCTTCGAGCAGCGCATCGACTTCTTTGTTGCTGTACCGGCTGCGATTCCGGGAAGCGCGCGTCTCAGTCGGAATCTCGGAAGTCGCGAACAAATCTTTGAAGAAGATTGGATCCTGATTTCCACCCACCCATTGTCCGTAGAAAATCTGGAAGTTGCCGCGCCGCAACTCGTCAAACAAAGTATTCAGTTCAGCTGTTTCGATGGTAACTGGAATGCCGACATTCTTGAGATAGTTTTGAATGACGCCCGCATAATTTTTCGCGGCTACGCTGCTGCCGGAGACTTTGAAAACAACCGGCTTCGCGAAACGCGGTTGCGGTCCATCGCCATCAGGATCCTTCAATCCTGCTTCGTCCAATAACTTCTTGGCCATCGCCGGGTCGAACGAATACTTTTGTCCCGGCACATAAGCCCAGGATTCTTCGGGCAGAATTGAGTGCGCCAACTTTCCCTGACCAAGCAGCAAGTCACGAATCAGGCTCTCGCGATCGAGGGCGTAAGCAATCGCCTGCCGGACACGCGCATCATTCAGCGGCGGCGCGCTGGTGTTGAAAGTCAGCAGATTTACATTCGAGCCGGTAAACTGGAGAACTTGCAGATTCGGATCCTGGCCCAACAGTTTGATCGCATCGGGCGAAAGGCTGGTGGGCAAAGGTGCAATATCAACGCGGCCTGATCTTAACTCCGCTTGCAACGCGTTGGTGTCGGCAATCACCCGCACGCGCAGCTCCGGAATGTGAGGCGCTCCTTCCCAATAATCTGAGTTGGCTTCGAGATCGAGGACTTGCTGTGAATTGTCATAGTTCTTGAATTTGAAAGCCCCGGTCCCCAACGGGTGAGCCTTCTGCGCTTCGTAACTGTCTTTGGGAATGATCGCCACCGGAACCAGGTTACTAAGCAAGCCCGTCCACGGATGTGTCAACTTGATCACGAGCGTCTTTGCATCCGGCGCTGCCACACTCTTTATGTAACTCTTCTTATCGGCGCCGGAGCCTTCAAAAAAGCTGGCAGATTTCGCAAAGCTGCTGGAGAAAACCAGGTCCAACGTATACTTTGCATCGGCCGAGCTAAACGCACGCCCATCATGAAACTTCACGCCGTCGCGCAGAATGAACGTGAAAACTGTGCCGTCGCTTGATGGTCTTATATCTGACGCCAGGTCACCAACGTAGTCGAACTTTTCATCTTTCTTTACCAGCGAATTGAACATCAAGGCGCGCACGCGCTCGCTCGCCGCATCGACGGATGGCGAGCCGATGGGATCAATCGTGCGAATGTTATCGCCAAGCGCAATTACAAAAACGTTGCTGCGTTTCCGGCAACTTGCTCCCAGGGTAAGAAACACAGGGACGATAAGAAAGAGAACAGCTACCCGGCGCATCAGAGTGTTCCTCCATACTTGTAATTGAGTGTCTCATTCAGCTTTGCTGTCTCGTCCGAGAGAACTTTGAACCGGTCCAGGTCAAAAGGCGGCGGCGGTTTGACGATCGACTTTGTTGAAGCGATTCGTTTCAGAGAAGCGCGTATGCGATCCTTCGGCAACTTACCGGCACGCGCCACACTCAGAAGCGATTGGTAACCACGCCGAATAATTTCCGGATGCGCGCAAATAAGCAGCATGTCTTCACCGGCCACGAAAGCGCGCACGACTGCCGACTCGATCTCGCAATGCTTGGCAATCGCGCCCATCTCCAAATCGTCTGTCACCACCAGGTGTTGATATCCCAACTCCTTGCGTAGCAGGTTGGTCACTATGTTGTGGCTGAGCGATGCGGGCTCAAGTAATCCTCCGGTCACGCCCTTCATGATGTCGATGTTGGGAAAACCGCCATGGCTTATCATCACGCACCGCACGCGATCGTCTCGGCGTTGGAAGAGTTCGATGTAAGGCGCCAGGTCCTGGGCCAGCAAGTCTTCGTGAGTCAAACGCACCATCGGCATTTCCTCGTGCGAGTCGACTTCGCCGGCGCCGATTCCGGGAAAATGTTTGAGACAGCCGATCATGCCCGTTTCCTGCAAGCCGCGCAGGTAGACAGTTGTGTAGCCCAGGACCTCGCCGGGCGAACGACCGAACGAACGCGAGTAGAGTCCGTTGGAAAGCAGGTCGCGCTCTTCGGTCATGATCGACATGACGGGCGCGAAGGTCATGTTAAAGCCAAGCAGCCGCAGCACCTCGCCAGTGATACGTCCGAGCCCGCGCGCGCCCGCCAGGTCACCATGCTCGCGAATGGTTCGCGCCGAAGGCATGGGCGTGAAAATCTTGCGCAGCCGATCAACCAGCCCGCCTTCCTGATCCACCCCCAGCAGCGGAGCGACAGGCAGCAACTTGCGCACGCCGTCCAGCAAGTCTCTTAATTGCTGGGGCGTGGCAACGTTGCGACCAAAAATGATCACGCCACCTGGTTGCACTTCGTTAATCAGGGCGCGTGTTTCCGCGTCGAGTTTGGTACCGGGCAGGCCGATGAAGAAAAATTGACCGATTTGTTGTTCGAGCGAGAGCGAGAGCAGTGAATCCGATGGCATTTGTATTAAGACGTCAAACTAGTTCCGCACGGAGATGAAAAACCGATTTCACTATAAGATAAATTTTTGGCAGCGGCCAATGAAAAGCCAAGCACGCAAAAAAAGTCGGCCAACAGCCGCAAAGTGAGACTGCATTCTTGCCGCTAGTCGATTGTTATTTATCTTTGTTCGCTGACGTAGTATAAATCGGACATGCCGCGCGAAATCACGGATCGAGACGCAATTCTGACCAGTCTGAAGTCTCTCGAACTCACCTCCGAACTCTTCGTGGAAGTAAATGGAAAGCTGAAGAACGCCGGCGATCTGGAAGTGATCGTCGATGGTCGAGACTACGGCAACGGCAAACGCGTTGGCCCCTACGTGCGCCTGCTCGCCTATGACAGCGGCGAAGCAATCATGCGTCAGGGTGAGTGGGGCGGCAACACGTTCTACCTCTCGGTCAGCGGTGTTTTGGATGTGTACATCACTGAGTCGGCTACCGAACAAAGAAAGATCGGCAGGTTGCAGCCGGGCACGTGCTTCGGCGAAATGGCCGTGCTCGCGGGCGTGGAGCGTAACGCAACTGTCATCGTCCCGCAGCATGCGAAAGCGACTGTGCTTGAGGTGACGCGTCCTGCTCTTCGCCTGCTGCGAAAGCTGCCGAAGTTTGGTCGCGTGCTTGACGAAACCTATCGCGCGCATGGCTTCGGTCGCGCGCTCGAAGACTTAAGCCAGCCGGGGCGAGTTGCTGATGACGAAATAGTTGAGCGCCTTCGCGACATCGGAAAGTTCATGGTCTATGCGAAGCACCACGTGCTTTGTCAGGAAGGAACACCAATTGACAAAGTGCTTTTGATCAAGAGTGGCTGGGTCAGACGAGTTAGCGGCGTGCCTGTCGATGCAACGTCGACGGGTATTGCCCTGGGAGTCGGCGAGAGCATTGGAGCGGATTTCCTCGGCGCGGGAAATTGTCTTGGACTTGATGGCGCGCAACAAGCTCAAGCGTGGAAGTTCACTGCTTCCGTGATGGCGCGCACGGAAGTGCTCGAGATTCCGGTGGGGCCGCTTGCTGCCAATCCTGAATTGAATAACCGGATAATTGCAGCGTTTTCCGCTTTCTCTAACGCCGACGATCGGCCGCCGGCAATCGAAGAAGTTAAAGACGTGCGCGCGTTGGCAGCAGCGGAAGAAGAAATCACCACGGGCATCGTCGACGGCGCGAACCTGCTGGTTATGGACATGGACTTGTGCGTGCGTTGCGGCAACTGTTCGCTCGCGTGCCACAAGGTACATGGCCAGTCGCGGCTGCTGCGGCGCGGCATCAACATCACTCGTCCGGTAACCATCGGCAGCCAACGCACGCAACATGTGCTTTCGCCGCAGGTGTGCATGCATTGCAAAGATCCGGAGTGCTTAACGGGTTGTCCCACCGGAGCGATATTCCGCGATCCCCGTGGTTACGTAGACATCGATCCGGCTACCTGTATCGGATGTTTCGATTGCGCCACCCAGTGTCCTTACGATGCAATCTCAATGGTGCCACGGGATGCAAAAGGCATCGTCAAGTTTGATTTGTTCGGCACACTGAAAAAGACATTGAGCTTCGCTGCCATGCCGGTTGCCGTAACGGCAGAAGCGGCGGACGACGTGGTGGCAATAAAATGCAATCTCTGCGAGCACACTCCGCTGAATCCCCAGGGAGCACGGCGGCAAGCCTATTCGTGTGAAGAGAATTGTCCGACGGGAGCGCTGGTGCGCGTCGATCCAGTCGAGTACTTCACTGAAGTCAAAAACACGCAGGGCCTCATCTTTCAAAACGAAAGGCAAGCGATCGGTCGCGATATTCACAAAAGCGACCCGCTGGCCAAAATGTTCCATGTCGCCGGCGTCGCGCTGACGTTGTTGGCAACCGCTGCGACAATTTTCGGTTTAATAAAATATGGATTCGATGGCGTGCTGGCGCGGAGTTGGTTGACGATGCGTTGGGCCACGGGCCTGACGGGTTTGTTTGGGGTGGCCGCGGTGATGACCTATCCGCTGCGCAAGCAGATTTACCGCCGCCGCGCCGGCGCGCTTCGTTATTGGCTGCTGGTCCATCTTTATCTGGGCGCGCTGGCGGGCATCGTGCTGTTGTTCCATGCCGGCGCACACACCGGCGGTTTACTAACCACTTCGCTTTACGTTGCATTCGATGCAGTAATTCTGTCGGGCCTTTTCGGCATAGCGTCGTACCTCATTGCGCCGCGAATTCTTACCAGCATCGAAGGCGCGCCATTGCTGATTGAAGATCTGCTTGGCCGGCGCGAGGAATTGCAAAAGGAGCTGGCTGAATTCACGAAACAAAGCGAAGGCTGGCTGCGCGAAGAAATCGAGGAACGCGTAGTCAAAGACTTTCTAACCGTTTCATTTTTGCTGCGCCAAATCATCAAGCGGGAGCCGTTAACAACGCTGCTGGCTGCGGCGCGCGAACCGTTTAAGGATCGCCTGACGCGCTTGGCAACCCCTGAAGAGCGGACGTTGTTGCTAAATGCACTGGAAACGGCCGTCACTTTGCGTCGCGTCGATGCGCTGATTTACCTGCACCGGGCGATGAGAATTTGGATTGCGCCACACGTGATCGCAACTTCGATCATGTTGGCGCTCATGATCGTCCATGTAATTCAAGTTGTTTATTTCGCTGTGAAGTGATTTTGATCGCATGCCTGGCGAAAACAAATTCGTAATTATCCGCGAAGACCTGGTTCAGGATCCGCTGACTGTCATCAGTGACGGTTTGTTGATCGGCCGCCTGGTCGAGTGCGAATTGCTGCTGAATCACCCTGCCGTGTCGCGCGTTCAGGCCGGCATCAAAGTCGCAGACGGAAACTATTACCTGTTTGCACTGCGCCCGTCGAATCCGGTCAAGCTCAACGGCAAGGCCGTCGAACACAATGAAGCCCTGGCGGCCGGCGACATCCTGGAAGTTGGTCCGTTTGTGCTGGAGATTGACGAAGCGGATGAGGCGCTTGTAATCAAAGTTTCGCTGCAAATCGGACGGGTTGTAGCACCGGCCGATTCAAGCAGTCCGGATTTAGGAACGGCAAAACTAGTCCCGATGGAGTCGCCCGCGGAAGGCAAAAAAGCCGCCGCCAAAGCGAGAGCTGCGCCGCTGGCCGACGATAAAGCGCTGGACATTTTTTGGGACAAGCGCATTCGCGAAGCCGGCAAAATAGTGAAACCCTCGCCGCTCTTTCCGAAAAGCCAGCGACGTGCAGGCAAGACACAGTTCAACTGGCGGCCGACAAGCGACCTGGCGTCGCGCTGGCCAGTGTCTTTTTTCTCGTGGGGTGCGATAGTCATTGGTTTGCTTTCAATCGTTGCCGCTTACTGGTATGCGAGCGCTTACTCGCCGGCTCCTGTTTCGTATGTGCACGCAAAAACTAGACTCGATCTGTTTCCGCCGATAGCTGCGCGAGCAAATGGAAACTCATGCACGGGTTGCCATTCACTGGCCGGCAACATGGACAAGAACTGCGCCTCATGTCACACAGCGGAAGCGTTTGTGCCGACGGTGATTCAGCCCCACGCCGCCGCCGGGATCGGTTGCGTCTCCTGTCATGCCGAACATCGCGGTGTGAATTTCAAAGCCGCCGAAGCGGCACTAACCGGCTGTAGCGATTGTCATAACGATGCGAACAAGAATACTTACAATGGCCACAAGGTGGCGACGCCTCACGGCGGAACTTTTGGCTATCCCGCTAAGGATGGGCATTGGATTTGGAAGGGGCTGGACGCGGAGGAGTGGTCCCGCAAACAGATCGCGATTGCTCGCTTGCCGACAGACACGGACGAAGCCTGGCGCAGCAAGCAGTTTCATTCGCTGCACGTCCAGCGCGTGCGCGTGGTGCCCGGAATTAACGGCAACGCTGAAGGACAATTATCTTGTTCCAGTTGCCACAAGACTTTTAATCCCATCGATCGGCAGACACCTCGCACCACTTGCGACAAGTGTCACAGCAGCAGCACTGATGCCACCACAAATCGGATCGTGGTCGCTCGGGACAAACCAAATTGCGTTTCCTGTCACGTGCAGCACGTGAAAGATAAACGTCAATGGGGTGCTGCGCTGTTGGCCCAGGGTCCGCAAACGAAAAACGACTAACCACAGATAAACGGATAAGAACGGCTTGCCCTAGAAGTCATGCGCTACTGCCGGTTCGGCTTTGCCGCCGGATGTGAGGCGGTGGCTGCGCCCCGCCGTAGAGGTGTCTTTTACATTTTTGGGCTATGCCCTTGGTGCGGCTTTTGGTGGCAATGAATCCGAAGGGCTAAGCCCGGACTAGGGGCATAGCCCGGGAATAATCTGGCTGCTGTCGGCGGGGCATAGCCACCGCCGCATATCCGGCGGCAAAGCCGAACCTGACATGGCCCAGGACTTTTGAGGCAAAGCTGGAACAGGCATAGAACAGGGGCAATATGAGGCGCGGATATCTGCGAATAAACCCGAATCCGCAAGAAAAAAACAGAGCAACGGCACGTTTTGATTTTTCAGATTATTCAAATCCGCGTAAATCCGCGGCCGATATGATCTGTGGCTAGTTTCTAACTAACTGGTTTGTGACAGTTCAGGCAATCGTTGGAGCCGGGAATCTTTCCCTTCAACGCAGGTCTGGCCGCGATCGCTTTGTCATGGCAGATATTGCAATTGGTGTGATAAGCAACTTCGTTCGTAAGCTTCACCGGCGCTGGTTTGTCCGGATAGGTCACGGTTGGAATCGTGGCGCTGTCGTCTCCGGCTTGCAGGTGACAAGCGCGACAAGTCTTAACTGGTTTCGAGTCGGCCGCCTTGAGCAGCGCGGCGGTTAAGGCTACTTCACGCTCGGAAGTTTTCAGCGGCGCCTTCAATGCGGAAGCAGGTTGATCGGTGTGATGGCACTCCACGCAAGCCAGCACACTCTTGCCATCGATGCTGTACATTTTCGTCGTGTGATTCTCGTGATTGAAAGCAACCTCGCCATACTTGTCTGACTGGCTGTCTTTATCCAGCACTACTTCCTTCGGCTGTGTCTTGCTCTCTTTGGGAGTCTCCTGCAATGAAAAGTTTGCGCTGCCGGCAACCGTAATCACGGCCACACAACTCAGCGCCGCGATCAGAATCAATAATTTTCTCATCTGCCTACCTCGACAAATATTTAAGAGAACGTCGCAAGTTGGGGAGGGGATCGAGCAGCGCCATCTTAAATACGGCGCCTGAGGGTGTCAACGATTTATTAGCCGCGGATGAACGCGCGGATAAATTAAGCAGAACGAAAGAGTAAACAATTGAAGCGGTATTGATGTTTTTCGCCGAGCCGCCAAGCTTGATGGAACCCAAGTCTCCTTCAATTATTAGTGTTTGCCTTATGGCTTTTTTCAGATCCGCTCTTATCCGCGTTCATCCGCGGCTAATTTCAGATCGGCATGCGGAATGTCGCCGCGCTGTGGCAGCGCTTGCAATCCTTGAAGGAAAGATCGCCGCCAAACGAGCGTTTGCCGTTGTGGCAGGTGAGACAAGTGCCGCCGCGCGCGTTGGCAAAATGCTCGCTGGGCGCCGGGGAACTAACTTGCCGCGATTGCGGCGCGCCGGTAGTTAGGTTGTGACAATCGGTGCAGCCCAGCCGTTGACCTGGTCCATGTTTGGCGTGACTGAATGCAAACCGAAACGAGCGGGCGTTTGTGGCGGTGCGCGAAAATGCTTTCTCATCATGACAGACGCCGCACGATGCGATCTCTCGTCCACTCGCAGACTTACTGCTCGGCGTGTGACATGTGTAACACTGATTGTGCGCCGACAGACTTGCGGGAATGGAAAGGGCCGCAGCGGAGCGCCCGCCCAATCTACTGTGACAGGCCGCGCATCCGCTCTGTGACCGGGCGTTCCCATTCATGTGTTGAGCATGATCGAATTTGACATTGAAACTCTCGTTGAACTTTGAGGGAAAACTCTTCAGTGGCGGATTGGAGCCACTGACCTCTGTATGACAAATCACACACATCGGGACAGCCGGCGTAACAAACTGTCCCACGTGGCAGCCCGTGCAGGCTTTGTGCCCGGGAAAGCGTGGCGTGGCGGAATTATCCGCGCCGCGTTGGTGGCAGGAATTGCAAGCCAACGATGCGTGCTTCTGGCTGTTGTGTTTGAAAGTTGAATAGTCGAGTTCGGGTCCCTGCGGCGCAGCCAACAGCAAAAACTCTCTGTGAAAACTCTGTGCGCTCTGTGTCTCGGTGGTGAGTGCATCGTGCGATTTACTCACCACTGAGATACAGAGAATACAGAGACCGCATAGAGAAAACGCCCACGCGATCGTCGAACGTCTCGCCGGAAAGACGGAACGTGGCAGGCTCATTTCACGTCCTTGCGTTTCTTAGGCGGCAGGCCTGAACTCAAATAGTGACTTGCCGGCGGATCGCGGCGCCCGACGTCAGAAGTGTGACAGTAAGTGCAACCGAAATCACGATTCTTGTCGATTGCCACTAGTTCGTTGGGAATTTCCAAATGCGACGGGGCCTTGTTGTGACACTCGCTGCAGGCGGTGATGGGCACGTCGGGTTTCAAACCGCGCAAGGTTGCAGACTTTGTAATGTTGATATGACAGGTTGTGCATTCCTGCGTGTGTGGTTCGCGGCCATGGCGAAACTTCAAAGAGATTCTCTGCGGCGAATCCAGCCAAACATATGGCTGTGATGCCAGCTTGTGACAGCCGGCGCAATTTTCGCTCACCGGCTGTTGCGACTTCCAATGACAGTTGAAGCACGAGGCATGACTCAGCGGCGCCAGCTTGAACGTATCCTGAGCGGGGATAAAAGCATCGGGCCAGGCCGGAGCCAGTCCGGGCACAGATCCGGCGCGCGGTTGATGGCAGATTTCGCAGTTGTTGTAGTGTTTTGTTTTCTCGTCGGCAAAGGAAACGGACGTGCCAAAGCCGGCATGCACGAATTGTGGCTGCGTCGCGATTCTTAATTTGCGAAAGAGTTGCGCAATCACATCCTGATGTTTGTCGTGCGGGAACTCGATTAAGAACTGGCGCTTGCCGGCCGGATTGCGAAAAGCAAAACGCGCATCGTCGCGCGGTGAAACCTTCGAGTGACAGTCAGAACAAATTGTCGGCTTTGCGCCTTTGAAAAACTGCGCGCGGTGACAACTGACGCAGGCGTCGTGACCGGGAAAGTCGGCAACATCGGGATAATCGCGGACCTTTTTCCAATTATCGGTGGGGACCCGGTGGCAGGTGTTGCAAGCCGCCTGATGCTTCTTTGTCGCATGCGAAAAGTGTGAGTAGTCAGTTGCAGTTGCACTGCTGCGCGCAGTTGGCGCGCGTCGTGGCTTCCGGCGCTGGGCTGCGGCGTTTGGGCTCGGAATAAAGATCCCGGCGGCCAAAATAATTGCCACGCCGATTACTAAAAGATAAGAGCGGAGCGCAGGTTTCATTTGCTAAGCAACAGACATTTACTGCGTACAAGCCGGCAGCGGTTTCTCCACCGCCACACACTTCACCAGCCTGTCTTTGCGATTTGAGATTGTGTAGAGCTTTTCCGTTGCGAGATCGTCTGCTTTCATTTGCACGTCACAATTCCAAAGCGCGCTGGCTGGCCCCATCTCAGTCCCGATGATATTCGTGAGCGTGTAGCTGCCGGCTTCGAGATCCGTGAAATAAGCGCTGCCGTTGCGGTCGGTCATCACAGAAAGCACCCTGGAGCCGGACACAGCCTCCGCCTGCTTGATGATTGCCGCGATCTCATTTTGGCGTTCACGGTAAAACCCATCGCGCAGCTTCTCTGGCAAGTTCACCGTTAACCATTTGCGCGCAAGTTGGCGATTGCCCAGGTCTTTTTCGCCAGCGGTCAGTGCGGTGGCAAACTCAGGCACGGCGTGCGGTCCTTCGACATCTTCCGATTGCAGCTCGCGACAGTAAACCGATTCACAGTCATTTTCCTTCAACCAGTTGATCAGTTCTTTGCTCGCCCCGGCCCGGGCGTAATAGCAATCGCGCGTGGTTAGCGGTTGCCGGTGAATCGCCTCGATCAATGCTTTATTTTGTTCGAGCGAACCTTTGATAAGAAAGAACCGCTTGCGCGATAGTCCAGACGACGCTTTAGTTGTCTCACCGAGTTTTACCTTCACTCGCAAGTGCAAAACGCCGCGAGCATCCTGGGGCAGCGCGCTGGAGGTTTGGCCCACACACCAGACGGCGAGAATGAGGAAAATGAGAACGAGGGCCGGCTGGCGCGCGACGGCAATCCAGCGGCGCCCGCTGTTTGAAGACTTAAGATGTCGTCGGGATTTGTTCACTATAAATTTGGACTGCGGGGAAACTTTAAAAATGGCAAGCGCACGCCGCGAACGAAGACTTGGTCGGAGCGAATTGCTACCGGTGGAGCGTAGCCGTTACCGCCGCCGGCGCTAATCAAGTCGTCCTGGTCCACACCATCGCCGCTGACACCGATCGCCCCGACCAACACGCCGTTTTTGTAAAGCGGCACGCTGCCGGGAAATATTTGAATGCCGTTTGGAAGATTCGGAATGGCAGTGCACGGCACGGCGGCGCCAGCGATTGCGGCCAGTAAGTTTGTCTTGATCAAATCGAGTTGCAGGCCGTCATTGAATGGACTCCACTCGCCAAGCGAAGTGCTAAATGGACCAGCAGCGCTGTTGTTAATGCCATCCGGAAAGAAAGGTCGATGCAGAAAGCCGCCCGCGCGATCAGTGAAGGCAACTGATCCATCTAATTTCAACCCATCGGAGAATGCTCGATCTACATAATTGCCGAACCCGGCTGTGCGCAAAAGTGTCCCCGCACTTGTATTTGAATAGAAAGCGGCGGTGCGCGCTTTCTGGACTGAAACGTCAAAACCGAAGACTGGCGCATCCTGCTGGCGAAATACGCCCAGCACATTTCCCGAGGCATCAACCACTGCAATCGTGACGCGCGCGTTGCTGCCAAGTGGCTGGCGGATCGCTGCGCGCGTGATGTTGGCCTGTTGTGCCGCGTGCTCAATGATTGTCTGCACGTCACCG
>WNFT01000618.1_pt1 | contig 29774 bp, 21 predicted proteins | sample 5400191 | NCBI WGS metagenome assembly WNFT01 (sample SAMN13153359, study PRJNA577476) | soil metagenome | isolation source: 80 cm saprolite under Madrone tree | place: USA:California | collected 2016-06-14 | reverse complement strand
GCGCGTGGTCCCAGCCGAAGCGCAGCACTTCCCCGGTCGGCAGGCTCGCGCCGGCGCGGCCCAGCGCCAGCCGCGCCGGGGTCAACGAGCGCAGCGCGGCCCAGCAGTCGGCCTGCGCGATCGAACGCTTCAAGTTTCCGTCTGTACTGGGCACGGGCAGGCAGCCGTCGTAAGTCGCGATCGAACAGGCATCGTGCGCTTTGCCAGCTCGAGGCGAGTGTCCATGGGACGATACTAGATCAAGTCCTGCCACCCGCGGTCGGCGCGCGCCATTCGTCGGCTTCGGACGCAAACAATTCGCGCAGCGTCGATCGCAGCCAGCGGTTGCGCGGATCGCTTTGAAATCGGCGATGCCAGTGCTGCCTCACCGGGATGCGCGGAATGTCAAACGGGGCTAGCGCCCTGGGGGTCAAACGGCGTATTGACCACAAGGACTTCAGATCTTTCGTAGCTCGTGACGCGTTTCTCCGCTAGGCTCGCCGCGAGAAAAAGAAAGACCCCAAGCTTGCCTGGCGAGGCCTCGCTGCCCGCCGCACTGCGTCAAGGAGAAGCCAATGACGATTCGAACTGTGGGCGCTTCGATAGGAGGAATGTGCGCGCTGGCGGTTGGCGCGGTGGCAACGGGACTCGCGGCGACGCCGGCCGCTGCCGCCACGAATTGTGCTGCCCTGGCGAGCGACCCCGCGGCTGCAATTGCGGGCAACACCGCGATCAAGTCGGCAACCGGCGTCGTGGTCCCCGCCGCGGGGTCGAACGTGGCCTATTGCAAAGTCAGCCTGCTGTACGGCACCAACCCTGGTCAGAACATCAACATCGTGATCGGCCTGCCGCTGAGCGCTGCCGACGGAGGCAGCGGCGGCGTCCAGGGTGCCTGGAACGGCAGGACGGAAGGGCTCGGCGGCGGTGGCTGTTCCGGGAATCTGAACCCGACCGCGGCGGTCAACGCCGGATACGTCGGCTCCGGCAACGATCTGGGGCACAGCGGGGGCGATTGCGAGCCGGGCGTGAATCCGGATGGCAGCTACAACGTCCAGTTCATCGAAGACTTCATCCGCAACGGCATCAAGCAGCAAGTTCTATGGGCCAAGAAAGTCGCCGAGGACTACTACGGCACGGCGCCCGTCTACAACTATTGGAACGGCTGCTCGACCGGTGGCCGGCAGGGCTACCTGCTCGCGCAGGAGCTCGGGGGAGAGCTCGATGGCATCCTGGCAAACGCCCCGGCCATGTATTGGACGCGGTTTCAAACGGCGCAGATGTGGGGGCAGATCGCGATGAAAGAACTGGCCGGCGGTCCTGTTTCGGCGGCCAAGCTCGCGCAGGCCGGGGCCTCGGCCGTGGCCGCATGCGATGCGGCCGATGGCGTTATCGACGGCGTGATCGACGATCCGCGCTCGTGCCATTTCAGCGCCCGGGCCAATATCTGCGGCGCCGCGACGGCGCCTGCCAGCAACTGCCTGACGCCGCAAGAGGCCGACGCCATCGATAAGGTCTGGGACGGTCCGCGTAACGAGGAGCAGCACAGAATCTGGTTCGGTCTGGATCGTGGCAGCGGCTTCGGCATTCTCGATGGGCCGACGCCGTTTGCCCTCGGCGTCATCCAATTCCACTGGGACGAACACGACCGAGGCTTCGACTGGCAGAAAGTTTCCCTGGCACAGTATCCACAGGTGGCTCAGGACGGATCACGAAATATCGCCGATGTGACCGACACCTTCGGGCCGCTCGATACCTTCAAGGAGCACGGCGGCAAGCTGCTCACGTACGTCGGCGCGAACGATCAATTCATCTATCCGCGCGGCGTGATCAACTACTACCGGCAGATGGCGTCGCGGTACAGCGAAAGCGGCGAGCCGGACTTCAGGGCCCTGCAGCGCTTTTACCGGTTGTTCCGCGCCCCGGGCGTCGGGCATTGCGGAATCGCCAGCACCGGACCGGTTCCGGTGGATCCGTTCGGCGCGCTGGTCAATTGGGTCGAGCACGGCGCTGCTCCAGACTCGCTGCTGGCTTCCGGCGGTTCCGCGGCGCCGCCCTCCGGCCGCACCCGTCCGATCTGCATGTATCCGCAAACCGCAATCTACAACGGCACCGGCAGCACGGACGTTGCGGCAAATTTCCACTGCGGCGGCAACCTCGAGACGAGCGCCGTGGTGTGCGCCGACGTGCTGACCAGGTACAAACACGAGGTCGACGGCGGGCTGGATTACCGGGGCACGGGGGTCAACGGACCGGAATGTACCGATCGTGGTCCGGATCGCGACGGCAGCCGCTAGGATTGTCGAGGCCTGACCCAAAGGCGTTGAGGGCCCGGGCAGCCTCAGAATGGCAAACGAGCAGCTCACCTCCCGCGCTGCCGAGTGGACCCGCGCGGTCGAGCTCGAGCGGCTGCAACCGTCGCGCCCGATCGCGGTGAAACTCGCCGGCAAGCAGGTCGCGCTGTTCCTGCATCAAGGTCGGATCGTTGCCTGCGATAACCGCTGTCCGCACGAAGGCTATCCGCTGGTCGAAGGCACCCTGGACGCCGATTGCGTGCTGACTTGCAACTGGCACAACTGGAAGTTCGATCTGAAAACCGGCACGACGATTCACGGCGGCGACACCCTGCGCATCTATCCGGTGAAAGTGGAAGATGGCGCCGTATGGCTCGATACGCGCGACCCTCCGGCCGAAGAACGCATCGAGCTGGCGCTGCGGCATCTCGACCAGGCGATGGCCGAGAACGACAGCGCCCGCATCGCGCGCGAGCTCGCGCGTCTGGGCAGTGCGGGCGCCGAACCCGAGCTGGCCCTGGCCCGCGCGATACAAGACACGCACGCAAAGCTGCGCGATGGAATGACGCACGCCTACGCGGCGGCCGACGTCTGGATGCGCCTGCGCGATACGCTGGCCGGCGAAACGGCGCGCCTGGCCTGCGGTGTCGAGGCGCTCGACTACCTCGCGTTCGACACGCTGCGCGAGAAGACCTATCCGTTCACCGCGCGGCGTGCGCCCTGGAGTGCCGAGGCTTTTGCCGCAGCGGTCGAATCACAGGACGAGGACGGCGCGATCGCATTGGTCAACGGGGCACTTGCGCAGGGACTGCATCCAGGCGACCTCGAATCCGCGCTGGCCGAAGCGGCGCTGGCGCACTACAACGATTTCGGCCACACGCTGATCTACCTGATGCATGTGCGGCGGCTGGTCGAGCGGCTCGGAGTGGAAGTGGAAAGGCCGCTGCTGCTCGCCTGGCTGCGGTCGCTGATTCTCGCCACCCGCGAGGACCTGCTGCCGGACTTTCGCTGCTATGCCGAGGCGCTGGCGGCCTGGCCCAAGGAGGCGACGCCACGCGGAGCGCCGCCGGGCGCGGATTCATTCGAAGGGCGATCGGTGCGCCAGGCGCTCGAGGCGACCGTGTCTGCCGCCGGCCATGCGCCGCTCGACGTCTATTTCGCGCTGATGGAAGCATCGGCGCGGCACCTGCTGCGCTTCGAGGAGCGGCACGCGCTGCGCACCGACAACAGCGTCGCCGACAATGTCGGGTGGCTGGACTTCAGCCATGCCCTGACGTTTGGTCATGCGCTGCGCTCGCAATGCGCACGCCAGCCTCATCTGTGGCCGCGCGGTCTGCTCCAACTGGCGATGTTCGTGGGCCGCAACAGCGGTTACCTGGATCCGGATAAGTTCGCGCACACCGCGATCCGGCAGTGGACCGTCACCGACGAGACGGCGTTTCACGAGCGGGCGATCGCCTCCATTCTCGATCATGGGGTGGGACAGCCGATCTTCCCCGCGCATTGGCTGAAAACCTGGAGCGCCGTACGCGATGAAGTTGCGGCCGGCCTGCCGAACGCGGCGCGCAGCGCGATGCTGGCTGCGGTGAACCGGCTGCTCGCGGCGCGCTTCAAGCAGCGGCACACATTGCGCACCGCCCATCAGGCGCTGGCGTTTGTCGGCAAGGAAGGCGAGGGTTTGTAGTATTGGCGGCACGGGAGAGATCATGCGCGCAGTCGCCCCCTGGTTCGCGGCGCCGGCTCTCAGAGCGCGGGGCATTGTCTGCACGCTGTTGACGGCGGCGTCGTGGAGTGGCTGCGCCGCGGCCCAAGGCCCCTCGCGTGGCCAGCAGGTCTTGTTCGCTCCCTCGGTTGCCTGGGTGTCGGGCCCCGATCAGTGGACGGTGCAAATTCAGGGACGCATCTTCGAGCCGGCCGAAAGCAGCCCGGGCCGCCGAGCGCTCATCGACGGTCTTGCGCGAGGGCTCGGGGCCAATTCCTCGGACCCGCTGTATCGGGAGCGCGCCGGCTATTTCGTTTCCGACAGCATCCACAAAGCCCGCATCTCGGTCGCTCTCGGCGATCAAGTCGTGCAACTCGGGCCTTCCGATTCGTCGGGCTACCTTTCCACCACCGTCACACTGACGAACGATCAGGTCGACCGGTTCGCCCGTGACGGCGTCATCGCGTTTGAATCGCTCCCGACGCGGGACAATCCCAGCCGCTTCCCCGGATCGGCGGTTCTGGTTGCCGAAGAAGGCGTAATCGTCGTCAGCGACATCGACGACACGATCAAGGAGACCAACGTCAACAATCGCGCCGCGGCAAAAGCGAACACGTTCCTGCGTGCGTTCAAGCCGGTACCCGGAATGCCGGAAGCTTACCGCGCGTGGAAAGAGTCCTCTGGCCCACGCGTCCACTTCCATATCGTTTCGGCGGGGCCGTGGCAGTTTCATAAGCCCTTGCGACAATTCACAGAGGCAAGCGGCTTCCCCGACTTCACGTGGGACATGCGGTCCGTGGATACGACCAACCCGGAAACCCTGGTCAAAGAGTTGCTGGTGGCGGACCCGAAACGGCTATACGACTTCAAGGTTCAGGCGATACGGGTCCTGATGAAGCGCTTCCCGAATCGCCATTTTGTGCTGGTCGGTGATTCCGGCGAAAGGGATCCTGAGACCTATGCAACCATCTTTTCGGAGTCCGCCGACCGCGTTGACGCCATTTTCATCCACGACGTGACCGGGGAGCGGGCTGACGCGTACCGCTACGAGAACCTGTTCCCGATCCCGACCGCAAAACTGCACGTGTTCTGCGAACCCGACGAGCTACCGCACAGTCTTGCCGATATGCACTAGGGCCACACCGTTCGAGCGCTGGCAAGCCCTCAGGCCTGCAGCTTCTGTTGAGCCAGCAATGGGTGGCTGCGAGCGACGGACTGCAACCGGCCCTGCGTGTCGGTGATCTGCATCTTCTGCAGCCATTGCTCGAACTCGGGTGCGCGCTTCAAGCCCAGCAGGGTCCGCAGGTACAGGGCGTCGTGGAACGACGTGCTCTGGTAGTTCAGCATCACGTCGTCTGCCCCCGGCACGCCCATGATGTAGGCGACGCCGGCGCAGCCCAGCAGCGTCAACAGGTTGTCCATGTCGTCCTGGTCGGCCTCGGCGTGGTTCGTGTAGCACACGTCGCAACCGAGCGGCAGCCCGAGCAGCTTGCCGCAGAAGTGATCCTCCAGCCCGGCCCTGATGATCTGCTTGCCGTCGTACAGGTACTCGGGGCCGATGAAGCCGACCACCGTGTTGGTCAGCAGCGGAGAAAACTCCCTGGCCACTCCGTACGCGCGCGCCTCGCAGGTCTGCTGGTCCACGCCGAAGCTGGCATCGGCCGACAGCGCCGAGCCCTGCCCCGTCTCGAAGTACATAACGTTGCCGCCCAGCGGTCCGCGCGCCAGCGACTGGGCCGCCGCGCGCGCCTGCGCCAGCAGCGCCAGGCTCACGCCGAAGCTCGCGTTGGCTTTCTCGGTCCCCGCGATTGACTGGAACACCAGGTCCACCGGAGCGCCCTTCTCGATCGCCTCGATGGTGTGCGTCACGTGCGTCAGCACGCACGACTGCGTCGGAATCGCAAAGCGCGCGATGACCTCGTCGGCGAGCTTCAACAGGTCGATCAGCACCGGCAGGTTGTCGGACACCGGGTTGATGCCGATCACCGCATCGCCCGCTCCGTACAGCAGCCCGTCCAGGATCGAGGCGGCGATGCCGGCGGCGCTGTCGGTCGGGTGATTCGGCTGCAGCCGCACCGCCATGGTGCCGGGAAGGCCGATCGTGTCGCGAAAGCGTGTCACGACGCGGCACTTGCTGGCGGCGATCACCAGGTCCTGGTTGCGCATCAGCTTGCTGACGGCTGCCGCCATCTCCGGCGTGATGCCGCGCTTCACGCTCGCGAGCGCGTCGGAGTCGGCGGCCTCCGACAGCAGCCAGTTGCGGAATTCACCCACCGTCAGGTGCGCGAGGGGCGCGAAGGCCTGCGCGTCGTGCGTGTCGATGATCAGCCGCGTGACCTCGTCGCTTTCGTACGGGATCACGCATTCCTGAAGAAAGGTACCAAGCGGCAGCTCGGCCAGGCACATCCGGGCCGCCATCCGCTCGCCGTGGGAGCTGGCCGCGATGCCGGCCAGGCTGTCGCCCGAACGCGGCGGGCTCGCCTTGGCCATCAGGTCCTTCAGATCCCCGAATGCCCAGACCTGGCCGCCGACGGTGTGACGAAACGACATCGAGGTCCCCGTGAGTTTGACCGATACGCTGTCACCGATTCCTGTCGGAATCCCATTCGAATGATGCCAGCGCGGGTCTGCGTTTCAAACTGTTGCACTTGCGCTGTACACCGGCAAGCCGGACGCGGCGTTGGCGACTGAGCGTGTCCGGGCACGGCGACGGTTGCGGCGCCGCGTTTCCGGTGCGACGTTACGCCGTGTTTACGATCAGGACACTCCGATGACAGAACCGCTGACCCGTACCTTAGCAAGGCTCCTGGCGTCGATGGCCGTGATCGGCGTGGCGCCGGGCTGTTCGTCGACACCGCCGGTTCCCCAGGGCAAAGTTGAACCTCGTGCGCTCGGCCCCGCCTCGCACCTTGCGGTAGTGGATCAGTACGCATTGGTCGATCGGATCACCTGGGGCGCCACCAGCTCCTCGCTGCAGGAAATCCGCTCCGAGGGCACGCAGCGCTGGGTCGAGGAGCAGCTGCATCCGCCACCGGATCCGCCGCTGCCGCCGGCCGTCGCGCAGCAGATCGCGGCCCTGTCGATCGAGACGACCCTGATGCCGCAGCGCGTGATCAACGTGGCGCAACGCAACCACGATATCGACAAGATCGTCGACGAGGAGCAGCGCAAGTCGGCGCGCAAGGACCTGGGGGAAGAGCAGAACGGCATCGGCCGCGAAGTGGCCACCCGGATGCTGCTGCGCGCCCTGTACTCGCCTAACCAGCTGCAGGAGCAGATGACCTGGTTCTGGTTCAACCACTTCAACGTGTTCCAGTACAAGAACGACGAGCGCCTGATGCTGGCCGACTACGAGCAGACGCTGCGGGTTCATGCGCTGGGCCGCTTCCGCGATCTACTGGGCGCGGTGGTGCGGCATCCGGCCATGCTGGTCTATCTGGATAACGCCCAGAACGCGAAGGACCACATCAACGAGAACTACGCGCGCGAGCTGATGGAGCTGCACACGCTGGGGGTCGATGCCGGCTACACGCAGCGCGACGTGCAGGAGCTGGCGCGCGTTCTGACCGGTTTCGGCGTGGACCGCCGGGATCCGGCCACCGTTCCGCCGCCCAAGTTCAGGCCCGAGCTGGCCGCGCAGTACACCCGGCAAGGCCTGTACGAGTTCAACCCGAACCGGCACGACTACGGCGACAAGCAGTTGCTCGGGGTCACGATCCGCGGCTCGGGGCCGGCCGAGCTGAACCAGGTGATCGACCTGCTGAGCCGCCACCCGGCCACCGCGCGCTTCATCAGCCGCAAGCTGGCGATATTTTTCGTGTCGGACGATCCGCCCCAACCGCTCATCGACCGGATGGCAGCGCGCTTTGCGCGCACCGACGGCGACATCGCCGCGGTTCTGCGGACGATGTTCGAATCGCCCGAATTCGTCGGGTCGCTGCACGCGCGCTACAAGGACCCGGTTCACTATGTGGTATCGGCCGTGCGCGCCGCGTACGACGATAAGCCGATCCTGAACGCCCGCCCGATGATCAACTGGCTGAACCGGATGGGCGAGGCGCCCTACAACCGCCAGACTCCGGACGGCTATCCGCTGAACGAGGCATCCTGGGCCGGGCCGGGTCAGCTCACCACGCGCTTCGAGATCGCCAAGGCGATCGGCTCGGGCTCGGCCGGCCTTTTCAAGACGGAGGAGCCGACACCGACCGAGCGGCCCGCGTTCCCGCAGCTTTCCAACCCGCTGTACTTCGAGGCGATCCGGCCCAAGCTCGCCGACGCGACGCGCCACGCGCTGGACCAGGCCAATTCCCCGCAGGAGTGGAACATGCTGCTGCTCAGCTCTCCTGAATTCATGGTGCGATAGGACAAGGGGGCCCCCGATGAACCGTCGACAACTGCTTCGGCTGGCCGCCTCGCTGCCGCTCGTTTGCCGCACTTCGCTGCTGTGGGCCGCGCCGCAGTCAGGCGGCACGCGCTTCCTGCTGGTGTTCCTGCGCGGAGGACTGGACACCCAGCACCTGCTGGTTCCGATCGGATCTGATTTCTACTATCGCGCCCGTCCCAACATCGCGATTGCCCGCCCCGGACAGGGCGAACACGCGGCGATCGCGCTGGATTCCTACTGGGGCCTGCACCCTGTTCTGGAGGAAAACCTGTACCGGCTGTACCAGGCGAAGCAACTCGCGCTGGTGCCGTTCGCCGGCACGGACGACGAGTCGCGCAGCCACTTCGAAACCCAGGACAGCATCGAGATGGGCCAGCCGCTGGCCGGCTCGCGCGACTTCCAGTCCGGTTTCATGAACCGGCTGGTGCAGCGGCTGACCGGGGCCGAGGCGATCGCCTTCACGGACCAGGTGCCCCTGTCGATGCGCGGGTCGCGTCAGATCGCCAATTTTGCGCTGCGCGCGGTGGGCAAGCCCGCGGTCGATGCGCGCCAGAGCGCGCTGATCGCCGGCATGTACGCGAACACGAAGCTGGCGGCGGCGGTCAGCGACGGCTTCGGCGTGCGCGAGGAGGTGATGAAGCAACTGGCTACCGAGATGAGCGACTCCTCGCGCGGGGCGCTCGGCCCGAAGGGTTTCGAGCTGGAGGCACGCCGGATCGGCCACCTGATGAACGAGCAGTTCGATATCGCGTTCCTGGACGTGGGCGGCTGGGACACCCACGTCGGGCAAGGCGCAGCGACCGGTTACCTGACGAATCGGCTGGAGGAGCTCGGCAAGGGGCTGAGCGCCTTCGCCGACGAAATGGGCCCACGCTGGAACGACACGGTTGTGATCGTGATCAGCGAATTCGGCCGCACGTTCCGCGAAAACGGCAACCGCGGCACCGACCACGGGCACGGCACCACCTACCTCGCGCTGGGCGGAGCCGTGCGCGGCGGGCGCCTGGCCGGGGATCAGCAGGCGATCGAGGAGTCCACGCTGCACCAGAGTCGCGACCTGCCGGTGCTGAACGAGTACCGCAGCGTTCTGGGCGGCGTCTTCGGGCGGCTGTATGGACTGAATGAGAGCGACCTGGCGGCGATCTTTCCGGACGCGAAGTCGAAGGACATCGGGTTGGTTTGAGGGGGCCGTGCGAAGACGAGCAAGTGCGGCGCAATCGCGAGCGGTTCCCCGAGGACTTCATCTTCGAACTCACGCCCGAGGAATTCGGGAACTTGAAGTCGCGATTTGCGACATCAAGTTGGGGCGGCGAGACTCGGTGTATCGAGTGCAGTTGTCGGTGATGTACGGCCCATGAAGGGTGTTCAGAGCGCCCTGAACTTGCTCGGGCTAAGTTTCGTCCACCGCTTGAAGGCGCGGGAGAAGGCGGTCGGATCGGAGAAACCAACCAGATAGGCCGTCTCGTCCACCGAGACCTTCTTTCCGTTCATATAGTCGAGCGCCATCTTGTGGCGCAAGTCGTCCAGCACCTTCTCGAAGGTCGCATCTTCCGCCTTCAGCAGGAGAAGAAGCGTGTGGCTGTTGAGCCCCATCTTGCTGGCGATCGTATCGATGTTTGCGTCGCCGGTGTGCAGGATCGGCATCAGTAGGGTCTGGACGCGGCCCCAGGTGGACTTGGAGCTCTGCAGGCCCTTGAGCAGATCGTCCGCGCGATCGCTGAGAATGCCAAAAACGTAGCGCGACGGGAGCGGGGATCTTAAGGTCAGCCACTCCTCATCGGTCAGCAGTGCGTTCTTGTCGCTCTCGAAAACCACGGGCACCCGAAAAATACGGTCGTATTCCTCGCCGTAGGCCGGCGCCGGGTGGGTGACATGGATTGCCTTCGCAAATTGTTCCGCTGCACCCCGGCGCGACGCGCAAACCATGCGGGCGAACGAAGATTCGGTCAGCTCCGGAAAGTCGTTGGCATTCTTGCGCGTATCGATCAGCCAGAGCTGGCCGCCCTCGGGCCTGAGCACATAGCGGTCGCCGGTGGCCACGTTATCGATATCGGGCGCCACCCGGCTGTAACGATTCATCTGCACGAAGGCGTCGGCAAGAGTCTCGGAAGCCTGCCCAATCAGGCCGACGATCGACAACTCCTCGGTACCCAAGGATTCGCCGACGTGAAGCGCGAGCGCAGCATCGTTGCACAGCTCCTGGCCGGCCCGCATCAGCGCAAGGTACTTCTTCAGCGGGATCCGGTTGTCCTGGTCCTGCAATAGCTTCGGGTCGATTCGCGACCGCTCGACCAGCGCCGTTCGGCTCGCCCCCTTCGACACGGCCAGCTCCACCAGCGCTTGCGCAAAACCCGCCGAGATGGTGGGCCTAGCCATCGCTTCGGCGCCGTTTGATAACAGCGGTCATGTTTTTGATGCGCAGTGTCATGTCACTTCGTCCGCCTTGGACGGACTATAAGTGAACACCTTGCGGGCCCTTCAGCGCGCAAAAGAGGTAATGCCCCCTACTGTTGATTGTCCACGTCAGCGCGGAAGGCTCGGCGAGCCTCGGGCGCAAGGCACCAGCCGGAACTAGCCCTTTTTCGATTGCCTCGTCAGGGGCAACTCAACCACCAGTCGCTGCGCCGCGCCTTCAGCGAACCTCACCGGCTGAGATACGCGCGCCAGGGATCCCAATATCGCATCGGCCAGTTGGCCGCTAGCTTTTCGTAGAGATGATCCGGCGCGTTGACCAGGCACGATTCAATGCGGCCGCCTCCCGCATCGGGTGAGAACACCAGCACCAGTGTTCCGTCCAGATCCTCCGGGCGCCATTCGAAGCTGCGCCAGCTTTGCACGATCTGCCGGCCTGCGCTGAGAGCGAGAATCCGGCCATGAATCCTGCCGTCGAAGGCCCAGAACTCTGCCCCTACTTCGGGCGCGATGCGGACGACCGGACTGCCGGTGATGGCCGCATGTTCGTGCGGGTTCAGGTACATCCGGTAGAGCGCATCGGGGCCAGCCGGTAGGTGAACTGACTGTTCGACGATTTTGAGCATCGCATTCACCGTTTCGTGAAAAGTTTTCCCTCAACTGTCGGATTTCGTGAAAAGTTTTCCCTCAACTGTCGGATTTTCGGCTAAAACACCGTCTTTCCGATACGTGGTCTCGACTGCGCCCGGAAGCAATGGTTGACACACATCGCTGGTCGGCTAAAGCGTTTTCAAAGAAGGACGGCCGCCCGATCGAGGGCAGCGTGTGCGCCACGGTCTGGCCGACCCAGTCGTTGAATTCGGCCGAGCGCTGGTTCGACGAACTGTACCTGTGGACCGAGGGCTTCCACGCCTCTACGACCCAGCGCGCGCGCATCCAGTCGGCCGCGCTTCATGCGGCGCTCCAGATGCTCGACCGCGATGCCGTCACTAAGATCGGCGTGACGCTTTCCTTCGGGACAGTCGAGCGCATCGCGGATCATCTGGCCGACGTGCTCCAGGCATACGCGTTGGTCACGCATCGATTCTCGGTTCTGCTGCGCGGCTCGCTGGCCCGGCTGCAGGCTCGCTCCGTGGTTCGCGCATTTCGCGAGCATCTGCGCGAGCAGCAGGTACCCGTCGGGTACATGCTCACCTTCCCTTCCATCTCGATGGAGCTGGAAGCGCTCGGCTTCGTGCGGCCCGATTTCGCGAAGCTGGTCGCCCCGAATTCGACGCGCGTGGAGCTCTGGCGGGACGTATTGGCCGAATCTCGCGAGGCCGGCGTGCCCCCCGACCGGCTGATCGTCTCAGCCCTGGAGACGCCCGAGCAGGTGGGTATCGCCGCGCAGGTCGGAATCGCGTTCGGCCAAGGCAACGCGGTCCGACCGGCCTTCGCTCCGCCGGCGTTTACATCGATCGGGACGCTTCAGTAACGACAGCCGATCACTGGGCGAACAGGTAATCACAGCCGGGGTCCTTCGGATCGTGCGCCAGGATGCGGTCGTACAGCCCGAGGTTCTCGGACTCGGCTCGTTCTTCGTCTTCCGACAACAGAAAGCCATCGCTGACCTGTTGGTCCGCTGCTTTGCGCAGCGCGGCGGCGAAATCCTGCCGAGTCAAGTAGCGCTCCTGCAGGCTCGGGCGCGGATCCCCCGCGGCGCGCCGCTCGGCCTCGGTGCGGGCGAAGGGAGCGAAGCTGCCGTCCCAGCGCGCCGTGGCCCAGGCGAAGCCCGTTTCAGGCGCGCGCTCGTTCCACCCCGTGTGCGTACCGAGGGGGACCCGAAGCTCCACCAGTCGCACCCCGCCGCGGTCGTTGCCGTCGGCGTCCGGTGCCGGCACGCGTGTCTCGTAGGGCGGGCCGTGCTTGGGCGTAACGCGGCTGGCCACGCCTTGTTCGTGAAAGCCAGGGCCGAAGTCCAGACGCGGCTCGCGCAGGTTCTGCTCGGGAGGAACAAGGCCCACGTCCTTCGGAAAGGCGGCGCGATAGGCCGCGACCGTGACCAGGGTGCCGTCGCTGATCCGCGGATAGGCGCTGGGCGGCGGCGGCTCGCCCGAGTTCGTCCAGCGGTCCAGCGCCAGGATCAGCGCACGCATCGCCAGGTAATGATCGGTCGCGCAGACGCAGTTCACGAACGGCGCCCGGGTGTGCGAGCGGCCGACGTAGTGCTGCGCGCCCATCAAGCCGTAGATCCGTACATCGGCCGCCGGTGCAACGTCGCGCGCGCCGTCGGCAGTCGTGGTGATCAGCGATGCATCACGGTTCCAGTACTCGGTCGAGGTGTTGACGATCATCAACTTCGGCACGCGTCCCTGCGCATCGCGGGCGTGGTCCAGGAAGGACGCCGTCCTTCCGGTCACGGGGTCGCGCGACGGCGCCGTGGTGAAGGGAAATTCGTCGGACGGATAGTCGTGCTCCTCGAGCATCGACGGATGGCGCGTGGGCTGGGCGAAGCGGCTGTTGAAGCCCGCCGAGCCGCCGGCGCCCGGCACCTGCAGGTAGGCACCATCGAAGGCCAGTCGGCCCATCTCGTCCACGTCGAGCCCGTCGTGCAGCATCCGGCCGATCAACCGTGCGGACTGGCTGATGCCGAAGATCAGCACCTTGCGCGGCGCGGGCGCGCCCTCGAAACGATGGTCCCGGAACCAGGCCAGCAGATCGCGAATGCCGGCCAGGCCCGCACCGGTCACATACGGGTCCTTGGCGGTATAGGTCAGCTCGTAGATCGTTCCCGGCTTGAATCCACCATCGAGTTGCACGCGGCCCGGTCCCCCGGCCCTTTCTGCTTCGACGAAGCGCCAGCGCTTGCGGGCGATCGCGCGCCGGGCGTCGTCCGGACGCGCCCGCTCGGTCAGCACAGCCGAAGGGTCGTCCGGCGTCGCCGGCTCGTAGGTCAGGCCGCGCAGCCCGGCGTACGTGGCAACCTCCGTGGGTTCGTTGACGATGAATTCGTTTTCAACGGGGCCGCGGATCGCGGCCCCATGCGGCCCCTTCGCGATCGGAGGGGTGAAGATCAGCGGCTTCGCGCCGGGCGGCTGGGGCGCCACATCCCAGGTCCAGGCCGAGAACAGCAGCGTGAAACCGTGGCGCATCAGGAAGCCGTCGCCCGCGTCGGCCGCGGTCGTCGGGTCGTTGTTGGCCGGACTGCGGCCGTTCACCTGGCCGAGCATCGCGATCGAGCCGCGGTTGTTGACGTCGTAGAGCAGCGTGGACGGCTGCGCCTTGACGGGCCGCAGCACGACGAACTCGGCGGCGAACCTGACCAGGCCGCGAGCGTCGCGCGGCGCGCGCTCCAGGTCGACGATCCGGCCATTGGCTGCGGTGGCCGGGTTGAGAGCGAAGTGGGCGATCCCGCGGATCTTCTCGTAATCACCCGACCCGGGAAAACTCACACCGGGTGCAAAGGACGTCCGCTCGACAACCTCAACCCGCTCGACGACCGCCACCGCAGGTGCGCTGGCGGCGCCGAGCGCCATCGCAGCGGCCAGCACGACCCATCGTCCGGGCGACTCAGACAGCACCATGGCGCTGATTATCCGCGTCAGGAACTTCGAAGGGCAACGCCGCTTCCTCGACATCTGCAGTGTCACAATTCGACTCTATCGATCGATATACGGTCCTTCTAACCGGGGATGACCCGTTGTGAATTGGATAGTTAGCGAAAGCGTCTTGTTCCGCCCACAGCACTGGGGTTGGACAGTGACTGCTCTGATCACGATTGTCATCGTGGGTATCGCCGACTACGTCACGGGCCCCCAAATCACGTTCTCCGTGTTCTATCTTGTTCCCGTTTCGGTCGCCGCTTGGCTTGGAGGAACCGCGGGGGCCTTGGCGGGGTCCGTGTTGGCCGCGGTCGTCTGGTTCGGCGCGCTGCTGGCTGCGAGCGCGTCGGTTTCAAACACTTTCGTGTATGTCTGGAATTTCTGCGCGCAACTGTTTTTCCTGCTGCTGGTGGCGCTGCTGCTGGGGCAACTGCGACGAATGCTCGATCGCGAGCGCGAGTTGAGCCGGAGGGATCAGTTGACGGGACTGCCGAACGCGCGTGCGCTCCACGAAATAGCGGGCGCCGAGATCGCGCGAGCGGGCCGTTATCGCCTGCCCCTGTCGCTGGCGTTCATCGATGTCGACGATTTCAAGCGCATCAACGACAGCCGTGGCCACGGCGCGGGGGACCGCTTGCTCCGTCTGATGGCCCAAGTCATCCGAGGCAGCCTGCGCAGTTCGGACCACGTCGCGCGCTGCGGAGGCGATGAATTCGTGGTTCTGCTGCCGGTTGCGGATCAGGATGCCGCGCGCGCCGCGGTGGACAAGCTTCGCACGATAGTGAACCAGGCGATGATCAGGGAAAACTGGCCGGTCACTCTGAGCATCGGTGTCGTAACCTGCGAACCCGGCAGTGCGGGCGTTACGGTCGACGGGATGCTGGATCGCGCCGACCGGCTGATGTACGAGGTGAAGTCCAGCGGGAAGAACGGTGCTCGCCTGGCAACGTACGGCCCGCCCAGCGCCTCTCCGGAGCCGTTAAACGCAGCCGTAGAGCCCTCTGCGTAGATCACGACTGCCGATGTGCCTCCGTCGCTATTTCACACCGATATCTTCGAAGCGCACATTTTGAATGGCATAGGACTTCCAGTCACGATAATCGAAGTGCCACCATTCATATTCGTAGACGGAAAATCCCTCTGCTTCCATGTGCCGGCGCAGCAGGTCGCGCAAGCGGCGCTGTTCTGCGGTTCCACCGGCATATGTCGCATACGCCCGTTCGGTCGCCTCGTCGTACAGACTCGGCATCTCGACCGCCAGGCCCGTTTTCAAGTCGTACAGCGTCAGGTCCACCGCGCAGCCACGGTTGTGGCGTGAGCCCTCGGTGGGATCGGCGACGAACTTGTGCTGTTCCACCGGCATTGCGTCCCAGAATATCTTCGTCACGTACCATGGCCGATACGCATCGTGGACGAGCAAACCGTAACCCTCCGCCGCGAGCGAACGCCGCACGCGCGCCAAAGCCTCCGCAGCGGGTCGCTGCATGAAGGCACGCCCCTGGCTATACAGTGGCGTGCCGAGGAAATTGCGGGTCGTCGCGTAGCGGATATCGAGCTTGATCGTCGGATCGAGCGCAGTCAGTTCGACGAGGTCTGCCGATCGGAAATCGCCGCTCTCCACCGGTGGCGTTGACGCAAGCGCGATCGGCAGCAAGTCCTCAACCGGCCGCACGGGCTTGATGTGGAAAACACCCGAAGAATCGGCAACGTGTTCGGTGGGAGGCGCAGTTGAGGCGCAGCCAGCGAGGGCGAGTACGAATATGAGCCACAAGTGACCTTTCGTACCGTTCCAAGAGCCGCTGAGCACAGCAGACACTCGCTGCTTTGAGTCGATCTGCCCCCGGAGATCACATCGGAGGTGCCTGCCCGTTCAATCCGACATTCACGCGTGCCGCGATTAAGCTGCCGTCCGGCTGAGGCTGCGAAATCACGAACACCGGTGCGCCGGGCTTCAGCACGGTGCGATCGGCCGGGTTGTACGACACGATGACCGCACTGTCCGGAACCACAACCTTTTGCGCGCCCCCTTTGTACTGCACTTCGAGGACGCGATCCTTGCCGATACTCGTGATGGTGGCCACATTTCCGTTCGTCATCTTGCTCGTCGGCCTCAGGTCCCAATCGTAGTGTCCCTCGCCGGTACCGCGCATATTTTCCGGAAAGATGTGCACTTCCAGCGCAACCAGTGCCCCATTGCGCTCGCCTACGGTGGTCGTGCCGATGAACTTGCCGGCAGTTAGATCGTCAATGCTCGTCCTCTCGATTCCCATCACAAGGAAATTGTCCTTCAGCTTCACGGTCTTGATTTGACCGTCGTTTCCTTTGATCGTAAGAACCTGGCCGTCCAGCTTCTCGATCGTGCCGCGGATTCGCACAGGAGGGTTGGCCGGGGCCTGAGCGATGGCCACGGTAGACACACAGGCAACCATTAACGTCGCGATGGTCCGAATCATGGACACTCCTTCGTCGGTGAACAGTGGTAGTCGTTATACGGCGACGCCGCGCTCGGTGGGTACAACATCCTGCCGAGGAAGGCGATATCTTCGTGATCGGAACACCAAGCGCGCCGACATCGCGGCAGACGCCACAGCAGCAATCGCGAGCAGAGCTATCACAGCCGCATTGATCGACGTAGCGCCAAGCGGGGTGCAGTACCAGACGTAGATCCCCGCTACCGCAGACAACGTCGCAAGCAGGGTAAAGCGAACGATCCGACGTTCATCGGGCACGCGCTGACCATGGGATTCCGGGCTGCCTGTGTGCATTGAAATGGGACCTCTCTCGTGACTGGCCGCTCGATGGCTCGCGCAACGCTACCTGCAAACCTTCGCCGTGGCAAACCCTTGATGGCGCGGACACGGCGCGTAATTGAACTCAGTGACTGCGCAATTTCTCTCGCAGCCAAACCTTGATCAGCGATTGGTACGGCACATCGCGGGCGTTCGCCGCGGCCTTGATAGAGTCCAACATGATGATCGGCGTGCGTCCCTGGCCTGACGAGGCAGTGCGCCGGCATGTTACTGCCTCCCTGCTTTCGGCCGAGCGTCGCCGATGGATGCGATCTGGAGCGACCTTCTTCGTCAGCGGTACATTCAGCTTCTCCCGCTGTTGACACGCGATGCCATCACCCGCAGTTCTTTTTGCAGGTCTGATTTTCGGCGTGATCGGAATCGCCGCTTTTACCTATGGGCGGAAGAACGCCTTGTGGCGGCCAATGGGCGTCGGGCTCGCGCTGATCGCGTTCCCGTATTTTGTTTCACAGACCTGGCTGCTCTATTCGATCGGCCTGGCTCTGTGTGGCGCACTGTACGTCTGGCGCGACTAGGAAACGATCGGATGGCTGCATAATTCCACGCCCGCAGAAGTTCGAAGGTCCGACCCCGTCGGCCTTTTTTATGCGTTTAAAGGTCAGGGAGGAATTCCCGTGGACCGGATTGCTATGGCAGACGTCCGCCAGATATTGCTGTCTCAAGCCGATCCGGGTGGCCAACCGCGACGCTGGTTCGCGGCCGTGTTGGTCGGCGCCGCGCTGTGGATGGGCGCTATGCCCCTGCCCCAACTTCGCGCCGCCGAGCTGCGCGAGTCCGAAGTGCCGCAACCGTTGCGCAGCTGGGTGCCGTGGGTGCTGCAGGACCACGAGACGATCGCCTGCCCGGCGGCGTACAACGACGGCGACCGCCACGAATGCGTCTGGCCTGCGCGGCTGACGCTCGCGGTCGGGGCGCAGGGAGGGCGGTTCTCGCTGGACGTCGAGATCTTCAGGAGCGACGAGCTCGTCGTGCTGCCGGGACAGCCCGAGGCGTGGCCGCGCGGTGTCCGCGCCAATGGCAGGGCGGTGCCGATGACTGAAAGCGGCGGCCGGCCCGCGCTGCGCCTGCCGGCCGGCCACTTTGTGATCGAAGGCGAGTTCGCCTGGCGCGAGCTGCCGCAAGGTATCGCACTTCCACCCAACACCGGGCTGGTCGATGCGCGACGCGACGGCAAGCCGCTTGGCTGGCCCGATGCGGGCGGCCAGCTCTGGCTGCGCGAAGCGGCCGGCGCCGCTGCGGAAGCCGACACGCTTTCCGTCCGGGCGTACCGCCGCATCGACGATGAAATCCCGGTCCGCCTGACCACGCGCCTGGAGCTCACGGCGAGCGGAAGGCCGCGCGAGGCGCGACTGTCCGCCGCGCTGTTGCCCGGCTTTGTCGCGCTCGGGGTTGTGAGCCCCTTGCCGGCGAGACTGCAACCGGACGGCACGCTGCGCGTGCAACTGCGCGCCGGCACCTGGACCATCGACGTCGCGGGACGGTCGCGCGGCCCCGTTGCTGCGCTGGCGGCGCCGGCTGCCGACGAAGTCTGGTCGTTTGCCGCGCGCAATGACCTGCGGATCGTCACGGTGGACGCCGCGGGCGGCGCGATCGGCCTGGACCCTCGACAGGCCGGGGTGCCGAAAGACTGGCAGGGCCTGCCCGCCTTCCGGATGCCCTCCGGCTCGTCGCTGAAATTCATCGAGCGGCGGCGCGGCGATCCGGAGCCGGAAGCCGACAAGCTCTCGCTTGACCGCACACTGTGGCTCGACTTCGACGGCGGCGGGTTCACGGCCCGCGACGTCATCCGCGGCACGATCTCGCGCTCCTGGCGTCTGGATGCGGTGCCGGCCTTAGCGGTCGGACGCGTTGCCGTGGGCGGCCAGGAGCAGTTCATCACGCGGCTGCCAGAGGCGGGCGCGGCAACGGGCGCCGGCATCGAGGTACGACAGGGCAACGCGCTGATCGACGCCGACAGCCGGATCGCCTTCGGGCACGCGCTGCCCGTGACCGGCTGGCAGGCCGACTTCGACCGGGCATCGATCGACCTGCGGCTGCCGCCCGGCTGGCGCCTGCTGCACGCGGGCGGCGCCGATGTGGTCGCGGGTTCGTGGGTGGCGCAGTGGACCTTGTGGGACTTCTTCTTCGTGCTGTTGATCGTCGCCGCGAGCCTGCGCCTGTGCGGCCGCGCCGCAGCGCTGGTGCTGGGCGCGTCGCTGGCGCTGACGTGGCACCTGCCCGGCGCACCGACCTGGCTGTGGCTCGTGCTGCTCACATTCGGCGCACTGCGCGCCGCGCTGGACGCACGCGCCGGCGAACGCGGTCGGCGCTTTGCGGCCTGGGTCCGCTTCGGCTGGCGTGCAACACTCGCGGCCATCGTAATCGCACTGCTCGCATTTGCGGTTGGCGAGCTGCGTGCAGCGATCTACCCGGCCCTTGAAGCCACGCAGGGGCAACAGCGGGGGATTGCTCAGACCGGTTTTCCGTTGGCTGCTCAAGTTGCCAACGCTCCTGCTCCCGTGCCTTCAGCCGGGCGCATCCGCGAGTTCCAAGGCGCCGACGAACTCAAGAAGGAGGCCGCAGCCGCCATCCAGGAGCGCACCGGAGGCGAAGAGCGTTCAGCGGCCATCTCGTCGACGGGACCGTCCAGCAGCGCAGTGGGCCTGCCGCTGCGTGATCTGGCGCGCCAGGACCCCAACGCCAAAATCCAGACCGGGCCCGGGTTGCCGGACTGGAGCTGGCACTCCTACGCGCTCGGCTGGTCCGGCCCGGTCGAGCGGGTGCAGCACGTTTCCCTGTGGTTGGAGCCCCCGTGGCTGACGCGCGCGATGACGCTGCTGGCCCTTGTGCTCGCCGCCGCCGCGATCTGGCTGCACGCGCGGCCGCGACCCGCAACCACGGGTGGCGATGGCCCCGCGTCGTCGGCACCGGGTCCGTCGGTACCTGCCCCAGCGGGCGTGTCCGGCATCGTCGCCGGGCTTGCCGCACTCGTGGCGCTGGGCGCCGCGATCTCGTGCGTGCCGGGCAACGCGCTCGCGGCGACGACCGCATCGACTCCGGAGGCGCCCTCCCTGTCGGACTGGCCGTCGGATGCCAGGCTCGAAGAGCTGCGGCAGCGACTGCGCCGCCCCGCCGCATGCCAGCCCGAATGCGCGCAGCTTGCACAGCTCGGGGTGGGCGCGCACGCCGGCTCGCTGCAACTGCAGCTGGAGCTTCACACGGGCACCGACGCGTTCCTGCCGCTGCCCGGTGGAGCGAACTGGCACGCGGGCGAGGTCCGGGTCGACGCTCGTCCGGCGAATCTGCGCCGCGACGACTTCACCCAGGGCCTGTTATGGGTGCGCCTGCCGCCGGGCGTTCACCAGGTCACGATGACGGCCGAGGTGGGCGACGCCGAATTCGTGCAGATCGCCTTGCCGTTGCTTCCCAAGCTCGTTCGCACCGATCTGGCGGGTTGGAGCCTGGAGGGGGTCGATGCGCGCGGCCTGGCCACCGGCGCGCTGACGCTGACCCGCACGCGCGCGGCGCCGCGCACCGGACAGCGCCAGGACCTTCCCGAGGCCGCTCCCGCGTTCGTGCGCGTAGTGCGCACACTGCAACTCGACCTGCAGTGGACCATCGACACCGCGATCACCCGTGCGGGCCCCGCGCCGACGCCCCTTTCCGTCCGTGTCCCGCTGCTGGCCGGCGAGGCCGTCACCGACACCTCGGTGCGCGTGGACGGCAACGTGGCCATCGTCACGCTGGGCGCCGGGCAGAACGGCCGGTTCTCGAGCAGCCTGAAAGTGCAGCCGCGGCTGACCTTGCGCGCGGCCGATGAACCCAACCAGGCCGAGACCTGGCGCCTCGACGTGGCCCCGCTGTGGCACGCGCGCTTCACCGGCATCGCGCCCACGCAACGCCAGCAGGCCGATCGCTGGCTGCCGCAATGGCAGCCCTGGCCGGGCGAGAGCCTGACGATCGACGTGGTCCGCCCCGAGGGCGTGGCGGGAGCAACCTTGACGATCGACCGGGTGGACCTGCTGACGCGGCCCGGCCTGCGCGCCACGGACGTGACCGCAACGGTCGCGCTGCGGTCCAGCCAGGGCGGCAACCACGTGATCGAGCTGCCGCAGGGCGCCGAGCTGCGTGCGGTCCGCATCGACGGCCAGCCGCAGCCGATTCGTGCCGAAGGTCGGCGCGTGACGCTGCCGCTTGCGCCCGGCTCGCGCATGGCGACGCTGGAGTGGCGCGAGATGCGCGGCATCGAGAGCGTGTTTCATGCGGCGCGCGCGAACCTTGGCGCAGCGGCTGTGAATCTGAACAGCGCGATCGCCGTGCCGCCGGATCGCTGGGTGCTGGCCGTCGGGGGCCCCGTGCTGGGGCCGGCCGTTCTTTTCTGGGGACTTGCCTGCGCGATCGCTGCGGCGGCGTGGGCGCTGGGCCGCTTGCGCTGGACGCCGCTCGGGTTTGTCCACTGGCTGCTGCTCGGGATCGGCGTCGCGCAGGCGACGCTGGTCGGCGCGGTATTCGTGGCGGCCGTATTGCTCGCGCTACAGGTGCGCGCCCGTTTCGGCGCCAGGATCGAGGGCGCCCGGTTCAACCTGATGCAGCTCGCGCTGGCCACGGCTGCGCTGATCGCGGTGCTGATCCTGTTCGACGCAATTCGTACCGGTTTGCTGGGCACACCTCAGATGTGGATCACCGGCAACCTGTCGGGGCCGTACGCCCTGCGCTGGTACGCCGACCGCAGCGACGGCGCTCCGCCCGCGGCCTGGGTCTTCAGCCTGCCGCTGTGGGCCTACCGCGTGCTGATGCTCGGATGGGCGCTGTGGCTCGCGCTGGCTGTCGTGCGTTACGCCCGCTGGGCCTGGACGTGCTTCTCGACCGACCGGCTGTGGGGCCCGTGGCGGCTGCGTACCGCACCCGCCGGGTAGCCATCAGCGAAACAGCAAAGGCTGAATGCCCAGTTGCCGGATCGTGTCCCGAAAGTGCTTGAAGGGACTCGAGCCCAGGTGGATCACGAAGAACTCGCCCGGGTATTCCTGCACGGCGAGACGGTTCACGACGGCCAAAACCTCCTTGCGGAAGACGAAGCCGTCGGTCTCGATCGCGAGCACATGTTGGACCAGGTTGGGCTCGGACTTCAGGATCCGCCGCAGCACGTACGCCCGCCGCACCTGATCGCCATGCGTGCGCAGGATAGCCGTGACGCTCGCCGTCGCTTCCGGCGTCAGCTCCGCCGCGACGAGCTCGGCGTCTGCGCTCAGGCTCGACCTTTCCGCCTTCACGCGCGCCAGGTGGGCGGAATATCGCTGCCAGCGTTCAGAGTAGCCCTTCGCCTTTTCGGCATCGCGCGCCTGATAGAAGGACCCCGCAGCCTGGCAGCCGTGCGGAATCGCAGCCTCGTCCTTGGCCATCACGAACTCCAGGTCGGCCATGCCCGCTTCGTCGCCACGCTGCAGCAGAAGAGCGCCGCGCTGGAAGCGTCCCTGCAGGTGCTCGGGCGCGAGGCTCAGCAAGGCGTCGATGGCCGGCATCAGGTCGGTTTCGGGTTGCACCTCGCGCAGCGTGTTCACGCGCTCCCAAAGCTCGTCGGCGCTCGGTGCTTGCCGCGCCTCCAGCTCGGCGAGCCGCTGCTGGCGCTGGCGAAGATGCGCGTGCCGGGAGCGCCAGCGCTCGGCAATGCGCGCGCGCCAGCTGCGGTCCAGGTCGGCCACCACGCTCTCGATGCTCGGCCCCAGCCAGGCCGAGGCCGCACTGACCTCCGGCGGCTCGAGGCGGCGTGCGGCCTCGTCGTCAACGCGGGCGCCCATCGCCGACAGCCGATCCTTCAAGGCCGGATGCGTGTTCATATGGTCGGTCTCACGCTGGCTCGCCACGTCCAGGAATCGCGCGCGCTGCTGCGGATCGAGGTCGCTGCGCAGCGATTGCTCCCAGAACGCGCTGCGGTTGCCCGGCGGTTCGGCTTCAAGGATGATCCGCCGCTCGATCGAAGGCCAGAATGTCGCATCGGCGAACTGCGAGGTGATGCTGGTCCGGATCAGCGCGTTGGCCGCGCTTTGCCGGCCGGCCATCTCGACGGCGGTCTGGTCGGCCACGTATTCGTTCTGCCGGGCCAGCACGAACGTGTACGCGTTGAAATACGGCGCGTACCAGCGGAACAGTCGAGCGATCAGGCGCGATCCCCAGTCGGTCCATTTCCCCGACAGCTCCTGCAGCCGGGCCCAGGCGGCCCGGAAACGATAGATGTAGCCACCCAGCCGGCCGTGGTAGCCGGACAGGTGGCCGTACTCGTGAGCGACCACCGCCAGCGCCTCCTCCTCGCCGAGGCTCTGAAGCAGCGGAAGGCCGAGTATCAGGATGTTCTGCTCCCACCCGAGCAGGCCGTAACGCGGATGCTGCACGATCGCCGCATTGAGGTCGTCCACGAGCAGCACCTTGTGTACGGCCGGACCGTCCAGGCGCCGGCGCAACTCGCCCAGCCGCTCGAACAGCCGCGGCGCTTCGGCCGGCGCCAGCTCCCGTCCCTGAGGTGGCTGGAAGCGACTGAACAGCAGGGACACCGAACTCTTGATCATCGTCCATGCCGGCAGCGCCAGCAGGATCACCAGCTTGCCGAGTTTGGCCAATAAGAGCAGCGCCAGTGTGCCCTTGGTAGCGAACAGCAGGCCCAGCACGATCAGCGCCGCGGCCGGAAGCAGAGCGAACCCGAATGCCACGCCCAGGATGCAAAGGCCCAGTGCAGCGACTCCGAGCACCGCGAGCGTGTACCGCCCTGGCCGTTCGGCGGCGGATCGCTCAAGGCGCGTGACGAGCGCTTCGAATTCCTCTTTTTCCATCGGGGCATTTCCCGAGACGTCCGACTCACTCTACCCCATTCCCGATAGGGTTTGCCCTCGGTCGAATGTCCATTCAGATGTGAGCAGCATCACCCGTTCAAGGCAGGAACTCTGGCAACATGCGCGCGCCTTGAGCCCGAGGTTGGAGCGGGCGTTGGGCTCGCACGGGGAGCTCAGGTAGAGGGGACTCGAATGAACCTGTTCGTACGCAGCAAGTTTGCCCAGAGAAGACTCGAATATCGCGTGCAATCCGCGCGACGGTGCACTCCAGTGGCCGCGATCCTCGCGGCCTCAACCCTGGTCGGGACCGCATCGCTCGCAATACCTGGTGCAGCGTTCGCCGCTCCGTGCACGGGCCCGGGGGCGCCGACCACAACGCAGACGAAATGCCTGACCGCGGTTCAAATCCCGGGCAATCCGCTGCTGTCGTTCGACATCAGCTGGGCCGATGACGATCGCTCCGAATACTATCTGAGCGATCGCTCCAACGCGGGCATCGACGTCATCGACACCCGGAGCAACACCTTCAAGCGGACCATCGGCGGTTTCGTGGGCGTCAAGCGCAACGCGGCCGGTGCCGTGAACAACAATATCTCGGGCCCCGACGGCGTCACGTCGCACGGCAGGTGGCTGTACGCCGGCGACGGAGACAGCACGCTGCATGTGATCGATCTGGAGGCTCCCGCCCAGTCCGCCACGCAGCAGGTCGTCAGCACCGGCGGCAGCACGCGCGTCGATGAGATGGCATTGACGGAGGACGGCACCCTGCTGCTGGCCGCGAACAACGCCGAGGACCCGCCGTTCGGGACACTGTTCGCGGCCAATGGCGACGCGAGCGCCAGTAACGTGCACGCGATCACGAAGATAACGGTTGACCCGGCGATCGTGCCGGCGGGCTTCGGCTTGTCGATCGAGCAGCCGGCATGGGGGCGCGCGACCCTGCGCTTCTACGTGTCGATCCCGGTCATCGCCAACAACCCGACGGGCTGCAACTACGGACAGTTGATCGGCGCCATCACCTGCGACGGCGGGTTGCTGGTGATCGATCCGACGACCCTGACGACGACGACCGCGGAGATCGGAGCCTTCGATCCCGGCACCAACACCGGGGTCGTCAAGCTCACCCGGTGTGGACCGAACGGCGCCACGTTCGGACCGCGCGGCAATCTGCTGCTGGGCTGCACCCCGCAGAACAACCCGAGCGACACCGGCACGCTGGTGATCAATGCGGCGAGCAGGAATTCTGCCAGCATCAGCGGCATTACGGGCTCGGATGAAGTCTGGTTCAACTGGGGTGACTGGCGCTACTACACGGGCTCCAGCCGGGCGTGCGGACTGGCGGCAGGCTGTCCGGCGCCGCTTGGCGGGGCCGTGCTCGGAGTGATCGACGGGCACAGCAATCTGCTGATCGAGACCATCCCCCAATCGCAGAACTCGCACTCGGTGGCGGCTGACCCGAGGCTCAACCGCATCTACGTCCCGCAGGTGGCGCCTTTTGCCGTGGTCGGTATCGGCGGTGATACCACGCCCGTGGGCGCCGGAATTTGCGGCAGCAACCACGGGTGCGTCGCTGTCTACGTGCATCCCGGCGGCGGTGACTAGGCGCCGATGCGGTGTGCTGAGATCCCGCTCCTCGTAACAAATTCGAGCGGCCTTTGGTGCACCGCATCGCTCCTTGCCGGAGTCGCGCTCGATCACGCGGATATGTCAGGGCCGCGGCGCGCAATCCGGGCTGATCATCTTCATGGCTGGCGTGAAGAGGCGATAAGGATTTCACCGCCAGGCAAGCCACCTCGGGTAGTCTTTCCTCGTTGAAGTGTCGATCGAGTTCACAACCGGAGCGGAAACAGCATGCGGCTGGAGCGAATTCGCTGTACCGACATCAGTCCCGATCCGCGCGGCGGACGCTATCAGTCACAGCAGTCCGACGCGCTCGCCGACAGCATCCGCCTGCACGGCGTGCTGCGGCCGGTGCTGCTGAGGGCATCGTCGGATGGCTACGTCATCGTGCACGGGGAGCGTCGCTGGCGCGCCGCCCAGTCGCTCGGCCTCGAGGCGATTCCTGCATTGATCGTGCAGGACTTCCCTCGCAGCGCGTAGCTCAAAGATCCGGCGGAACGCGACCGGCGATCAGCCGTCCCATGTCGATCCGCGTGCCGACCCGCTCCTCGTCGGAACCCAGGTATTCCGACACCGCCAGGTAGTGGACGACGTCGGCGAAGGTCAACTCCCGCTCGGTCGGCCAGGTCGCGAAGCTCTGCTCGGCTCGCCTGAGCACCACGCGGGCATCGTCCTCGTCGCAGCCCATGCGGGCCATCACGACCTTCAGATAGACGTCCCGCCGCGGCAGGCCCGGGTGATTCGCCCTGACGATCCAATGCAGCTTCAGTAGTTCGCGGGCGGTCTCCGCCGCGTAGCGGGCTTCGCGCAGCGATACCAGCGAAGCAACCAGCTCGTTACGAAATGCCATCAGCCGTTGCGTCAGTGGCACCGGCTGCGACGTCGAGGCGGCGGTCGGCCCGAGCCTGGACAGGCACTCCTGGATCGTCTGGGGAGTGCGGCCCAACTGCTTGGCCACGTGCTCCGCACTCTGCCCGTCGCCGACCCGCTGCAGAATCTGCTGCCCGAATTCGGCAGAAAACGACATCCCGTTCTTGGCCACCTGGAATCCCTCCGAATGGTGGCAGGATGAACCCTGGGGCCGACCTCGGTCAAGTTCGGGCGAAGCATGGGCATGACCAAAATCACCTCTGAGAACGCGCTGCCTCGTTCAACTACAGCATCGTCCGCGTCCGCATTCGGTAGTTCACCCGACGTGTTTCAGTACCGGGTTCCGGTACGAGGTCGCAACAGGCGAAGCGGACAACGCTGTCGCCGCGGGTGCGCGCATCGTCCAGGAATCGCCTTTTGTTCCCGACCCTACAATCGTCGCTTTCGCGAGCGCGGAGCGCCACCGATGGAAACCTACTACCACCCCAAGGATCTGGCGAAATTCAGCGACATGTCCAAGGGCAGCCCGCAGCTCTGGGACAAGTTCATGGCCTATTACGGCGCCGTCTTCGCCGAGGGTGCGCTGACCGAGCGCGAGAAAGCGCTGATCGCACTGGCGGTCGCGCACGCGGTCCAGTGCCCCTACTGCATCGACGCCTACACGCAATCGTGCCTGGAAAAGGGTTCCAACGCCGAGGAGATGACCGAGGCGGTGCACGTGGCCTGCGCGATACGGGGCGGCGCTTCGCTGGTGCACGGCGTGCAGATGCGCAACGTCGTGAACCAGTTGTCGATGTGAGCAGGCGCTGGCGACGGCGCTCTGCGGGCCGATGGAACTGACGCTCATCGCGCGCGGCAACGAGCTCGCCTCGAGCCGGGAACAACTGCGCAGGCTCGGTTCGACCACCTCGTGCGCTGCATTCGAGACCCGGATGTCGGCCGCTGGGCTGGCGCCGCTGACCGCGACCGGAATCGAAGTGTTTCAGATCAATGTCGGCAAGTTCTGCAACCAGACCTGCCGCCACTGCCATGTGGACGCCGGGCCGGATCGGACCGAGCAGATGAGTCGCGAGACCGCCCAGCTATGCATACGGGCGCTGGCAGGCACCGACATCCCGACCGTCGATATCACGGGCGGTGCGCCGGAGCTCAATGCCAATTTCCGCTGGCTGGTCGAGCAGGCCCGGGGCCTGGGCCGTCACGTGATGGACCGGTGCAACCTGAGCGTGCTGCTGCTCGCGCCTCAGAAGGATCTGGGCCAATTCCTGGCGCGGCACCAGGTCGAGGTCGTGGCCTCGCTCCCGTATTTCCGGCCGGCGCAGACCGATGCGCAGCGGGGCGAAAAGGTCTTCGACAAATCGATCGAGGCGCTGAAGTTGCTGAACGGGCTCGGATACGGTCACGAGGGAAGCGGCCTGGTCCTGAACCTGGTGCACAACCCGGCGGGTGCCTTCCTGCCGGCGCAGCAGCAGGCGCTGCAATCGCAGTTCAAGCGGGAACTCGGGCGCCGGCACGGCATCGTGTTCAATCGCCTCTACACGATCACCAACATGCCGATCAGCCGGTTCCTGAACTTCCTGATCGAAAGCGGCAACTACGAAGGCTACATGCAGCGACTGGCCAACGCGTTCAATCCGGCCGCCGCGGCAGCCGTGATGTGCCGCCACACGATATCGATCGGCTGGGACGGCACGCTGTACGACTGCGATTTCAACCAGATGCTGGATTTACCGGTCCAAGCCCCGGCCCTGCCCCACGTCAAGGACTTCGACCTCGCGCGCCTGAACCACCGCTGTATCGCGACGGCGAACCACTGCTACGGCTGCACGGCGGGAGCCGGATCATCGTGCGGCGGCGCGACCGCCTGATCTCGCAGCGTACGCGGATCCGAAAGGACCCGATGCGGCGCGTGAGATGATTCGCCTTTTCTATAAGAACGCGTTGAAGAAGAGCCGACAACACGGCCGATCTAATGCTTTCGGCCCAGGAGCCGACATCCACTAAATTCCCCAATACCGGGCATTTGAATACCTTCCCTGTATCGCGGAATTTTGATGAAGCGTGGTTATGAGAATTGGCTTGCAGACATGGGGCAGTGAGGGAGACGTCCAGCCGTTCATTGCTTTGGCAGCGGGGCTTGCAAGCGCCGGGCACAAGGTAACGCTGCTGGCCACAGACATCAATCGACGGGATTACAACGCGCTGGCGCAAAAGCTCGGATTTGCGTGGCTCAGCGTGACAAGCCCCGATCTGCCTTCACCCGAAAAACTCGAGGAAGTTGGGCGTAAGCTCTTTGGGACAAGCAATCATATAAAGCAGGTCGAACTGATCAGGCAGCACTTGCTCGAACCAGCCAGACACGTCATGTTCGACGCCGCACAGAGCCTGTGTCGCTCGAACGACTTGATCATCGGCCACGTCCTGATCGATCCTCTCCGCGTTGCGGCCGAAAAGGCAGGAGTTCCGATGGCGACCATCGCTCTTGCTCATAATGCCATCCCCTCGGCACACAATGGGCCTTACGGCTTTCCCAAATTGGGACGATGGGCGACGCCCCTTTGGTGGAAGCTTGCCCAAGCGATGATGAATCGAGCCTTTCTACCGAAGGTCAATGCCTTGCGGGAACGACAAGGGCTGGCGCCGGATCGCGATGTCTTGACTCAGACATGGGCGTCGGGGCGGCTCAATCTCGTTGCGGTGAGCCCAGTCTTGTGTGAGCTCCCCTCGGACTGGGGCGCCACCCACTGTGTCTGCGGGTTCCTGAATCTCCCAGTTGATCAGTCGGTGGAAGAGACACCGCCCGGCTTGGATGAGTTCATTGCGAGGGACGATCCCCCGGTCTACTTCACCTTCGGAAGCATGATGCCTTCCAATCTGGATTACATACGGGGGGTCGCTGACATCTGGTCATCAGCGGTGCGCCTGGCGGGTTGTCGAGCCATCTTTCAGTTTCCCTGGGACGACCTGTCAGCCATCGAAACAGACGGCAGAGTCTTCAAGGTGAAACGGTCGCCGCACAAGACGATATTCCCGAATTGCGCCTTGGTCGTCCACCATGGCGGTGCAGGAACGACTCAGACGAGTCTTCTCGCAGGTCGTCCGTCGGTTGTCGTGGCACACGTGGTCGACCAGTTTTTTTGGGGTTCAGAGCTGGAAAGACTGGGCGTCGCGGGGCCTTCTCAGAAGCGCAAGGGACTTTCGGCAAGACGCCTGGCGAAATCAATCACCGAGGCCTTGAATTCGCGCGAGATGTTAAGTCGCGCTGCCTCGCTTGGACAAGCGATGGCACAGGAGGACGGGGTCAAGGTCGCGGTTTTCGCAATCG
>WNFT01002167.1_pt1 | contig 29806 bp, 28 predicted proteins | sample 5400191 | NCBI WGS metagenome assembly WNFT01 (sample SAMN13153359, study PRJNA577476) | soil metagenome | isolation source: 80 cm saprolite under Madrone tree | place: USA:California | collected 2016-06-14 | reverse complement strand
CACAAAGACACCGGCAATCGTGAGCACGTAAAAAATCAACACCGAAAACACGACGTAATCGAGCAGATCGCTGTACAGATTACCGTATGTGACATTTCCCAGCGCGTCCACTCGGCGCGTGCGCGCAAGAACCAGCAGGGCCGCCCAAACTCCCTGAAAGAGGAGCGCTCGCGAGGGCACGTGCCGCTCGTTCAGCCGGCCAATGGAACGAAAAAATAAACCGTCGCGCGCCATGGCGTAATAAACGCGGGCGCCGGCCAGAATCAGGCCGTTGACGCAGCCGAAAGTAGAAATCGTGATGGCGATCGCCATGATGGCGGCGCCGGCGCTCCCGAGGATAGCGCTGAGTACAGCGGTGGCTACGCGATCATCGGCGGCGGACTGAATCTGGGCCAAAGGAAGCGTGCTCAGGTAGGCGACGTTGGCCAGGAAATACAAGGTAATTACGATTGCCGTGCCTAGGGCCAGCGAGAGCGGCACGTCGCGGCGCGGTTTTTTTACCTCGCCCGCCGTGAACGTAATATTGTTCCAGGCATCGGCCGAGAACAGCGAGCCCACCTGCGCAACACCGTAAGCGACGAAAAGACCCAGTAAGCCAGAAGTGACGGAGACCGCTGGAATCCAGCGCCGCAAAAAATCCGCTCCGGGCTCGATCAACTGACCGCCTTCAGCTGCCCAGAGGTTCGAGAAATTCGCCTGAATTGCGGCGGCGTTTCGCCCAAAGAAGATGCCCACAACGACGAGGCCAGCTAATGCCAGCGTTTTCGCCGACGTAAACACATTCTGGATGTACTTTCCCCAATTCAATCCGCGGGTGTTCGCCAGGGTCAGAAACACAATCAGTAAAATGGCAAAAAACTGCTGCCAGGAAAGGCTAAATGCATATTTGGAGGAGATGGTTATGGGCGCGATGATCCATGACACGGGCGAAACCGACGGAGCGAGCACGCCGAGGAAGCGCGCAAATGCCACCGCCACCGCCGCAATCGTGCCCGTCTGTATGACCAGAAAAAGCGTCCAACCATAAAGAAAACCCCAAAGCGGAGAGTAGGACTCGCGCAGGTAGACGTATTGTCCACCCGCCTTTGGCATCATCGCGGCCAACTCTCCATAGGAGAGCGCCGCTGACACGGTGAGAACTCCGGTGATCACCCAGGCCGTCAGAAGCCCGCCAGCCGAGCCCGTCTGCCGGGCTATATCCGCGGAAACGATGAAGATGCCGGACCCGATCATCGAGCCGACCACGATCATCGTGGAATCGAAAAGGCCCAGACCGCGGATAAAACCGGATTCGCTTGCAATGGGCTCTGCCGATGTCGCTGGTGTAGCAGAGGATGTGTTCACGTTCTGGCTCTCAATCTTCTCCGCGGGCGCGCGCCGCTTCTCTGAGAAATAGCCGCGCGCGGGCAGCCGGATCCTCCGATGCGATCAAATCCCGCGCAACGGCCAAAGAATCGGCGCCGGCTCGGAAAGTGTCTGCAGCGCGTTCCAACGTGATGCCGCCAATCGCGACGAGAGGCTTGCGAGTGTGTTGGCGCGCTTGCCGCAAGAGCTCCAACCCCACCACCGGGTCGGGATTTTCTTTCGAGGCGGTCGGAAAGATCGGTCCGAAGGCGATGTAATTGGCGGATGTCGTGTCGGCAGCGTCGAGCTGGTCGAGCGAGTGCGTAGATACGCCCACCCACTTGTCGTGCCCCACGATTGCACGCGCCTCCTCTACACCCAGATCATGCTGTCCCACGTGAACTCCTTGTGCGTTTACCACGAGGGCAACGTCGGCGCGATCGTTCACGATGAAGCGAGGCGCATATGCGCCCGGCTTGACGAGCGCGGACAATCTGGCAGAGATGGCTTGCGATGCCTCGAAGAGTTCCTTGCTGCTGGCGCGTTTATTGCGATATTGCAGAAGCTCAACCCCGGATTCTGCCATCATTTCGGCGAACGACAGCTCCGACGTCTTGAGCAGGGCCGCATCGATTATGGCATAGAGGGGGGGGAAGACAAGGTTCATATCCGGCTTGCGCTACTTGCCGTGCACGGGCAGCAAGCGCTCCAGGAAGTGCGTATCGAGGTGCCCCGCTTCGAAATCCGGCTCCGCAAAAATTCGCTGATGCAAAGGAATCGAAGTCTTGATTCCCTCCACGACAAACATTTCCAGAGCCCGGCGCATGCGGGCAATAGCCTCGGCGCGGTCGTGTCCGTGAACAATCAATTTAGCGATGAGCGAATCGTAATAAGGAGGAATCACGGCATCTGCATGCGCGGCAGTATCCACTCGAACGCCGGGTCCTCCGGGCATGTGAAACGCAGTTATGCGGCCAGCACTGGGTACAAACGTATCCGGATTTTCCGCATTAATGCGGCACTCGATGCTATGGCCGCGAAATTCGATAGGGCCGACGGCGGCATCCAGCTTTTCGCCCCCGGCTATGCTTATCTGCGACTTGATCAAATCGACTCCCGTGACCAATTCCGTCACGGGGTGTTCCACCTGAATGCGGGCATTCATCTCCATGAAGTAGAAGGAGCCATCCTCGTCCATCAGGAACTCTACCGTGCCCGCATTGCTGTAGCCAATTTTCCGTAACGCGCCCACTACGCAGTCCCCCAGTTCGGCGCGCCGCTTGGGCGTGAGCGCTACCGAGGGCGACTCTTCGACGAGCTTTTGGTGCCGCCGCTGAATGCTGCACTCACGCTCACCCAGATGCAGAACATTTCCGTGGCGATCGCCCAAAACCTGAAATTCGATGTGCCGCGGGCGCAAGATAAACTTTTCCAGGTAAACATCGGGGATGCCGAATGACTGCTGGGCCTCGTGCCGAGCCGTTTCCCAAAGGGGCAGGAGTTCCTCTCGAGTGCGCACGATGCGCATTCCCCTTCCGCCCCCGCCGGCAGAGGCTTTGATGATCAGGGGATAACCGATGCGGCTTGCTTCCGCCGCCGCGGCCTCCGCGTCCCCCACGATTCCCTCGCTGCCCGGGACAATGGGCACTCCGGCCGCGGCCATCTCGCGGCGGGCATGCTCCTTCTCGCCCATGAGCCGCAGGATCTCGGGCGACGGTCCGATAAAGGTAATCTGCGAAGCCTCGCACACCTCTGCGAAGTTCGCGTTCTCAGACAAAAACCCGTAACCCGGATGTATCGCGTCGACGTCGGTGATCTCTGCAGCGCTGATCACGTGGGGAATATTCAAATAACTCTCCGAGCTGCGTGCCGGGCCAATACATACGGCTTCGTCGGCAAAGCGCACGTGGAGCGCGTTGCGGTCCGCCTCCGAATAGACCGCCACCGTGGCGATATCCAGTTCCTTGCAGGCGCAGATCACACGGAGTGCAATTTCACCGCGATTGGCTATCAGTATCTTGCGGAACATAGAGGACGGCCGTGAGCGCTAGTTCTTTTTCGCAGGACGAACAGCGAAGAGGCCTTGTCCATATTCGACGGGCTGCCCATTTTCGACCAAGGCACGCACCAGCTCACCGCTCACGTCAGCTTCAATTTCATTCATCAATTTCATCGCTTCTATGATGCAAACGACTTGCCCGGGCTGAATTACGTCACCTATTTTTACAAAAGGCGCAGCGCCCGGGCCGGCCGACGCGTAAAACGTCCCCACGATGGGAGATTTGATGGTGTGCAATTCTTCGGTTACGGCGGCGGAGCTTGGTGGCGCCGTGGTCTCCGCGAGATGAGGCGTAACCCCCTCGGCCGCAGCTGGCGGCGCCGGCATAGCCTGCGGCGGTGTTCCCGCGCGGAGCGCCGCGTTCGCAGATGCGGAGACCTTCTTCAGGCGAATGTGTAAGCCTCCGTGCTCATATTCAAACTCCTCGAGGCCATGGGAAGCCATAAAGTCGAGCAGCTCTTCCAGTTGCCCGAACTCTACGCCGGGAGTCGGCATCTCGGTGCTTGAGTTTCTCTTATTTCGGGATTCCTTCATCGGATCTCAAAGTTCGAGGAGTCCACGAGGCGCAGTGGTTAAGACTTCTGTTCCCGTTGCATGAACAGCAACTTCGTCCTCGATGCGAATTCCGCCCACGCCTTCCACATAAATTCCCGGTTCCAGAGTCACTACGTTACCCGCACGAATTTCCTGTTTTTGACTTCGGCCAACCCGCGGCCTCTCGTGGATTTCGATGCCGAGGCCGTGACCGGTGCCGTGCACGAAATACGAGCCGAGGCCATGCTGATTGAGAAGACGCCGCGCGGCCCGGTCAACGCTTCCGGCAGTTACACCGGCGCGAAGAGCGTCTTGCGCCGCTTCCTGGGCCTGCTCTACCGCTTTGTACCATCGTCGAATGCGAGCGGGTGCGCGCCCCAGAAAGACCGTGCGCGTCAGATCACTGCAGTAGTGGCGGAGTATAGCACCCAGGTCCAGTACCACCAATTCGTTTTTCTGCAATCGTTTTTCAGTAGGCCGCGCATGCGGCAAAGCGGAACGCGGCCCGGAGGCGACGATGGTCTCGAACGAGGGGCCGCTCGCTCCTTTGTGGCGCAAACGATAGTCGATCTCGGCAGCGACTTCCAATTCCGCTACACCTGGCCGGACGAAATCGGAGGCCTCGGCAATGACCTCGGAAGCGAGCCTGGCAGAACAGCGCATCACATCGAGTTCCTCCGCGCTTTTTACTTCACGGATGCGTTCGATGAGTTCGGTGGTCGGTTTCCATTCGATACCAGGCCGTGCCCCTTTTTTTAGCCTCGCCCATGCGTCGACATTCAGGGATGCCGCTTCAAACGCGACGTGCATGCGCCTTCGCAACGAACGGGAGCGCACGAATTCGCCGCACGCCTCGGCAAGAGGAGTTCGGACGATGTGCACGCGCGCCAGCGGCGCCTCCTCATGAGCCTGAATTGTATATCTGCCGTCGGTGAACAAGTGTATGACGTCGCCCAGGACGAGCAGAATGGCATTGCTGCCGCTGAACCCAGATAAATAAAAAATATTCGGCAAATGGGTGACGACCAGCGCGTCCGCGCCCGTAGCCGCCATCACCTCCCGCACCTGGGTGAGCCTAGTTTGAGAAAGGACACTCATAAAAAAGGAGGAGACCCGGGTCTCCTCCCCTTCATCAGAAATTAAGTCTCGCCGTTAGCCGGGGAGCAGCCGCGGCGTGAGGAAGAAGAGCAACTCCTGTGATTGTACTTTGACCGAGGTTTCCTTGAATAGATGGCCGATCAAAGGGATGTTACCGAGCAAGGGAACCTGGAGGATGTTGGTCTGTTGCTGGCTAACCATAACGCCGCCGATAACCACGGTCCCACCGTCGCCAACCAGCACCTTTGTTTTGGCCGATTGCGTCGACAGAGCCGGGATGCCATTGACCAGCGGGATCCCGCTATCAACCTGCGTATTCTCTACCACCACCTCCATGAAAACATTTCCATCCGCGGTGATCTGCGGAGTCACTTGGAGCCGCAGTACGGCGTCGACGTACTGAACCGAGATCGTGTTGTTGATCGTGGTCTGAATGGGAATCTGCGTGCCCTGCTTGATCTCCGCCAAAGCGTTGTTCTGGGTAACCAGTTGCGGACTGGAGAGAAGCTTGCCTACGCCTTTGCTCTCTGCGGCGGTGATGATGAAGTCCAACGTGTAGTTGGGCGATACCCGTGAGAACAAGAATCCGCTGGTCGGTGCAACTGCCGGCAGGTTAACGTTCAGCGGAATCTGCCCGGTGGAACTAGGGCCGGCAGCGGTCGGCGAGCCTACCACGATTGGCGGGGCCGGCTGGTGGAAGAGGGGACTTCCCTGGGTCGCTACGGGATTGCCGCCATAGAAATTGACGGTGTTCGGAGTTGCGTTGAAACCCGCTACACCGAATTGCGTGCCGATATCGCGGGCAAACGAGCGTGAGGCTTGAACGACGCGCGCCTGAATCTCCACTTGCTGTGACTTTCGATCGAGTTGCCGGATCAGATTATCGACCTGCGGCATCACCGCCGGAATATCGCGAATGATCAGGGTATTCGAGCGATCGATGGCCATGACGTCGCCCCGTGACGACAAAAATCGTTTCAGCGGGTTCATGAGCTCACTGGCCTTGGCATAACTCAAAATGCGCGTAACCGTCACCGGATCCACCGCTTCCGTTTCGGCCTTTAGCAGATCGCGCTCATCGTTGGCTTCCCGCTTCAGAGTGTCTCGAGTGGCGATCCGAAGGACGTTGCCGTCGAGTTCCTTGCTGAGGCCGTTGTTGCGCAGAACGATGTCCAGGGCTTGGTCCCAAGGTACTTCATCCAAGACCAAAGTGACGCTTCCCCTGACTGCAGGGTCGAGGACCACGTTGAGGCCGCTGATTTCGTGGATCAGACGAAAGAAATCCTTCAAATCTACATCCTTGAGATTCACCGAAATTGCCTCGCCCGTATAGTTCTTTACGGCAGCGGCTACCGGCTGAGCGACGGGTGGCTGGGACGCATCAGCTACTGCAGGCTTGACTGTGATCTGTGCGGCGTTCGGAATAGCATGATTCGGACCCGCAGCAGCACTAAGCGTTTGCGGCGACGGGCTTGCCAGTGCGGCATTTCCGGTTAGAGTGGCCGGCAGGCGGAAACTCGGCTGGCTTGCAACTTGCCCGGCTGAAGTCTTGCCGGTCTCGGCGTGATGTTGCTTGGCTGGCGACGCCGCGGATTTCACCGCGGCCGCCGCTGTCGCGGAAGAACCCGGTGCCGTCGCGGGGCTAGCTGCCTGAGCGCCAGCCAAGCGCGGCACAAGCATCGCCACCGCCAGAACCAGCCCGCTCGGCCGGAAAAACGGCCCGTAGGTCTTCATCGCTGTTCTCCTGGAGTGGAATTCAACCGTTTAGCAACCTCGCGCTCCACGGCATTGCCGAATGGATCTTTTCCAGTCTGGTGAAAGGAAATCCCGTCCATGGTGATGTGCTCCACTTGGCCGTCGTACAGGCGGTCACCCTCACGAAGGAAATAGACTCGATCCTGAGCATTGGAAACAATTGCGATCATTCCGCTGGGGGCGCTTACAACTCCATCAATACGCAAACTGCTGATCAACAGTCCCGGCTTACCGGGCGGAAGGTTGGGTGAAGGCCCCCCGCCGCCGCCGCTCTGATTACCCAACAGTGGCGCAAACGGATCGCGCCGCACGATACTTTCCCGCACTGCCACTGTCTTTATTGAGGGAGTGGCTGCCGAGCGTGGCAAGTTAGATTTTGCAGCAGTGGCCGATTTCGACTTGGGAGACTTTGCAGTTGAACTCGCCGCCGCCCTAGAGGAAGTCTTGCTGCCAGGACCAGCAGCCGATTTGGCGGTGTTGCTGGTTGTTGCTGGCGCCGCTTTCGAGCCGGGCGTCACGCCGGAAGCAGTTTTTGCGGCGGAGTTATCTGCCGGCTTGGCAGTGCTATTAACCGTTGCTGGGCCAGCCGGCGAACTAGGCGCAGCGGCCGGCTTGGTGGTGCTACTGGCTGTTCCCGGGGCCGCTTTGGAGACTGGCGTCGCGCCAGAACCAGGCTTTGCGGCAGAGTTGCCTGTCGGCTTGGCAGTGGCATTAGACGTCGCCGAGCCGGCCGGCGAATTAGGCACCGAACCGGACGCTGACTTAGGCGCTGTTGGCGCCGGCTTGATAGCAGAAGTGGAGGGCGGCGCTGGCTTTGGAGACTGCGCCTGCTTTGGCGCTGCCGCTCGCGCAGAAGGAGCCTGATTCGCAGGAGCAGGGTTTGCTCCCGCAGCTGATTTAGCTGGCGCCGGCTGATTCAATTCCTTACGAACAGCATCGGGAGTAACGGGTACCTGCTGTGCGATCAGAGGCATCGCTAGGGACGCCAGGCAAAACGTAATCAGGCAGCCTGTCAGGTTGGCCTTCCGCATGACTTTGTCTCGAAGTTCCATTGAACTCGATCCTGCCTTTTATTTCCCAACCGCTGCGCCCGGACGGGCGGCTGTTTTGGAGCCAGGTGGCGGCGCAGCGGGCGTGCTGGTGGTAAAGAAGGTGGTAATGGTGCACGTGCCGCTGACCGTCGTGCTGGGACGCACGGGATACACCGACTTGCCGTCGCCGAGGCCATCGAACTTCAGGTCGCCTACGTTGATGATTCGAGACAACCGGCTAAGACGGGAGAAGAAGTCCACGATGGCATAGTAGGGCCCATCGACTTGGATCTGAAACGGCATGTCGTAATGGTAGTCGCGCGAAACGACGGTCTGCGCTGTAAGCTTACGCACCTGGACGCCAGAAGCAGCGGCAGCGCCTTCCAGCAGCCGCATGAACTCGTCTGTTTCCTTCTCTTCGGGGACAATCGTCTTCAGCGTATCGAGCTGCTTATTGAGCGCCGCCATTTCCTGCTGGAACTCAGCGTAACGCCGCTCGTAAACTTGCAGTGCGCTGACTTCCTGGTTCAGCTTGGTGTCCTGCTCGTGAAGAGCCTGCAGCTCCGCCCGGGCTGTCGAAATAGGCAAGCCAGGGACGTAGAGCCCTGCGGCGATCAGCAGAATCGCCAGGGCCACGAAGACCAGCGCCTGGATGTACCATGGAAACTCTTTGAAGGAGATGGCCATTGTTCCCCTTAGCCCTTCCCCGCTGGAGCCGAAGTGGAAGCTGCTGATTTGTCCTGCGGCAGAGCAAACTGCGCCGTCAGCGTGAAGGTAAACGTTTGGACGGCGACATTCTTGGTATCTTGCACGGACTCCTTGATCTCGATTTGATCGAAGTAACCAGAATGTTTGAGTTGAGTGATGAAGTTCGCCACAGCGTTTATGGATCCGGCCGTACCGAGGATCGTCAGGCCATTGCCCTGCCGCGTGAGCGAAGTCAGCCAGAGCGTATCGGTGCGGACGACCGTGTTGGCCACGGCATCGAGGAGTTCCTGACCGCCCGTACGATTGCGCTGGAGCTGTTCGATGATGGCGATGCGCTGCTGCAGAATCGCCTTCTGGCGCTCGAACTCATCCACTTGCGCTTTCAGCTGTTCCAGCCTGGCTTTCTCTCCGGTTTGCTTCTGGATGTGCAGACGCACTTCGATGATCTGCTGATTGGTCGAATGCCAGTTGTAATAGAGCACGCCAAAGGCGACCAGCAATGCTGCCACCAGAAAGACCACCTGGAGAGTAGCCTCAAGCGGCACTGCCTGCCGCGCAGCTTTGGGTCGAACCCGGCCCAGCAGGTTAATTCGGATCATGGCTAATCAAAACTCCTCAGCGCCAGCCCCACGGCAATGGCCAGGCGCGGAGCAAGCTCGCGTACCTGGTCTTCGTTGTGCCGGCCGGGATTGATCACGATTTTGCGAAAGGGATAAAGTTCCTCGACGGGCAGAGCGAACTCCTCGCGGAGCAGGTCCACCAGGCCGGGAACCCGCGCCGTGCCTCCCGCCAAATAGATTCGCTGAATGTTTTCCCCGCTGGCGGTGGCTCGGAAGAAATCAAAAGTTTTCTGAATTTCCAGGATCAGGATGTCGGAAACCGAGCGCAAGATTGTCCCGCGATGTTCTTCGTTTACGCCCGCCACGGCTTCGCCCCTCTTCAGCCGCTCTGCATCCTCATAGCTGAGATCCAGCTCTTTCTGCAGGGCGTCCGTGTATTGATTCCCGCCCACGGAAACGTCGCGCGTGAAGAGCGGAGCGCCGCCGCGCACGATATTGATATTCATCACGCTGGCGCCAATGTTCAGCAGCGCCACGGTCTGGGAGGGGTCGGGATCGTAATTGACCTCGTAGCAGTTCTGCAGCGCGAAAGCATCGATATCGACAACCGTGGGCGTCTTGCCGGCTTGGGCCAGGACGTTCGTGTGGTTCAGAATCTTGTCTTTTTTGACCGCCACGAGCAGCACATCCATCTGTGATTCCGCCGAATCCAGAAGCTGATAATCGAGATTCACGTCGGAAATATCGAACGGGATATGCTGGCTGGCTTCTGATTGAATCCGGTCGTAGAGCTCTTCGTCGCTCATCACCGGCAGGTTTACGCGCTTGACGATCACGGAATGTCCGGAGACGGCCGTGGCTACCGCGCGTGTCTTGATCTCCTGGCGGTCGAATATCGTTCCGATCGCTCCCGCAACGAGCGGGGCGTCCATGATGGCGCCGTCGACCACTGTATCTTGCGCCAGCGGCTCCAGGCCGAAGCTCACCAATTCATACCCCTGCTTGGTACTCTTCAGTTCGACGGACTTGATCGAGCTCGAACCGATGTCGAGTCCCACGATTGGTTTCTGTTTAGCCGTACCGAACATCGCACAGCCTTTCTGCGAGCCTTACAGCGCCGCCCTGGCCGGCTAGTGCCGTCTGCCCTGCGACTGGCGCATTTTTTCTTCCATCCAGCGGTCCAGCACAGATTTGCGGAATTTCCACCTGCTCCCGAGCTTAAAGGCCGGAACCAGGCCCGTACAGATGTAGCGATAAAGCGTATCGGGCGAAACCCCCAGATAATGTGAAGCTTGGCGCAGGTTCATCACTTCTCTTGATTCACGCATTCCCGCTGGCTACCCCTTAAGCGGAAGCGAAGGTCCGCTGTCCCCCAGCCGCTCAGGGCCTCCCCGCCAGTTCCCGGCAGGAAGCCGCTGCCACGCGCGAATGTGGCATCCGGCAGCGCTAAGTGTCAAGGAAAGCGCAGCGTGCGATTGCTCAAAAAATTGTGGCTTATTAGAAAACAGCTGAGGCAAAAGACTCGATATGTAGAGTATTGAATCTTCTAGTACCACAATATATAGTGGTTAATTCCGCGGCGTCAGTAGGCATGTTTTAACGCCTGGCATCCAGGCCCAGTCCCGCCCATAGGGCATTTACACGCCCTTTGGTTACCTCATTCATCCTGATTTCATCGGGCCAGGGCCGGTCAAAACCTTCGCTGGCCCATTTTCTTGTGGCATCAATACCCATTTTCGACCCGAAGTCCTGTCTCCGGGCGGCATGGTCCAAGGTATCCACCGGCCCCAGCACAAACTGCACATCCCGCTGAGGATCGATCGCGCACAAGGCCTTCCAGGTAACTTCCCGCCAGTCCTGCACGTTTACATCATGATCCACTACCACCACTACTTTGGTAAGCATGGCTTGCCCCAAAGACCAAATCGCATTCATGATCTTCCGGGCCTGCCCGGGATAAGATTTGCGGATCGCCACGATCATCAGATTGTGGAAGATACCTTCGGCGGGCATGGCGATATCCACAATCTCCGGATATTGCATTTTCATGACAGGCAAGAAGATGCGCTCCACGGCATGTCCCATGTAGAAGTCTTCCTGCGGCGGCGGCCCTACAATCGTCGTCAGGTACAGCGGATCGCGCCGGTGGGTCACACAGGTGACGTGAAAAACGGGATACTCTCCTTCCAGTGAATAAAAGCCGGTGTGGTCCCCAAAAGGTCCTTCCACGCGCATCTCTGAAAGGTCGACATAGCCTTCCAGGACGATTTCCGCCTGCGCCGGAACCTCCAGCGGACACGTCTCGCAAGCCACCATCTCCACCGGTTCGCGCCGCAGAAATCCCGCAAACATCATTTCGTCGAGATCAGGGGGAATCGGCAGAATCCCTGCCAAGCACGTGACGGGATCCGCGCCAATCGCCACTGCGACATCGATCCGGCTATGGCGATTTTCCGCGCGTGCCCGGCGGAAATGCTCCGCGCCATGTTTTTGCGTCTGCCAGTGCATTCCCGTGGTTTTCTCGTCGAACACCTGCATTCGATATACGCCCACGTTTCGTTTTCGCGTCTCGGGATTGCTGTCGCGGCGCACCACTTCCTTGCAGGGCGCCGTCTTGACCGTCTTCGGAAAAAAGGAACCGAGTTCCGCGAGCTTGGGTAACATCTTAATCTTGTCTAGCAGCCCTTGCGGCGCTTGGAGATCGAGAAAGCCGTGAATGCGGCTGGCAACGTCATCGAGCGAGTTGCTTTCGAGTGCCAGGTTGATGCGACGCTCGCTGCCAAGCAGATTGATCAAAAGAGGAATGCGAGATCCCTTGGGGCGTTCGAAGAGCAGGGCCGGGCCGCCAGCGCGCGTAACTCGCTGCGTGATTTCGGTAATCTCCAGCACGGGATCAATCTCTGCCGAGATGCGCCTCAGTTCGCCTGCCGCTTCCAGGCGCCTTATGAATTCCCGCAGGTCTTTATAGGCCACAATGGCCCTCCCGAAATTGCCCGCTGAAATAAAGTAGCCGCACAGCGTAGCACGATTTATGAGCGGCTCTTCGCGAAGCTTTCGTTATGAAAACCCGGTCAAAAATGTTCCTCGATGCAAGCTACAAGCCTCCCGTGCCGGCCCATACACCCCACAAACGTCGCTCCAATACAGGTTGCCGAAATCACGATAGGTTTGGTAGGGTAAGCGCGAGCGGGCGTGGTTCAATGGTAGAATAGCGGCTTCCCAAGCCGCGGACGTGGGTTCGATTCCCATCGCCCGCTCCAGAAACCCTGTCGCACAGTTGGCCCTGCTGATTTCCCTGCCCTGAATTGGCCTTTAGACCCTGCATTGGGGGCGCAGTTGTAAGCCCATGTCCCGCGTTGGATTCGTCAGGCATTTCAGCGAGAGTGATTCGTCCGGTCAACATCCAAGAACATACGGTCATTGAGTGTAGGAATGAACGGATTAATTTGACATCTCTGGCGGCGAAAACATACACTCCGCGGAATTGACCTCCGGATTTGAGTTGAACGACAGAGAGGGACCGCAATGCAGATCTGGAAGAGAGTCGCAGGACCACGGGCGAAGTGGAAACGGGAAAGCGAATTCAGAAATTCATCCTCATGAACGGCGACGGAAAATCGCGGCCGCGTCCTCATGAATGAGGTTCGCGGACGTCCGTGTAAAGAGCTGTAGACGCGCCCGTCCGAAGCATGATGCGGGAAACGGAGACGCGCACCTCCTTAGCGGCGCGTTCCCAACCGAATGCCCGGACGCACTAGAATAGACTCGAATTTATCGATGTACGGGTTTCGCGGTTCTTTAACAAGCTACTGGAGGTTGCCGATGAAAGCCAAAGTGCTCGCCTTGGGTGTACTTCTAATGGCTGTTCCCCTGTTCGCGCACCATGGAGGTGCATCGTTATATGACATGTCGAAAGAGGTGACGGTAGAGGCGACTGTCACGGAATTCCAATGGACGAATCCTCACGTCGAGATCGGCTTGGACGCCAAAGACGACAAGGGCAAGGTGCGGCATTGGATTCTCGAGGCAAACTCCCCGCCCGTAATGGCGAATCGCGGCTGGAACCGAAAGAGCCTCCAGCCGGGTGACGTCATAAAGGTGACCTTCAATCCCTCCCAGAGGGGCGGCAGCGTGGGACGCTTCATCAAGTTGACCAAAGCCAACGGCAACGAACTTCTTAGGGGTTGAGCGTTGGGGAGAGCGATTGAAAATGCGAAATCGATTGTGTTGGTCAGTGGTAGGGCTGTTGGGAATACTTGGATTCATCTCCGGGTGTTCCGAGAATAAGGGCGGAAAGCCGACCTCCGAGGTGCCCGATCTTTCTGGCATTTGGCTGGGCAAAGGGATTCAGTCTCTGAGTCCCTCAGATCCGATGGGCCACAAAAAGCCTGGAATGGAGGGTGACATACCTTACACCCCCTGGTCCCTTGCCCGGATGAAGGCCCAGCGGCCGGCCACGGGACCGGATCAAGATTTTGCAAAGACCACCGATCCGGCATTGAGATATGCCGATCCAGACGGTTATCCGCGCGCCTCCATTCATCCGATGAGATTCAAAATTGTGCAAACCCCAGACTACATTTACCAACTCTGGGAATATAACAAATCCTGGCGTCAGATTGCCCTCAACCGGCCACATTCGGAGGTTCCGGACATTTCGTGGTTTGGGGAGTCCGTGGGCAAGTGGGAAGGGGACACACTGGTCGTGGATTCGGTAGGCTTCAAAGATTCCACATGGCTTGATCCCATCGGCCACCCGCATACCGAAGACCTCCACATGGTAGAGCGCATCAGGCGAGCGGACCCGGAGACGTTGGTTTTCAACTTTAGCTTTGATGATCCCAAGGCTTATACGAAACCCTGGAATGGAGAGCTAACGTTCAAGTTGAAAACCGATGGGATCATGACCGAAACCATTTACACGATCTCGGACGAACTCAGTTTTCGACAGCGCTTCCTGAACGAAAAACCGACGATTCCAATACGGCCTGGTCCGTGATTTGGGACGGATCCCGCCGGGGTTTTCGATAACTGCAGTTCGGCCTATGTCGCACCCAATAAATGACTTATCGGGTGTGGCCAACCCTGCTTGCCGACGAGCTCCCCAAAAGTACCAACACACAGCCATTCTGGCACGGTACTAGTGTACCTGCGGCTAGAACCAGGGGACCATTCACAACAACGATCGCAACCTTTATTGTCGAAACTGCCCGAGAGCACGCTGGGAGGCCGGAAGGAGTCTGGCATGCAACTGGGACGCTACGAGATCTTGGAAGCCATTGGTCTGGGCGCAAGTAGCACTGTTTTCAAAGCGCGAGACACGCTGATCGGCCGCATCGTGGCCATCAAGACCCTACAGTCAGGTCTGAACGACCCCGCGTGGCGTGAGCGCTTCATGGCCGAGGCTCGCATCGTCGGCCAACTTTCGCATCCTCGCATCGTGAAACTGCACGACGTCGGCATCGACGAAACCTCTGGCGCACCCTATTTGGTGATGGAATACGTCGTCGGCCAGACTCTGGAACAACACATTGCGGCCAAGAAAACCGAGCCCCAACAAGCCTATAGCTGGGGGGCAGCTTTGGCGCGCGCACTCGCCTATGCCCACGAACAGGGCATCGTTCATGGCGACATCAAACCGGCAAACATCATGATCAATCAGGACGGGCGCGTCATGCTGACCGATTTCGGCATCGCGCGATTTGCCGCCCATATCTCTCAAGTCGGCAGCCTTCGAGGGACGCCGGCGTACCTCTCACCAGAACAGATTGAAGGCAGGCCCACCGATGGCAGGTCTGATCTTTTTTCCCTCGGAATCGTTCTCTATCAGTTGGCTACGGGACAACGGCCCTTCAAAAGCGATTCGGTGCAAGCCGTCTGCGCACAGATCATGAAGGCGAACGCCACGCCTCCCACGAAAGTGAATCCGCGGCTCCCGCGGGCATTCGACGGGATTGTGGCACGCTGCCTGGCCAAGAATCCGGACAACCGTTACGCAAACGGGGAGATATTGTCGACGGCGCTGGAAACTGTGGCCCACGAGCCGCTGGTGTTACCACGGCGCAAAACCAGCAGAAATCGATCCGTAACGACGGCCCTCCGCTACGCAGGAGCAGCGGCTCTGCTAGTCTTGGCTCTCTTCACGCCGCTCGCAGCACGCTTCTATAGGAATAATCTTCGGGTGCCGCCGGCACCCGTCGCAATGTACCCAGCTCCAAAGCCACCGGACGATCTGCCGCTACTGAGCGAGGCGCAAGACATTTTGGCGCCATCCGCCGAAATAACAGAGCCGGAGCAGGTGCCACCTCCTCGCCAGCTAGTTCGACCGAAGTCTGCCCGGACCGTGAAAAGACCGGTGGACGCACCTAAACCGAATCCTACGGTTGTAGAGGCAAGTCCAAAGGCCGAGCCTCTACTGAACCCCGCTCCTCAGTTGGGCGCAAACCGGGCCTCGTCCGCCACTACCAGCAGGATACCGATGACCATCGAGATCTCCGCTCAATCAAGCGACGGAACACTGACCGTGTTTGCCGACGATCAAGTGGTCTTCAGTACCCCTCTGGCTTCCGTGGCGGAGGCAGTAGGAGAACGGTTACGCGCGGTGCGCACACTTTTCCCAGGCCAACACCACCTTAGCGTGGCGCTCTACAAGGCGGACAACTCCTTGCGTGCAGAAAAGCGAGGATTGGCGGAGCTCCACCATGGAGCCAGTAATTTACTCGCCATTCGTGTCGTCAAACACTCGAAGATCTTGCTCTTGCGAGGGACGGGGCTCGAGGTCACTTGGCCCATCGGTTCGGCGGATCCTAAACCCGAGCACGGAGCCAAAAACTTCTCTGCCAAGGCCGCTAGCAGCGAAGAATAGAGTCATCATCAGGTTTCTGCTTTCGATCCTGCACGTGAATTAAGCTGCCTATAAGCGCTGTTCTCCGTACATAAGAAACATCACTCCGTAGTGCTCCAACTCAGGTGGCGAACTGCTCCTCTCATCCGTCCGCCAATCCGTCCCATGCTGAAGCCAAACCTAGAAGCCGCGACACGGCGCGTGCGTGACAAAGAATGTGCAGACATTTGACGGATGCCTGACAACTTCTCGCACGAGTCCACCCTAGAGTCATTTCTACAAGGGAAAGTCTTGGTTCGCCCGGCAGGGCAGCCTAGCAGACATAAAATCAGCATGAAGAAAGGAAAAGACAATGAGACAGCCTAATGGCGCAGGGGGGAGTCGGAGTCGGACAAATCGGCGTTCTTTCTTGAGAAATGGGATTGGCGTCGCTGGCGCGTTGACCGTAGGTGCTGAAGTGCTCGGAAACGGGCTCTCGGCTTTCGCCAAAGAACAGGAAGGACGGGAAGAGCATTCAGGGCACCTGACAAGAGGCGATGCGGCCCTGCTCAGATTTGCGGCTGCAGCGGAAATCCTTGAGACCGACTTCTGGGTGCAGTACAACGAACTCGGAGGCGTCCCAAACACCAAAGAAGTCCCGGGCGGGAGTGGCAATCCAGCTTACACGGCTGCGCTACAGAATTTGGACAGCGACATGGCGCAATACATTCACGACAATACCGACGACGAATTCACCCACCAGAACTTCCTCAACGCATACCTCGCTTCCAAGGGCGCCGAGACGGTAAATCTCGAAAGATTCCGCACTCTGCCTGGCAGCACCGCGACCGGATCAAGCGGGAAGCTAAGGCTTACAAACCTCACGGAGCTTACTCTGGACACCAGTTGGTGGACTCGGTATCGCAGCGATTCCCGTAACCCCGACCTTGATCCCACTTTCGTATTTCCTCAGGCGGTTCCCGACTTGAACAAAGGCGCATTCACGGCAATTCCCCGAACGGACGCCGATTTGAAGCCCGCCGACCATCTCCAGGCCATTGCCAACACGGCGGCATTCCATTTTCCGACGATCGAGCAGGGCGGCACGAGCCTCTATCCCTCCATGGCGCAGAGGGCGACGAGCGTGGAAGTGCTGCGAATCCTGATCAGCATTGGCCCCACGGAGACAATGCACTTTCAAACGTGGTCGGATAAGGCGGGCAATGCGGTTCCTCTAACCGATCCCACGAACGGGCTGACGTTTCCTGATCTCAATGCTGCTCCATTTGGCGGCGAGACCTTCCAGACCAACTTGATCATGCCGGAGCCGTGTCCTTTCCTTAGTCGAGACCTGCCGATATGTTCCGTCATTCGCCCAACCGAGACAAAAGGGATTGCCATGGGCGTAGTCAAATTCCTAACGGACATGGGGCTCTTCATCGGCCAGTCGCCCGCTTTCTTCCAATTCCTGCGCGATCTGGCGGAAGATGCAGACGAGGCTCGGCGCGAAGTCTGAACTGCTCGAGCAGTAAATTGACCCTTGGGGGGCCTTGCTCGGTGCTGTTAACGACGGCGGCGCCCGATTAATGCTCGGCCATTGCGCCAAGCACACTGCGGCGCCGCCTCGGCAAAAATCATCGTCAAAGGCACGAGCCCTGTTCTAAGCGGGACTGCGGTTCGCTTCGTTGATTTCGGTTTCCAAGGAATCACCGCTTCTACTTTGCGAACGAGGAAACTTGACCAGGAAAACCGTTCCGGCTTCGCCGGTCTCTTCGACGCCTACCGAACCGAAGTGGTCGTGGATGATCTTGCTGACAATCGCTAGACCCAAGCCGGTGCCATTGGACTTCCCTGAGCTGATGAACGGGTCGAATAACGTGCCGCGAATCCCAGCAGGGATGCCAATGCCGTCGTCCGCGACGCGCACCTCGAATGAGTGATGCGAAGCCCTGATTTCAATATCAATTTTCCCTCGGTCTGAGGTCGCTTCGCACGCGTTCAGCAGCAGATTGAAAAAAACACGCTCGATTTTCCTGGGATCGAAAACACCCGTGGTGTCTGGAGGCGTTTGAATGGAGAGCATGCGATGATGGAATTCGGGCCGGGTGAGAACGGCGTCGGCGGCATGCCTGACAACCGACTCCAGCGATGTGGTTACCACCGAAAGTATACGCTGTTCGCGCGAGAGCTCCCGCAGCGAGTCGAGCAATTCGGTCATCTGCTCCGAAGCGATCTTTATCTCCTCGAAAATCTCATCTCGATCCAGCTTAAGTTTATCGGCCTCATAGAGAAATTCGGCGTTGGCTACGACGGCGGCGAGGGAGTGTCGCAGATCATGAGAAATGGAACCGGCCGCTCTTCCCAGCGCGGCCACCTGTTCGGTCTCGATTTGCCGCCGCTGTGAAGCGAGCAGTTCCTCCCGCATCTTTGAAAAGGCCGTTCCCAACTCAACAACTTCGCTACTTCCTCGCGGCATAATGGAAAAGGCATAATCGCCGCGGGCCAAAGCACGCACACCGGCGAGAAGGTTGTCCAACGGCCGCGTGATCCTGCCGGCGACGAAGCTGAGCAGCAGCGTGGCGCACACCAGAGCCGAAATGCCGAGCGCGAGAATCGTTCGATCTAATTTAGCGATGAAGCTAATGGGGCGACGCAGGGGTATCAGTACGTAGCATTGCACTGGCGTCCGAGGGTCGGCATGCAGCGAAACCGCCGCCACCTCGTAGGGCTCCGCCCCCAGGTCCACCTCCTGCGTTCCCGAAGCCGAAAGCGCGGTGTATTGCCCCAGGTGATCCTCCAATTCGCTTTGTTCGCGGGATGACAGGGTGGAGGCGATGACCTTCGCTCCGCTTACCAGCACAATCTTTCCGCCCGCCACGAGCGCAAGCTGCTCCGCAACGGTAGAATCCACCTGATAGCCGATGGCAAGCGCGCCAAGCTGTTTGACGTCGCTTCCGGAACCGGCCGTAATCGGCCGAATGAAGGCCCAATACAATTGATCGTCGGCATACCACCAGGCGGCATCCTCATTGGCATCGAGAGATCTCGTGAGATTCCGCTCGACGTCTGCACGATTCAATCCGGATTTCTTAGCGTGCAAGGCCATCATCTCGCCTTTAGGGTTCGCGAGAAGAAACAGATCGCTGCCCGCGAGCTGCCAAAAAGGAAGCGAACCGTCCCGAATGGTCGGCGCGTGATGCGTGGTCATCAAGGCCTTCAAGGTGGGAAGTTCGGCGAGCATCGCTGTGGTTCGGGAGAGTTGGTCTTGGCGCTGGTTCTGAACGCTCTCAAACGCGCGCACGGAGGCCGCCACGCTATCTCGCACCTGGTCGTCAATCTCCGCCCGAACGGTATGGCGAACGATCAGGAGCATCGCGCCCGTAAGAGCGCAGATAATCAGCAGGGTCGAGATCAGAAGCTGCGTCTTTAAGCGCAAGCGTGACATTGCCATTCTATCTAGCTGTTCTTTCCATTCGCGCCGTGCCCAGGCACAAATTTGTATCCCGCACCGTGCATGGTCAGGAAAAAACGCGGATTGGCGGGATCGGGCTCGAGCTTCTGCCGCAAGCGGAGGATATGGTTGTCCACCGTACGAGTGGACGGATAATTTTGGTAGCCCCAGACTTCGTTCAACAATTCTTCTCGCGAAATCACTCGTTCCGGCGACCGCGCCAGGTACCTCAAGAGCTTGAATTCCTGGGCCGTCATGGGAATCGGCTTGCCCGCCCGGGTTGCCTCCATGCTTGTAAAGTCAATCTGCACGTCCTTGAAAACCAGCAGTTCGTGATCCATCGCTTGCGGGGCGACGTTTGAAACGATCCGCGTTTTAGCTCCGTTTCGGCGCATCGCTCGCCGTACCCGGGCCAGCAATTCGCGCGGGCTGAATGGCTTCGTGACGTAATCGTCTGCGCCCAATTCGAGCAGGAGCACCTTATCCTCAATCTCCGCATCCGCGCTCAGGACGACGATGGGAACCGAGGGCATGTGAGCTTTGAAGGCTCGGCAAAGCTCCTTACCCGAAAGTCGCGGCAACTTCAAATCCAGAACGACCACGCTCGGCGTTTGCTTCTTGAAGACTTCCAGCCCCTCCATGCCATCGGAAGCGATTTGCACCACCAGGGAGTCTGCCTCAAACAAGCGCTGTAAAGTTCTCTGCATGGCGCGGCTATCTTCGATCACCAGAACCGTATCCATATTCCCCTTCCTCGCTTCTTCCATATTCAGTACGCCGGCGCTGAAGCCTTGGGATCATAATCGTAACCATACTTATCTTTGTGCGGCCAGTCGTGTCTTGCCACGGGAATGGAGAGCGCCGGCAATGCCTTTTGTCCCGGGCCGATGTCAATCGCCCGTTGCGAAACGTCCGTGAATTCGGATGAAGCATTCTCATACCAGACATGCATCGCATATCGCCCGGCGGGAACGTGGCGAATGAAAACGCGGCCCGCCTTATCGGAAATGCCGAAGAAATCCGAATTCACCGTGAGGATGACCGCGGTCATTTGCGGATGGATGTTGCAAAATAAAAAAGACGCCCCCGGCCGGTCGAATACAACTTCCTTTTCGGCTCCGGCCTGATACAGGCCCAGATCGAAGCGCTTGCCCTGATAAAGCGAGAAAACATTGTGGAACCACGGATCCAGGTTGGGAAAGTCCACCCTGCTACCGAGCGGCACAACCAACAATTTCGGTTCGAAGGTTTTGTTCTCTTGCAACATGCGGTAATGATGTTTCGCCGAAACCGCGGCGGCAGAATTTTCTGTGCCCTGCACCGGAACGAGCCAAAGGACAACCTGGGAGGCGTCCTTCGCCGATTTGGTGGAATTCTTCTCGATCAATTTCACCTCACTCGTCACGTCAACCACTGCCGGATCGGCCTCCCTGGGAGTGCCCGATGATGGAGGCAAAACCAGGGCGGCCAGCACAGTCGCAATGAGAAGCTTCCTAGCCATGGCTAAAAGAGGAATCCCGCCGCCAAACCGACTTGCCCTGCAACGTTCGGCCCTCCCAAGACCTCGCTCGTGCGAAAATGCCGATACTCAGCGGAGAACAGCAAATCGCCGCGAGGCCGAAAAATGTAGTTGAAGAAGAAAATCCGATTGCTCGAAGGAACAGCCCGCAGAAGTGGATCGAACTGTGTGGCCGTCCGCAAACGTGCGGCATCCCTGGTGCCCAACCCCCCGGCCGCGTTGAACTCGCTGCGGCTATTGAGTGTGAACTTCAGTTGCGACCAGCCGCCAATAACGGGAATACCCGCCAGCGTCGGCGCGGTGGCATAGAGATAATGTTGGTAATCCTGAGGCTGTACGGTCGGAAGCGCCAGACCGCCAAAGCCGTCGAGCCCTTTGCCAGTGAAAAACGCTCCGCTCAATTGCAGTTTTGCGATCAGCGGAAATTTCCAATCGGCAATCGCGCCCGAAGCAGATGCGGCCTGCCTATCGGGAAAATGCAAGGGAGCGTAAATCCCGGAAATCCCGAACGAAATGGCGTGATCTTCCATTCTGTTGTTCCCGGATAGGCGCACGGCATAAACAGGTTGCCTGGAATATTCGCCCGGTGTCGGCACACGCACGTTCGAACCGCTCACGGAATAACCCGCGGAATCAAATACTCCCGCCTCGACCTTGAACTCCGCGGACGTGAAATCAAATCTCCGCTCGGCGCGGATTGCAGGAGTCCAGTTCCAAAGATTTCCCGCGGCCGCAAAGGCGGGAACTGCCAGCGAAAGATACGATGTGGGGGAATTCGGCGAAAAGAAGGGGGTCTCCAGCCCGCCGGTAATCGAAATTCTGCTCCAATCAAACTGCAGCCGCGCAATCCTGAGGCCCACGAGACCGGCCGCCACGCCACCATAAGGGCCGGCCGCCCCGTTGATAAAGTCCAACTGAAAATCCGCGCTCGTACTTGCGCCGAATACCCTCGGCCCAATGCCTCTAAGGCCCACAACGGATTGCCTGAACGATGCGGCGAGGCTGCCGGTGTAAGCATAAGGAGGCGGCTGCACGGCCACGGTTGGCGCGTCTAAATTGTCCAGCTGACCAGAGGTATCGAACACATTGAATAAGGCGATGCCCGAAATCTTTAGGCGGTACTTGGCAGAGCTCTCCACCTTCACTTGCTCGTGCTCTTCGACTCTGGCATTGAGGATCTGCCAATCGTCTTCCGTGATGCGCGCGAGGGGTGCATTCGTCTCAGGATTTTGCGGCTGCGCGCGCTCGGCGGCATGCTCATCAGGAGGATTCGAGGGCGGAGGATTCGCTTCAGTTCGAAGAATTTGCGTGAGCATGTTGCGAAGCTGCTGGATTTCCAGACGAGACTGCTGCAACTCGCTCTGCATCTGTTCGATCGAGTGGGTCAGGGCCGCAATCTTTAAGCCCAAATCCGGCGCTTCACTGGTCAGGCCTTGAGCGCTCGCAGATAAACCGGCCAACACCACAACGCACAGCAGTGGCCCGCATGAGCGCAGTAGCCTTGGGATGATCGCGCACATAAAATCTCCTCTTTTTGCAACGAACGAGTGGACGTTGAGGTTACCGCTATCATACTCGAAGGTATGCGCAGATTTCATTGGGCACACGACCGATGCTTCGCGGCGGACCTCAAAAAAAAACGCAGCCCCTCTGAAGCGATCACCGCTATCCCTGTTCGGAGCGGGAGGAGGTTCCCCTCCCTCTTCGATCCTGCAGAAAGTTAACAACCGGCCACTTTAGGGCAAGAAAACGGGTTATGGGAGTCTTGGACAAACAGATTACAGAAGGTTGACAAAATAATGACAATCCAGTGAGCACCCGACGGACGTGGAGGTGAGGTCGTCCCCGCCCGAAGCTTCTTTATCTTTTTGGGCTTATCTTCCTTGCGGGTTGACCAGACTCGCAGCGCCGGCACTGGCGCGGCACTCACCGAAGTCCTTTGCAACCGTTTTCACCAGAAAACTCTGATCGCCGGCTCTGTTTTTCTTGATTTTGCCTTTCAACTCGACTCTCTCGCCGGCTTTGATATTGGCGGCACCGGGAACAAGCGCTAATGTCCGTTTTGTCTTATCATCCGTAAGATGTAGTCCATCGTCGGCCATCTCCGTGCAACCTGTGACCTTGCTGGCACGATGAGTCATGAGGTAAATGGCGCCGACACCTGCCGCGGCCGCTCCCACTCCAATGCCGATGGCCTTACCGTGCCCATAGCTGGGCGTGGTCGAAGCGCCTGTGGTGCCCGAAGTGCCCATGGTACCTCCCGTTGTCCCTCCACCTCCGCCATACTGTGCATACGCCGTGGCTGCGAGAAGCAAAACGCCAGCCAATCGAATGACCTGCCGCGTCAATCTCCGGGACTTTCCCGTCAGCGTTGGTCCTTGGCCTTGGAATCTATAAGTCGCATTAGAATTCATCACCAACTCCTTTTCGCCTTCTGTCTTGCGCACTGCTGGCCGGATTCAGGTAACGCCGTACTGCGCCAGACGCGCATCGGTTAGTGGTACCGCAATTCGCCAATCGCCTTGTCGCGACCATGTAAATAGGAAGTCATTTTCTTGCTAGCGCACGCCTATGGCTTGAATCGCTTGGGAGATTAGCTTTGCCGAGCTGCCGCTCTTTAGAATTGTGCGCAGGCGCATGCGGGCCTTGTGTAACTGCGACTTGGAATTGCCGATCGAGCAGCCCAGCGCCTCGGCAATTTCGTGATGTTCGTAACCCAGCACGTCATGCAGGAAAAAAATCTGCCTGTAACCACGCGGGAGTTGCCTTAGCGCGCGTCTCAGGCTCAGCCGGTCCACAACGCCTGAGACCCGCTGGTCCCGCCGCCCAATTTCTCTGGGATGGAAAGTATCGCCTGTTTCGCTCCTGGCTTCGAGCGACGTCTCCTTTAGACCCTTCATGCGGCGCCGCATCAGGACAATATTGACGGCAAGGCGGTACAACCAGGTGGAAAATGCTGACTCCGCCCTAAACGTCTGAATTTTTCGAAACACCTGGAGAAAAACGTCCTGTGTCAGATCCTCCGCGATGGTGGGATTTCCCGTCATTCGCAGGCACAGGGCGTAAACGCGGCGGCTATGTGACCTATATAGGTGCTCGAAAGCCGCTGCGTCCCCTCTTTGTGCCAGGCGAATCGTTTCTCCTTCAGACGCCCCGCTCAGTGGCATTTGCCCCGCGCAAGAAACAATCGGCGAGGCGGGCACACCTGACATTCCCTTTCTGACGCTCGGATCGCATAAGACCATGGTCATCGGAGCACTTCCTTGAGTCGCCGCTGCGCTGTTAATTGTTCTTCGATACGTGCCATCGGACCGGCAACTCGCTTAAAAGGGCCGCGGCTCGCGCGGTTCACATAGTAAGGAGGTGAAGCGCACGCTTTGTCACCACGGCGTCAAATGGCTGTCATTCATCCGCAAATTCTCGTTCGCCTGAACCATAAAGATCGCCTCGCACGCAGCTTCGCAGCGCTTGACGGCCAGTTTTTCCTGTTCGATCCCGGAATCCGTGTGGCCGAAAAGTTCAAACTGAGGTATCGGAAAACCTTAAGCCGATATTTGGCCTACAGAGGCTTGGCACGTGCAGAAAATGAGAGGAATAGGGAATTTTGAACCTGTGCAGACGCCTGCGGGTCACTCATATTTGGGCACATGAGCCCTTTGGTCCCGAATCTCGCGTAGGTGCTGGCGTAGCCGCTCGAGCACCTCTTCCCTGCTCGAATTATGTGTTTCTCTCACTAACTCTTTTAGAGCAAAGTGCACCACATCGCGATGGTGCAACTCCTCAGGCGCAACATCATTGCTGAATTCAAGCCAAAGGCTGTGCAGAAGATCGATTTCCTTGGGAGTGAGATGCGGCGCATGCGGGCCCAGATAAAAGACGTGTTCTTGGCGATTCGGAGAATGGATTTCGAGCGTTAGTTGGGGCTTCGGCGCGGGCAGAGCTTCCCACGCCAGACCCGCTATGCGTGCCTCCTCGGCGATGGATCGCCGGGGTGAAAGGCCTAGAACCACGGACGACGATTTCAGACTCTGCGCGGCCCGGAGGATGCCGTCCCATTTCTCCGCGGCCGGAGCGACCGCAAGGTGCACGGTCTTGCCCATCTTTTCTGCCAGATTCAAGCAACGAGTAAACAACTCCTGTTCTTCGCGGCTAAAAAGTTGCTCCGCCTCGAGCTCGTGCTCGCCCGAAGCGGCGCGTTCGAGAAGCCGGAGATGCAGCACGGCGATATCCTGTTTTTGCGTGTCCGTTCTTAGCAAAATCGCGCTGAGGTGGTAGAGCGTGTTGTAATTGCGGACCATCACTATGACGTTTCCAGGCCGGACGCCCACCGCCTCCGGCGTGAGTTCCCCGCCCGGCTCGACGTTGAACTGATCCAGCTCCGCGTGGGCTGCGCCGCGTTTTTGGGTGATCTTTTCCGACAGCTCGAATACGGCAAAAAACACGAGCGTAAACGCCACGCCCGAGATCGTAGCCACCTGCTTGGTAAACAGATTAATGACGCACAGTGCAATCAGCACCAACGTGATGAAACCCAAGCCCACCGGAATTTCTATACCTGCAAGTTTTATGTTCAGAGGAACGCGAAATTCGCGCTGGCCTGGCTCTTTGTAGCGCAGAACCAGGACCGCTAGCCCCTTCATGGCGAAGCTCCACATCACCCCAAAAGCGTAAGCTTCGCCCAAAAGAAATATGTTTCCGCCGCTTAGGATAATGGTGAGGAGCTGCAGGCCCACAACTACATTCAAAATGCGGTAAGAAGTCCCAAAGCGGCGATGCGGCCGCCGGAACCAGTCCGGCAAAATCCCGTCCTCGGAAACGCGGTTGAGCACTCCGTTCGAGCCGACAATCGCGGTATTCACCGCTCCCGCGAGCATCAAGACGCCTACAATGACGACAAATCCGCGGAACGCCAGCCGCACAAGCAACGGCCCTGTGAGATACATGGCCAGGCCGCCGATCGGATTGTCGTAGAAGTTTCCGCGAACGTTGTCCGGGATAATCATCACGGCAAAAAAAGCCACGCCGGCGGTGAAGATGAGGCTGTAAAGAAAAATGATGAACCCGGCTTTTTCCAAATTGCGCAGCTTGGGGTGCTCGATCTCCCGATAGACCTGGGCCATGGTCTCTTCGCCGCTCATGGCCAGAACCGAATGACCCAACCCAATCAGGATTCCGATCAACCCGACGGTATAGGGCAGCCGGCTGTGGCTTAACCACCCTAGCGCATCTGTCGAAAACGTGAGATTGCGCAGCGAAGGCACAGGCGGCAGGTGAGCGCCTCTCATCCACAACGTATAGCCGCACCAGACGAGCATGATGACCACCATCACCGTGGTCACGTACATGATTCGCAGAGCTTTCTCGCTCGATTCCGGAATGCCTTTGACGTTTTCCCACCAGAAATAAATCGTCACCACAATCGCAAACGCAGCTGCGCTGGCGTTCACCGGCAGAACGAATTGGTAATGCGCGTAGTGCAGGAGTTCGTTTAAAAGCCCGACCAGATACAGGCCCGCGGATACGCCGCTGATCGGCCCCGTCAGAATGTAATCGAACATCAGCGCCGATACGGAGAATTTCGCCAGCGTCGATCCCATGGCCTCTTTGACCACGCGGTAGACGCCGCCGCGCACAAACATGCTGCAGCTCTCGATGTAAACCGCTCGGACCGCATAGGCCAGGCACATGATCGCCAAAATGAACCACGGACCCGCTTTCCCGACGAAGTGTTCTGCAATCGCTCCGGCGTAGAAGGCCGAGGAGCCCATGTCGTTGAGTACGATCGCCGCCGCGCGCCAGAAAGAGATGAACGCGAGCATGGCCGTGGTGGCCACCAGCACGCGAGGCGCGCCGGACATTCTTCTTTGTTGTGATGCCGCCAAATCGTTCTTCATCAAAGGGATTCGGACAAGTGCGAGGAGTTCCGCATTCCGTTCAAGCTTTCGGAGCAGATGCGGCAGTAGACTTTACACATCAGCGACGAACCCAGCCGAGCACACAACCCCCAACCGTAAACGAGTATTTTATACCATTAATGAAGTCCTAAAGAGAAAATAAGGATTTGGTTTGGAGATTGTAATTGGGATCGGCCAAGCCAAGGATTCGGGAACGAGATTGTCAATTATGGAGAGGAACATCCTCGGCGGGACCCTAAACCTGCTTAGGCGCGTGCCCTCTTCGCCACGGTTCGCCATTTACCTTGCGCCTTCAGAATGCCTTCAATGGCCTCCCGCACGCCGGCATCTCCTCCGCTCCGGCGCGTCACGTGGTGAACGGCACGGCGCACTTCGGCAACCGCATTGGCCACAGCAATCGCCAGACCAGCACGCCGCAGGATGGGCAAGTCGGGCAGATCATCGCCGATGTAGGCCACCTCGGAATCGCGTACGCCCGCGATTCGCAGAATCTCTTCGTACGCCGCCAGCTTTTCACTGCGGCCCTGGAACACAAACTCCATTCCCACCTCTTTGGCGCGTCGCGTCGTAGCCGCTGATTGGCGCCCCGAGATCACTCCGGTACGCAATCCAGCCTCGCGCGCCAATTTCAACCCGGCGCCGTCTTGCGAATGAAAGGCTTTCATCTCTACTGCCGTTCCGTCGGCGAGTGGCATGAGATAGACCTCGCCTGCGGTGAGCACGCCATCCACATCCATCAGCAAAACGCGAATTTTGCGCGCTCGGGCGGCCACTGCGGCCGGGAATCCATTGGAGCTGGCGCGAATGCTGCGAGCCAAGACTCTTCTCCTCGAAATTGATCGACGTGTCGGCTGCGGGTCTGTCAGCCTAAAAAAGCTCCAGCGTCCAGAGGTCGTGCAGGTGGACGACGCCCGCCACTCGCCGCGCGCCGTCGAGTACGACCACCGAAGTAATCTTGCGCTGCTCCATCAGCCGCAATGCGGCGCTGGCAAATTCCTCCGAAGGAATCGTCACGGGATTGGCGGACATGCACTCTTCGGCCGTGAGCTTGAGAACCGCGCCGCTCCGCTTTTGCATCGGCGCCGCAAATCGCCGTCGGTGATAATTCCGGCCAGCGTGCCGCTCGTCTCGACGACCGTGGTCATTCCCAAACCTTTGCGGCTCATTTCATAAATTACGTCGGGCATTTTCGCGCTCGGCAAAACGCTTGGCAGCGCCTCGCCCGCATGCATGAGCTCACGCACGCGCAGGAGCTTCTTCCCCAGCCGGCCGCCCGGATGAAGCGCGGCGAAATCGTCGTGATCGAAGCCGCGCCGCTCGAGCAAGGCGATCGCCAGGGCGTCGCCTAAAGCCATGGCGGCCGTGGTGGATGCTGTAGGCGCCAGGTTCAGCGAGCAAGCCTCCTCGCGCACGCTGGTGTCCAGCACCACGTCGCTCGCCTGCGCCAGTGTGGAGCGCGTATTCCCGGTGAACGTCACCAGGGGAAGTCCGAGCCGCTTCATGGTGGCTAAAAGAGCGACGATCTCTTCGGTTTCGCCTCCATAGGAGACGGCCAGCACGGCGTCGCCCCCCAGCAGCATTCCCAGATCGCCATGCAAAGCCTCCGCTGGATGCAGAAAAACCGAAGGAGTGCCTGTGGATGAAAACGTCGCCGCAATCTCACCACGCGCCCTTTGCAAGCCAGCAGCACCTCCACCGCGCGCTCGAATCCCGCATCCAGACGCGCCTGCAATTCTTTCAGCGCCTCGGCCTCAATGCGCAGAACGCGTCTTGCCGTCTCCAGGCTCACGAGGGGCTCCAGGAACGCACCAGCTTGGCGATCGGCGTCAGTTTCGCCAGCAAGTCCGGCAGGCGATCCAAACGCAACGCATTTGAGCCATCCGAGAGCGCCCGCTCGGGATGATCGTGCACTTCCAGAAAAATGCCGTCTACGCCTACGGCTGTTCCCGCCCGCGCCAGCGGTTCGATAAATTCCGGCTGTCCTCCGCTGGAATCGCCTTGCCCTCCAGGCAACTGTACGGAATGCGTCACGTCAAACACAACCGGGCATCCGCTCTTGGCCAGGATGGGAAAGGAGCGCATATCCACCACAAGATTGTTATATCCAAAGGAAACGCCGCGCTCCGTGATGGTCACCTGGTTATTTCCCGTGCTCTTCACCTTTTCCACAGCGTTGACCATTTCCCAAGGCGATAGAAACTGCCCTTTTTTCAAGTTCACCACTCGCCCCGTTTCTCCCGCGGCGGTAAGCAAATCGGTCTCGCGCGAAACGAAGGCGGGCACCTGCAGCACATCGCAAACCTCCGCTGCCGCGCGTGCTTGACCGGGCTCGTGAACATCCGTCAGTACCGGCACTCGGAATCGAGCTTTGATCTTCCGCAAAATTTCCAAGCCGCCGGCCAATCCCGGTCCGCGGAAAGAACCGACGGAGGACCGGTTTGCCTTGTCGTAAGAGGCCTTAAAAATCAGCGGGATTTTAGCCCTCGCCGCTATTTTCACCAGCCGCTCCGCCATTTTCATGGCGTGTCCCTCGCTCTCGATTACGCACGGTCCGGCAATCAGAACCAGCGGCTCGCGGGCGCCGATGCGGAAGGCGCCAATAGGAATCGATCGAAGAGGCGGCAAGTAAACTCCCGCGGTCCTCAGGATTCTAAGCTGCGCACGGTCATCGGGAGTCTAAGCCTATGCGGGACGTTGCGGATTTGCAATCTGCACGTGTCGAATACAAATTCTAGCTTCGTTTCGCGGCTTGCACTGCCGCTGGCACGCCTTCCGCGGCCAGCGCGCGATCGGCCGATTCGCGCTGGCTTGCCGCTCCCACGAATGCAGCGAAAAGCGGATGCGGGGCCAGCGGTTTCGATTTGAACTCAGGATGAAATTGGCAGCCCAGAAACCAAGGGTGATCGGCCACCTCCACGATTTCCACATAGGAGCTATCCGGCGTGCGGCCGGTGATTCGCAGGCCAGCGGAGCTCAGCCGCTGTTCATAATCGCGATTGAATTCATAGC
>WNFT01000981.1_pt1 | contig 29944 bp, 27 predicted proteins | sample 5400191 | NCBI WGS metagenome assembly WNFT01 (sample SAMN13153359, study PRJNA577476) | soil metagenome | isolation source: 80 cm saprolite under Madrone tree | place: USA:California | collected 2016-06-14 | reverse complement strand
GTCTTCGGCGTGCAGAAGATCTTCAACCTCGCGTGCGGCTCCTTTTACGCGCTCGGCGCCTACGTCGGCGTCTCCGCGGTCGCCTGGTATGCCGAGGCGGGCGGCCCGCCCGCGCTCTTCATTCTTCCGCTGGCCATCGCGGGCGTTGCCGCCGGCGCGCTCGGCGTCGTCGTCGAGCGCGGGCTCCTGCGCTTCGTCTACGACCGCGACGAGACCTTCCAGCTCCTCCTGACCTTCGCCGTCGTCCTCATGATGGAGGACGCGATCCGGATGACGTGGGGCACGTCGCCCCGGTCCACGGCCGGCCTCTATCTGACCTACGGCGGGGTGCACGTGCTCGGGACGACGGTGCCCGTGTACAACCTGATCGTCATCGGAGCAAGCCTCGCCATCGCGGCCCTGATCGGCTGGCTCCTGACCCACACCGCCTTCGGCTGCATCATCCGCGCCAGCGCCGACAATCGCGAGATGGCCGAGGCGCTCGGCGTGGACATGCGGCGCCTCTACGCGAAGGTCTTCACGCTCGGCACGGCGCTCGGCACCCTGGGCGGCGCGCTCGTCATCCCGGCGACGGCGGCGATGAGCGAGATGGGCATCGAGCTGATCGTCGAGGCCTTCGCCGTCGTCGTGATCGGGGGCCTCGGGTCCATGCGGGGAGCCTTCGTCGGCGCGCTGATCGTCGGCGTGCTCCGCTCGATCGCGATCTCCGTGTATCCGGAGCTCGAGATGCTGCTGATCTACCTGATCGTGATCGCGGTGCTGGTGCTTCGGCCGCGCGGTCTCTTCGGCGGGGCCCCGGCGTGAGCGGCCGGCTCGTCCTCGCGGCGACGCTCGGCGCAGCCGTCCTGGCGCCCCTCGTGGCACCGACCTATCAGGCTCTGCTGATGCTGCCGTTCATGGCGTACGCCGTCGCGCTCCTGGGGCTGAACCTCCTCTTCGGCTACACAGGCCTCGTCTCCTTCGGGCACGCGCTGTTCCTCGGGATCGGCGCCTACACGGGCGCCTTCCTCACGAGCGTCTTCAAGGTCCGCTCGATGGAGGTGATCCTCGTCGCCGCGGCGGCACTCGGCGCGCTGGTGGCAGCCCCGGTGGGCGCGCTCTGCGTGCGCTACGTGAAGATCTACTTCGGGATGCTCACGCTCGCGTTCGGCATGGTCTTCTACACGTTCGTGCTGAAGTTCTACCGCCTGACGGGCGGCGACGAGGGCATGCCCTTCCTGCGCCCGGCGCTCGTCGGGCGGAGCCTCGAGGACCTGCCGAAGACCGACTACCTCGTGGGCCCGTACTACTACTACTCGCTGGCCGTGCTCGTCCTGGCCACCCTCGTCATGTGGCGCATCGTCCGCTCGCCCTTCGGCCTCTGCCTCAAGACCATCCGCGACAATCCGACAAAGGCCGAGACGCTCGGCATCGGCGTCGCGCGCTATCGCTGGTGCGCCTTCGTGATCTCCGCCGTCTACGCCGCGGTCGGCGGCGCCCTCCTCGGGCCGCCGACGGGCAACGTGGATCCGACGCTCGCCTACTGGACGCAGTCGGGCAACATCGTCTTCATGACGCTCCTGGGCGGGTTCGCGAGCTTCTTCGGGCCCGTCCTCGGCGCCTTCGTCTTCATCTACCTTCAAGATTGGGTGATGTCGGTCGTCCCGTTCTGGCGGCTGATCTTCGGCGCGATCCTCGCCGCGATCGTCATCGTCGCCCCCGGCGGGCTCGCGGGGTTCTGGGTCAGGCGGCCGCCCGTCGAAGCCTCGTCCCCGTGATCCTCCGCGCCGAGGGGCTCCGGAAGCTCTACGGCCAGTTCTGCGCGCTCGACGGCGTGAGCCTCGCCATCAGCGCCGGTGAGTTCGTCTCGATCATCGGGCCGAACGGGGCGGGCAAGTCCACGCTCGTCAACGTCCTCACCGGCGTTCTCCGCCCCACCGCCGGCACCGTCACCTTCCGGGACCGCGACGTGAGCGGGATCGGACCCGCCCGCCTGGCCCGCCTGGGGATCGCACGGTCCTTCCAGCTCGTCCAGATCTTTCCGGACCTCACGGTGCTCGAGACGCTCCAGGCGGCGGTGGTCTCGCGTCTCGGGCACGGCACCCGCCTCTTCGCGTCCCTCGCCGCCGACCGCGCGGTTCGAGAGGGCGCGCTCGAGGTCGCCGAGCTGTTCGGTCTGGGCCCGAAGCGTCACGTGCGGGCCCGGCACCTGCCCCAGGGGGACAAGAAGCTCCTCGACGTGGCATCGGCGTTCGCGCTGCGGCCTCAGATCATCCTGCTCGACGAGCCGACGTCCGGCGTGAGCACGGCGGACAAGACGGCGATCATGGAGACGCTCGTCTCGGCCTCCAGGCGGATCGGCGTCCAGGCGATTATCCAGGTCGAGCACGACATGGACATCGTCTTCGGCTACTCCGACCGGATCATCGCCCTCCACGAGGGGCGCGTGCTCGCCGACGGCCCGCCGGCCACGATCGAGGCCGACCGGCGCATCGTCGACACGGTCATCGGCCGGCGCGCCCGGGCGCGGTGAGGGCCGGGCCATGCTGACCGTGGACGCGGTCGACGTGTTCATCCAGGCGAGCCACATCTTGCGGTCCGTGTCGCTCGGCGTGGGCCCGCGCGAGGTGGTCTGCCTCGTCGGCCGGAACGGCGCGGGGAAGACGACGACCCTGCGCACGATCATGGGGTACCTGCGCCCGCGCGCGGGCGGGGTCGAGTTCCGCGGCCAGCCCATCCACGGCCGCCGGACGCACGAGATCGCGCGGCTCGGCGTCGGCTGGGCGCCGGAGGACAGCGGGATCTTCGCCGACCTCACCGTGGCCGAGAACATCGAGATCGCCACGTGGACGCGGCCCGGGGGGCGCCCCGCCGCGGAGCGCATCGAGCTCGCCTACCGCGTCTTCCCGATGCTCAGGCGGTACGCGGGGCGCAAGGGCCCGGAGCTGAGCGGCGGCGAGCGGAAGATGCTCTCGATCGCGCGGGCCCTCGCGCTCGACCCCGAGCTGCTCCTGCTCGACGAGCCTTTCGAGGGGCTCGCGCCCGCGATCATCCCGGCCGTGAGCGAGGGGATCGCGGCGATCACCGAGCTGGGCCGATCGATCCTGATCGCCGAGTCCAACATCCATCACGTGCCCGAGGACATCCGCCGTCTGTACGTCATCGAGCGCGGCGCGATCCTCTTCGCGGGCGGGCTCCAGGATGCCTGGCGCGATCCAAGTCTCACACGTATCATCGGGAGCGCGGCGTGACCCCGCGCGCTGGAGGCCAGACACGATGACGCTGCCCCTCATCCCGACCGCCGTCGTCGGCTCCCACGGAAAACCCGGCTGGTGGTTCGCCGGAGTCAAGGCGTACGAACGCGGCGAGTTCGGCCCCGCCGACCTCGAGGAGATGTTCGACGACGCCGTGCACGCGGCGGTCCGCGACATGGAGACCACGGGTATCGACATCATCACCGACGGCGAGGTCCGGCGCCTCGACGGCTACGTGGACTCGTACTACGCGATCATCAAGGGCATCGAGCCCGTCACGGTCCGCCGCAAGGCGGGCCCGTGGGGATATGACCAGCAGACCCGCTACGAGGCGGTCGGCCGGATCGAGACGCCGCCGGGCGGGCTCGGCATCGTCAAGGAGTTCGAGTCCCTCAAGGCGCACACGACCCGGCATACGAAGGCGACCTGCGCCGGGCCGCTGACCTTCGGCTCACGGATCCATCCGGGCAAGGTGTACAAGGGCGTCGTCGACGTCGCCGAGCGCTTCGCCGAGGTCATCAATCAGGAGCTGCGCGCTCTCGTGGCCGCGGGCGCCGAGTTCATCCAGATCGACGAGCCCGCGCGTGGCAACGTCTCCGGCGAGGAGATGGCGCGCCTGTTCAACCTGGCCACGGACGGCATCGGCGTGAGGCTCGGGTATCACATTTGCTTCGGCAATCGCTTCGGACGCTCACGCTTCCAGCGGACGTACGAGCCGTACTTCCCCGGGATCTTGAAATCTAGGGCCCACCAGTTCGTGCTGGAGTTCGCGAGCCGCGAGATGGCCGAGCTCGACCTCTGGAAGACTCACGGCGATGGGCGCGAGCTCGGCGCGGGTGTGGTCGATGTGAAGGGCTTCGCCCAGGACACAACGGAGGACGTCGCAAAGCGTATCCGCAGGGTCCTCACCGTCTGCCCGGCCGAGAAGCTCACGGTCAACCCCGACTGCGGCTTCGGCTGGTCGCCGCGCTACATGTGCAACCAGAAGCTCGCAGCCCTGGCCGGCGGCGCGGCCCTCGTGCGGAAGGAGCTCCAAGGCCGGCGCTGACGGCTCCCTCGCTCGCCGGGGGCGCCCTGCTCTTCGAGACCCGCGACCACCGCAATTTGCCAAGAACTGAGCCTGGATGCTAATGTCCTTCACAAGAGACCACATGGACTCCGCGGGGGCCGCCGAAGCGCGTGAGCGGGTGACGAAGTGGATCGAGCAGACCCGGCAGCTGTTCAGCGTGCTGCCGGAGCTGCTCGTGACCGACACCCATGTCAACGAACGGGTGAGCGCCGCCGAGAAGGAAGCCGAGCGGCTTCGCAGAGAGCTCGAAGATCTGAAGCGGGAGAACCACCAGCTCCGCGGCGAGCGGGACGAGATCGCCCAGGCAATGACCGTGGTCGCCCAGAGGCTCGGCTTTACGCCGCGGAAGAGTCCCTTCGAACGCACCCATGCGGGGGACCACACGAAGCCGGGCGAGCTCGCCAAGCCCGGTGAGCCCGCGAGGCCGGGCGAGCTCGCAAAGCCCGGCGAGCCGCCGAAGGCGGGCGAGTCACCGAAGGCCGGCGAGTCGCCCAAGGCCACCGACCACCCGAAGGTCTGAGCGCGGCGCCGCGCCCCCCGACGCGTTGCGCTTAGCGCGACGCGTCCTTCTTCAAGGTCAGGCTCAGCTCGTACTTCTTCTCTGCCTTCGGGTCCGGGTTGAAGACGGCGACCCAGAGCGTGGCGCAGTCCCTCCCGAGCGCGGGCACCGAGCTTCCTTCCGGTACCAGGCGGACCACCTCTGACTTGAGATCCGCGCGACCCACGGGCGGAATCGTCAGGAGCCACGCGTCAATGCATTCGGCGCGGCCCTCCTTCAGCTTCACGTCCATCTCGCGCGGCTCCCTGAAGTCCGCGGCGACCGCGAAGAACCGAACGGTGAGCGGCGCAAGCGTCACGGGGAACCGGTGATCGGCGAACCGCTGCCTGTCGTTCGTGAGGCGCTGCGTGGTGTGGTCCGGATCGCCGACCCGTGGACTCGGGTGGGTGAAGATGCTCGTCTCCGTCGCCGACTCTAAAATTCGCGCCTGGGTCCAGAGACCCGGCTCCGGGACCGCAGCGAGCAGGACACTCTTGACGAACTCTGGGTACTGCTCGGCCAGCCGGGCCTCGTCGATCAGGAACTTGTAGAGGTGGGCGCCGACCGACGGCGCCGCCTTGCCGGGCACGAACGTCTTCAGGCTGTTGAGCGCCTTGGTCACGATCCCCGGGCGCTGCCGCTCGACGAAATCGAGCAGCACCGAGTAGCCATAGGCGAGCAGCCCCTCCTCGTACTCGGCGGACTGCTGGATCGGGACGCTGAGGAGATAGGCGTACTTCCCGAGCTCCTGCTTCACGCCCGCCTTGAAGTCGATGGTGCCTTTCCAGCTCGTCCACCGGGCCCATGCCGAGACCCACCACTGGGCACCCTCGTCCAGGGCCCGGTGCCGCCGCAGCGACTTCTTGCTTTATCAGCGCGGGCGGTGGGGGCGGCGCAGCCGGAGCCGGTGGACGCGGCGCAGCGGGAGCCGGTGGAGGCGGCGCAGCCGGAGCCGGTGGGGGCGGTGCAGCGGGAGCCGGTGGGGGCGGTGCAGCGGGGGCCGGTGGAGGCGGTGCAGCGGGGGCCGGTGGAGGCGGCGCAGCCGGAGCCGGAGCGACGGGCGGGGCCGGCGGAGCCGGAGACGGCGCAGGCGGTGCGTAAAACGGAGCGGGCGGCGGCGCATGGGGTGCGGCCGACGGAGTGGGGGACGCTGCTGCCGGCGCGGCCGGCGAAGCCAACAGCGGCGCGGGGGGCTGGACGCGCGGCGCAACCGACGGCGCGGCCGCCACGACGACGGGCCCCACCGGCTCCTCCACCGTCTTCGGGCGCGGCGCGGGTCGCTCCGGCGCGCGCGGGAGATCGGGCGGGCCGGCGACGAGCTTACCGCGTGTGGCCGCCACTGTGAGTGTCCGGCCGAACAATCGCGTGACGCTGTCCTCAAGCACGGTGAACTTCGCGTCGTCGAGATGCTCGCGACCCTCGATCAGCGTGAGCAGCGCGGAGAAGGCGGGCGTGGCCTCCACGATCACCGCCGCGCTCTCCGCCGTGGGCCCCTTCGGATCGAGCACCGCAGCGCGAATCTCTCGCGCCTTCGCCTGGCACTCGAGCAGCGCGGCGAAGTTCGGGTCGTCCACGTGGTTGATGGTCATGATGCGGTCCAGGACCACGAGGACGCGCCGTCGCGCCTCGGCCAATGTCGCGCGCCGGGGCTCGTTCACGGTCGCCTCCGCCAGCGCCCGGACCACGGGCTCGAGCGCCTTGAGGCCATCGATCGCGGCGGGTGCCGGGGCCGTGACACCGAGGGTGCGCGCCGCGTCGAGGACGCTCGAGCGCAGGTCGATGAACTCGCCGCGCGCGGCGGCGAACTCCTCGAGCAGCGAATCGGGGGGCAGTGTGCCTGCCCCCTCGAGCTCGCGCGCCGCCTGGGCGAGCTTCGCCGCCAGTCCTGCGAACCGTCGGCTCAGCGCGGCGAGGTTCTTGACGAGATCGTCCGCCGTCGGCGTCATGGAATGCTGCCGATTTTAGGCGTGCGCCAAGGAGGTGTCAAACCCGCCGGCCCCGGTCGGGGTGGAAGGGCGCTACTCCGTCGTGACGCGGAGCACTTCCTCGAGCGTGGTCACGCCCTCGAGCACCTTCAGCAGGCCGGCCTCGCGGAGCGTCTTCATGCCTTGCTTCGCCGCGACGTCCCTGATCTCGTTGACGAAGGTGCTGGCGAGGATGAGGCCACGGATCTCGGGCGTCGCCGCGAGGACCTCGTAGAGCGCGATCCGCCCCTTCATCCCGGTGAAGTGGCACGCGTCGCAGCCCCGACCCTTGTAGAGCGTACACCGCCCGATGCCGAGGGGCGCGTGGCCGTACGGGATCAAGAGCTGCTCGTCGGCTTCGTAGGGCTCGCGGCACTTCTGGCAGACCTTGCGCGCCAGCCGCTGCGCGACGACGAGGCGGAGCGACGACGAGAGGAGGAAAGGCGGAACGCCCATATCCGTCAGCCGCGAGATGCTCTCCGCGGCGCTGTTCGTGTGGAGCGTGCTCAGCACGAGGTGCCCGGTCAGGGCCGCCCGGACCGCGATCTGAGCCGTCTCCTGGTCGCGCATCTCGCCGACGAGGATGACGTCGGGGTCGTGGCGCAGGAACGAGCGGAGGGCCGCGGCGAAGGTGCGGCCGATCTCGTCGCTGACCTGGACCTGCGTCGCGCCCGGCAGCTCGTACTCCACGGGGTCCTCGACGGTCACGATGTTCCGCTCCTTCGAGTTGAGCGTGTTGAGCGCCGAGTAGAGGGTGGTGGTCTTGCCCGAGCCGGTCGGCCCGGTGATGACGATCAGGCCGTGCGGCGCGCCGACCGCCTTCTGGAAGTCCCCCAGCGCGGCCGGCTCGAACCCGAGCTGGGTCAAGTCAGTCTTCAGCGACTGCTTGTCGAGGAGTCGGAGCACGACGCTCTCGCCGAAGATCGACGGGAGGACCGAGACCCGGAAGTCGATCTCGCGCGACTGCTGGCGGAGCTTGATGCGCCCGTCCTGCGGCAGTCGCCGCTCGGCGATGTCGAGGTTCGCCATGATCTTGAGGCGCGAGACGAGCGCCGGCTCGACCCGCTTGGGCGGCGCCATCACTTCGTGCAGGATGCCGTCGATCCGGTACCTGATCCCCAGAGTCCCGTCGCCCGGGTCGACGTGGATGTCGGAGGCGCCGCGCTTCATCGCGTCGAGCAGGATCGAGTTCACCAGCCGGACGATAGGCACCTCGTCGGCCGACGACCGCAGCTCGTTGAGGTCGACCTGACCGTTCGCCTCCTGGCCCTTGACGATCTCGACCTCGGCGGCCTCCGCCTCGACCTCCGAGAGCGCGTCCGCGACCGTCAGCCCCCCCCTCTCGTAGTAGCGCTCGATCGCCTGCCGGATGATCGACGGCGGCGCGATGGTCGGCACGACCTTGAGACCCGTCATGAAGGCGACGTCGTCGAGCGCCGACAGGTTGGTCGGGTCCCCGACGGCCAGCGTGACCGAGCCGAGCGTCCGGCCGATCGGGACGACGCCGTACTTGCGCGCGATCCGACTCGGGATCACTGCGATGGTCTCGGGGGCGATCCTTTCCGGGAACGCGACCTCTGGGATGCCGTAGTGACGCGAGAGGAAATGGACCAGCCGGTCTTCGGTGATCAGCCTGAGGCGGACCAGGATCTCGCCGAGCTTCTCGCCCGTTCGCTTCTGCTCGCTGAGCGCCTGATCGATCTGCGGCTGTGTGATCAGGCCGTCGGAGACGAGCAGATCGCCGAAGCGCCGGCCGACCGGCGCCTGGCTCGGGCCACGGGGGGCGATCAGCGTGCCGCCGATCTTGCCTTCCTCGGCCTCGCGCCCAGTCTCCAGCAGTTTTGTGATTTCCTGCCGTCGTCCGGTTTTCATCATTCGTGGCTCGACCCACACTCCGCAATCCAGATGCCAGCCCCAGGGGTTTCCCGGATCGTGGAAAAACAGGAATTTAGCAGTGGTTTCGGCTGGCCACTGGCGCCCCGAGGCGGCCAGTTTCGTTGCAGGGTGGCCAGTTTTCTTTCTGCTAGACTCCACGCCGTGGCGCTGGCGCTGGACGGGATCGTCGTCGCGGACCTCACACAGAATGTCGCCGGCCCCTTCTGCACGCAGATCCTCGGCGACATGGGGGCCGAGGTCGTCAAGGTGGAGCGCCCGGCACGGGGCGACGACGCCCGCGCATGGGCCCCGCCGTATTGGGGTGACGAGAGCGCCACCTTCATGGCGATGAACCGCAACAAGAAGAGCCTCGCCCTGGATCTCAAGGCGGACGGCGGGCTCGAGGTCCTCCGGCGCCTGATCGCGCGCGCTGACGTCTTCGTGCAGAGCCTCCGCGCCGGCGCGCTCGGCGAGCTCGGGCTCGACTTCGCGGGCGCCGCCCGGATCAACCCGCGACTCGTCTATTGCTCGATCACGGCGTTCGGAGCGCGCGGGCCGCTCGCGGACCTGCCCGGGTACGATGCGCTCATGCAGGCGTACGGGGGGCTCATGTCGGTCAACGGCCACCCCGGCCAGGAGCCCGCGCGGGTGGGCACGTCGATCGTGGACATGGGGACGGGCATGTGGGCGGCGCTCGGGATCGTCGCGGCGCTCCGGCAGCGCGACACAACGGGCCACGCCGTCGAGGTCACGACCGCGCTCTTCGAGACGGCCCTGATGTGGGTCTCGTACCACGCGATGGGCTACTTGGGCTCCGGCGAGGTGCCGCAGCCGCAGGGCTCGGGCACGGCGATGATCGCGCCCTACCAGGCCTTCCCCACGGCGGACGGCTACGCGATGGTCGCCGCCGGATCGGACGCGCTCTTCCACCGGCTCGCCGCGGCGCTCGGCGCGCCGCGGCTCGCGGACGACGCGCGCTTCACGGACAACCCCTCGCGCGTCCGGCACCGCGGGGAGCTCGTCGCGGCGCTGTCGGCGATCACGCGCGAGCTCAAGACCGCCGACCTCCTCGAGCGCCTCCGGGTCGCCGGTGTCCCGAGCGCGCCGATCCTCACGGTGGACGCCGTGCTCGCGGAGCCGCAGACGCGCGCGAGCGGCATGCTGGTTGGGGCGCCGCACCCGCGCATCCCGGACTACCAGAGCGTCGGGCTCCCGATCCTCTGGAACGATCACCGACCAGAGGTGCGTCGCGTGCCGCCGCGCCTCGGCGAGCACTCGGCCGACGTGCTGACCTGGCTCGGCTACACCCTCGACGACGTCCGGGCGCTTCGCGCGCAACGAGTCATCCAGTGACGGCGCTGGCGGACCGGAGCCAGGCCGCCTCTTGCTCAGGCCACCCACGGAGTTTTCCGGCCTCGCGGGGCCCGCTCCAGTGACGGCGCTGGCGGACCGGAGCCAGGCCGCCCCTTGCTCAGGCCACCCACGGAGTTTTCCGGCCTCGCGGACCCCGCTCCAATGACGGCGCCGTATCGTCACCTGCTCGTCGAGCGCTCGGCCGATGGCTTTGTGGTGACCGTCACGCTCAACCGCCCCGAGCAGATGAATGCGATGAATACGGCGATGGGCGCGGACCTCCTCGCCTGCTTCGACGGGCTCCACCACGACCCCCTCGTCCGCGCGGTCGTCATCACCGGCGCCGGCGACCGCGCGTTCTGCGCGGGCGGCGACCTCAAGGAACGCAACGAGATGACGGACGAGGCGTGGCGGGCCCAGCACGTCATCTTCGAGCAGGCGGCGTCCCGGATCCTGAAGACGCCGGTGCCCGTGATCGCCGCCGTCGAAGGCTTCGCCCTCGCCGGTGGCTGCGAGCTCGCGGTCCTCGCGGACTTCATCGTCGCGAGCGAGACGGCGGTGTTCGGCGTCCCCGAGACGACGCTCGGGATCTTCCCGGGGATCGGGGGCACCCAGCTCCTGCCCCGGATCCTCGGGGCGCCGCTCGCCAAGGAGCTGATCTTCACGGGGCGACGCATGAAGGCCGACGAAGCGAAGGCCGCGGGACTCGTCAATCACCTCGTCCCCCGAGGGGGGGCGCGCGCGAAAGCGCTCGAGCTCGCCGAGGCGATCGCGCGGAACGGCCCGATCGCCGTGCGCCAGGCGAAGAAGGCGATCGCGTACGGTCTGGAGACGGACCTCGACACCGCGATGATCCTGGCGATCGAGGCGTACAATGCCACCGTGGTGACGGAGGACCGGCGCGAGGGCGTCCGCGCCTTCAACGAGAAGCGCAAGGCGCAGTTCAAGGGCAGGTAGGGACGACGACGATGGCTGCGATCAACCTCACGCTCACGGACGAGCAACGGGCCCTCAGGGCGGGTGTGCTCGAGATCTGCCGGCGCTATCCGGGTGAGTACTGGCGCGAGCTCGACGCGCGGCGCGAGTATCCCGAGAAGTTCGTCAACGAGCTGACGCAGGCCGGCTACCTGGCGGCGCTGATCCCGCAGGAATACGGCGGCGCCGGGCTCGGCATCGTGGAGGGTGCCCTGATCCTCGAGACGATTCACGCCGCGGGCGGCAACGCCGCCGCCTGCCACGCGCAGATGTACATCATGGGCACGCTCCTGCGTCACGGCTCGGCGGAGCAGAAGCGCCGGTACCTGCCGAAGCTCGCGGCCGGTGAGCTCCGGCTGCAGGCGTTCGGCGTGACCGAGCCGAACTCGGGGTCGGACACGACGAAACTCGCGACGACCGCGGTGCGTCGGGGCGACCGGTACATCGTCAACGGGCGCAAGATGTTCATCTCGCGCGTGCTCCAGTCGGACCTCATGCTGCTGCTGGCGCGCACGACGCCGGTCGATCAGGTCAAGCGGCGGACCGACGGCCTCTCGGTCTTTCTCGTCGACATCCGCAACCTCACCGGCCTCGAGGTCCGCCCGCTCCGGATGATGATGAACCACTCGACGAACGCGCTCTTCTTCGATGACGTCGAGATCCCGGCCGACAGCCTGATCGGTGAGGAAGGGGCGGGATTCGCCTACATCCTCGACGGCATGAACGCCGAGCGGATCCTCGTCGGGTCGGAGTCGATCGGGGACGGCCGGTGGTTCGTCGACAAGGCGGTGACCTACTCGAGCCAGCGGGTCGTCTTCGGCCGGCCGATCGGCGCGAACCAGGGCGTGCAGTTCCCGATCGCCAAGGCGCACACCGCCGTCGAAGCGGCCGCGCTCATGCGCGACAAGGCCGCGGCGCTCTTCGACGCCGGCCAGCCGTGCGGGCCCGAGGCCAACATGGCCAAATACCTCGCGGCGGAGGCGGCGTGGGAGGCGGCCAACGCGTGCATCGACTGCCACGGCGGATACGGGTTCGCCGAGGAGTACGACGTAGAGCGCAAGTTCCGCGAGTGCCGCCTCTACAAGACCGCGCCGGTCAACAACAACCTCGTCCTCGCCTACGTCGGCGAGCACGTCCTGGGGATGCCGCGCTCCTACTGATTAATGTCGGGGGGAGCGACCGCCGCTCCCCCCGACAGCCCCCCACCAGATCGGAGGGGGCGAGGCGCTCCCTCCGATACCTCCCCATCGGTCGCGCCGGCGGAGCCGGCGCGAGCGACCCCATCCGAGGAGGGCGCGCCGCATTCGACGAGCTCGAGATCTGCGTGCGTCCTCCTGACCTTTGGAGTGCTCGGCGTCGACCGAGCGGTGCCACGCGACCGCTCGAGGAGCGTGCCCGGGAGCGTCGTGCTAGAGTTTGGTCACGGCGAAGGCTGGAGGAGACCATGAAGCTTCCCGACCGCGTGACGATCTGCGAGGTGGGAACCCGTGACGGGTTCCAGATCGAGCCGAACTTCATCCCGACCGAGCTCAAGGTCGAGGTCGTGACGCTCCTCGCCGAGGCGGGCGTGCCACGGATCGAGGTCACCTCGTTCGTCCACCCCAAGGTGGTGCCCCAGTTGCGCGATGCCGAGGAGGTCATGGCGAAGATCCGCCGCCGTCCGGGCACGCGCTACGCGGCGCTGGTGCCGAACGACAAGGGCGCGGTGCGGGCAGTGGACGCGGGCGTGGACGCGATCCACACGGTCGTCTCGGCGAGCGAGAGCCACAACCTCGCCAACGTGAACATGACGATCGCCGAATCGATCCAGAAGCTCACCGCGGTCATGCGCGTGGCCGAGCGGGCCAGGGTGCCCGTGGGCTGCGGCATCTCGACCTCGTTCGGCTGCCCGTTCGAGGGCGACGTCCCCCTGCCACACCTCGAGAGCGTCGTCCGTCGCCTCGTGGACATCGGCGCCCGCGCGGTCGGTCTCGCGGACACGACGGGCATGGCCAACCCCCGCCAGGTCTGCCGGGTCTTCGACGTCTTGATCGGCCGCTTCCCCGGAGTCGAGTGGACGCTCCACACCCACGACACGCGCGCGATGGCGATCCCGAACATCCTCGCCGCGATGGAGTGCGGCGTGACGCATTTCGATTCTTCCGTCGGCGGCCTGGGCGGGTGCCCCTTCGCCCCGGGCGCCTCGGGGAACGTCTGCAGCGAGGACCTCGTCCACTGCCTCGACGCAATGGGGGTCGAGACCGGGATCGACCTCGACAAGCTCATCGCGGCCTCCAGGCGCGTCCAGGCGATCGTCGAACGAACGCTGCCCGGTCAGATCGTCAAGGCGGGCAAGGCCACGCGCCGCTACCCGCTCCCCGACGGCGTCGCCGCACGACTCCCCGGTCGAATGACGAGCGACTCGCAGAACGCAGCCTGGTCGCGCCTTGGCACAGGCCACCCGGCGATCGCTCCGGCCTCGCGGCCCCCGCTCCAGTGACCAAGCGGGCGCGTCGCATGCTCGCGCTGATGGACCGCGCGACGACGCTCTGGCACATCCCCGTTGTCGGGCGGGCGAAGGGTCGCGTGATCCGGCGGCTCATCGAGCGCCACCGACCCACGCGCGCGATCGAGATCGGCTCGCTCCTCGGCTACTCGGCGATCCTGATCGCGGGGGCGTTGCCGCCGCGGGGCCGGCTGATCTGCGTGGAGTCGAACCCGTACCTCGCGAAGTTCGTGAAGAGCAACGCCGAGGTCGCCGGGCTCGGGCGGCGGGTCAAGGTCGTCGCGGGCGACGCGCTGCGCGTCATCCCGCTCCTGTCCGGGCGCTTCGACTTCGTCCTCATCGACGCCGCCAAAGAGGACTACCTCGACTATCTGCGCCAGCTCGAGCCGAAGCTCGTGCCGGGCGCGGTGGTCGTCGCCGACAACACCGGCATCTTCCGCCGCGACCTGGCGCCGTACCTCGAACACGTGCGCGACAGCGCCGGCCGCTGGCTGTCGCGCGAGCACGACTTCGGCGGCGACGCGATGGAGGTCTCGATCCTCCGCGGCTAGCGCGGGAGCGGACGCGGCGCCGGGCCGACGTACTCGGCCCGGGGCCGGATGAGCCGGTTGTCGGCGTATTGCTCCAGCGCGTGCGCGCACCACCCCGCGACCCGCCCCACGGCGAAGATCGACGTGCAGAAGTCCGGCGAAATGCCGAGCGCGTCGTAGACGACGGCCGAGAAGAAATCCACGTTCACCGGGAGCGTCGTGCGTGCGCGCATCGCGTCGTACACGCGCTCGGCCACGTCGAAGAGCTGCTGCCGACCGGTGGCCTCCGCCATGGATTTCGCCATCCCGCGCAGCACCCGGGCACGGGCATCGTCGACCTTGTAGACGCGGTGGCCGAAGCCGGGCACCCGCACCCTCGGGTCGCCGCGCGCGTGCCGCGAGAGCGCCGCCCACGCCCCGAGCCGCCGCTCCACGAACGCCTCGGCGCACGCGGGGTCGCCGATCTCGCGCAGCATCGCGAGCACGTCCTCGTTGGCGCCGCCGTGGCGGGGCCCCTTCAGGGTCGCGATCGCCGCCACGACGCCGGCGTGGAGGTCGGCGAGGGTCGCGATCGCCACGCGCCCGGCGAACGTCGAGGCGTTGAACTCGTGGTCGGCGTGGAGCGTCAGAACCACGTCGAGCACCCGCGCCACTTCGGGCGCGGGCGCCCGGCCGCTGAGCAGCTCGAGGAAGTACGTGGCGTGCGAGTCCATCCCCGGGGCCTCGACCGGCGCTTGCCCCGCGCGGATCCGCTGCCACGCGGCGACCGTCTCCGGCACCAGGGTCATCAGCCGGACCGCCTTGCGCAGATTCGCCTCCCGATCGCTCGAGCGTGCGTCGGGATCGTGGGCGGCGGCGAGCGACACCGCCGTCCGCAGCGCGTCGAGCGGGTGGGTGTCGCGCGGCAGGCGCTCGAGGAGTGCCTTGACCGGCGCGGGCAGGCCGCGCGCCGCCCGCAGGCGCGCGGCGAACGCCACCGCCTCGGCCGTCGACGGCAGCTCGCCAAACCAGAGCAGCGCCGTCACGTCCTCGAAGCTCACCGCCCGCGCCAGGTCGCCGATCTCGTAGCCGCGGTAGTAGAGCCGCCCGGCCTCGCCGTCCACCCGGCAGATCGCCGAGCGCGCCGCGATCACGTCCTCGAGCCCCGCCTTCCACGCCGTCTCCATGCCGCCCTCCCGGAAGGTCTGTGCCGCGATCGTCTATAGTTGATTATACTTGATTAATATTGACTCTGGTACTCATGGCTGGACCGGCTCCCGGGAGCCTGTTAGCGTCGAAGGCGAGCGAGCGGGGAGGATGGTCACCATCGAGGGCGAGGAGTACCTGACCGTGCGGGAGGCCGCGCGCCTGTTGGGCGTCAAGCCCGCGACGCTCTACGCCTACGTGAGCCGCGGCGTGCTGCGGAGCTACCGCCAGGGGATCAAGCGCCAACGCCTCTACCGCCGCGCGGAGATAGAGGGCTTGCTGCGCCTGGTGCCGAGCCGCGAGCGCGGCTCCAACGTGGTCCCGCTGAGGGCGCGTCGTCGCGCCGCGCCCCCGATTCCGCTGGCGGAGTCGTGGATCCGCGACTGATGGCCGCGCGAGGCGAGGCGGCTCCTCCGACGAGGCGTGTCTAAGATAGTGCTGCGGCGCGCCGCCTACCTGAGCCCTGGGCGCGACCTCTCCACGGCGGTGGAGCTGGCCCGGCGCGCCGAGGCCCTCGGCTACGACAGCGTCTGGGTCACTCAGGGCCTCGGTCGCGACTCATTTCTCGTCCTTTCCGCGTACGGGGCGGCCACCACGCGTCTCGGGCTGGGCGTGGGTGTCGTCCCGATCTATCCGCGCCACCCGGTCGCGATGGCTCAGGCGGCGCTCACGCTCGCCGAGACCACGGGCGGGCGCTTCACGCTCGGGATCGGCGTGAGTCACCGCGCGACGATGGAGGCGATGCTCGGGCTCGCCCTCGACGCGCCGCTCGCCGTCATGCGCGAGTACGTTGCGGTGCTGCGGGGAGCCCTGGGCGCCGGCGCCGACTTCGAGGGCCGGCACTTCCGCGTTCGATGGAGTCTCGCGCTCCCCGAGCGGCCGGCGCCGCCGCGGATCTACCTCGCCGCGCTCTCCCGCAAGATGCTGGAGCTGGCTGGTGAGATCGCCGACGGCGCGGTCCTCTGGCTCTGCCCGCCCGCCTACGTCCGCGAGGTCGCGCTGCCGGCGCTCGAGCGCGGGCGGAAGCGCACGGGCAAAGCGCTCGCGGGCTTCGAGATCGTCGCCGCGGTGCCGCTCGCGGTCACCCGCGATGTGGCAGGCGCGCGCGCGGCGTTCCGTACGGAGCTGGCGCGCTATCTCGCGCTCCCCTTCTACCGTGCGATGCTCGTGGGGAGCGGCCTCGGTGAAGGTGTGCGGGCCTTCGACCGCGATGGCGAGGTCCCCGAGACGCTCGCCGGCGCGCTCGGCGCGGTCGGTGACTCCGCCGCCGGGCGCGCGTACGTCGCCGCCTACCGTGACGCCGGTGTCACGCTCCCTGCGATCCGCCCGATCACCTTCCCCGACGCGCCCTGGTACCGGCGATCCCTCGAAGAAGCCGCGGTGTGGTAGTGCGAGCCGCAGGGCGTCGCGGGGCTGGGGCCCCGCCGACCGAGGCGAGCCTATGAACGTGGTAGTGCGAGCCGAGCGGCGGCCGCGGAGGCTCGGCGACGCGCGCCGCGAGGCGAGTCTGTGATCCTGATCGTGCGAGCCGAGCGGCGGCCGCGGAGGCTCGGCGACGCGCGCCGCGAGACGAGTCTGTGACCCGGATCGTGCGAGCCGCAGGGCGTCGCGGGGCCGCAGTGCGAGCCGCAGCCGTAGGCGAGGCGAGTCTGTGACCCGGCGATGTTCGATGCTGGCGCTCGCAGGGCTCGTCGCCGGATGCGCATGGGGCGGCCACAACGGCACGCGGCTCCTTCCGGCCGACCGGGGCGCCGCCGTGATGTACGTCGCTCTCGGGGACAGCACGGTCGAGGGCGTCGGCGCGTCGAGCCCCGAGCGAAACTACGTCAGTCGGGTCTACGCGCGCCTCCGCAGCGTGTACCCCGACGCGCGCCTCGCCAACCTCGGCGTGGGCGGCGCGACCTCGGCCCACGTGCTCGTGCGCCAGCTCGACCGGGCTATCGCGCTGGGTCCACACCTCGTCACCCTCTCGATCGGGCCCAACGACATCACCGGGCGGGTGTCGGTCGAAACCTATGAGAAGAACCTCGAGACCATCCTCGGGCGGCTCACCTACGGGACAACGGCAGTCGTCGTCGCGAACCTGATCCCCGACCTCGGGGTGACGCCGCGCTTCAATGGGAGCCGGGAGCGCGCCACCGTCGCCGCGCGCACCGTCCGCTTCAACGACGCGCTCGCGCGTCGAGCCCGAGCCCACGGCGTGCAGCTCGTCGACCTGTACGCCGCGAGCCAGCGGGAAGTCCCCCTCCGACCCGAGCTCATCGGGTCCGACGGCTACCACCCGTCTGACGCAGGCTACGCACGCTGGGCGGAGCTACTCTGGGAGGGGGTCGAGGCACGCATTGTGTCACAGTAAACACGCGCGCCCGGAGCGCCGTCGGAGGGGTACAGGAGGATGGTCGTGATGCGGACCGGACTCGCGGTGTTGGTAGTCCTCGCCCTGGGCGTCGGCCCCGTGGAGGCTGGCGACGTGAAGATCGTCGTCAACGACGCGGCGCCGTTTGCGCTGCAGCGCGCCACGATTGCGCCCGGCAGTCAGGTCGTCGTCAGCAGCCCGAGCCGGGTCACCGTGGGTCCCTCGAGCCAGGTCGTCGTCAACGCGCCGAGTCGGATCGTCGTCGCTCCGCCGAGCCGGGTCATCGTCAACGCGCCGAGCCGGATCATCGTCTCAACGCCGCCCGTCCTGGTGTTCCCGGTGTACGTGGCCCAGCCGCGGCGCTGCTTCGTCCCCGGATACTGGGCGTACGCCTGGGTCCCCCAGAGCTACCAGTACGGCGCCTGGGTTGACGGCCAGTACTCGGCGGAGGGGCTCTGGCTCGAGGGGCACTGGGAGCCACGCACCTACTCTTGGGGCTCTTACCAGCCGTACTGGATCCCCGAGAGCTCGTCCGACTGCTAGGAAGGCGCGACGGTCCCCGTCGCATAGACTCGCCACCCGAGGCACGCGTGGCCCCATGATACAACTGTAGGCCCATGCGGGCCTACGCGCTCTCGCGCCTCGCCCAGACCGTGCTCGTCGTCTTCCTCTCGCTCACGGCGGTGTTCATGATGGTGCGGCTGTCGGGCGATCCGGTGCTCCTGTTCATGCCGATGGACATCCAGGCAAAGGACGTCAACGAGTTCCGCCAGCGGCTCGGCTTCAACGACCCCGTGCCGGTCCAGTACGCACGCTTCGTCGCCGGTGCGGTCCGCGGCGACTTCGGTGAGTCGCTCCGCTATCGGCGCGACGCGTTGGGTCTCGTGCTCGAGCGCCTCCCCGCGACCTTCCTCCTCGCCGCGACGTCCCTCCTTCTGACGATGTGCGTGGCCGTGCCGCTCGGCGTCCTGTCGGCGGTGCACCGGAACACGCCGCTCGACCACGCCGGCACGGTCGTGACCGTCCTCGGCCAGGCGACGCCTGGTTTCTGGCTCGGCCTGATGCTGATCTACGTCTTCTCGGTGAGGCTCCGGTGGCTGCCGACGGGCGGGACGGGCGGGCTCGCCCACCTGGTCATGCCCTCGATCGTGCTCGCCGCGTTCTTCTCCGCGCGGATCGCCCGGCTCACGCGCTCGGCCGTCCTCGACGTCCTGGGCGCGGAATACATCCTGACCGCACGCGCGAAGGGCCTCCGCGAGACGCGCGTGATCGGCAAGCACACGCTGCGCAACTCGGCGATCCCGATCGTGACGCTCGCGGGTCTCGAGGCGGGGCAGGTGCTCGGGGGCGCCGTGATCACCGAGACGATCTTCGCGTGGCCGGGGCTCGGCCGGCTCACGGTGCAGGCGCTCCTGAACCGCGACTTCCCCATCGTCCTCGCCGCGGTCTTCGTCGTCTCGGTCCTCTATACCTTGATCAACCTCACGGTCGACCTCCTCTACGGGTGGCTCGATCCGCGGGTGCGGCTCCGGTGAGCGCGGCGCTCAGGCGCTGCCAGCTCAAGGCGTGGCTCGGCATCGGTCTCACCGTCGCGGTCGTGGTGGCGGCGGGAGCGGCGCCCTGGCTCGCGCCCCACGACCCGCTCGCGACCGATTTCGCCGCGAGCCTCAGCCCGCCGGGCTCGCCCGGCCACCCCCTCGGCACCGATCAGCTCGGCCGGGACCTCCTGGCGCGCGTCCTCCATGGCGCGCGGCTCGCGCTCTTCATCGGCGTCTGCACCGTGGTGATCACCGCCGCCGTCGGCGGGGTGCTCGGCCTCGTCGCGGGGTTCGTCGAGCGGTGGCCCGCCGCTCTGCTCATGCGTCTGGCCGACGTCCAGCTCTCGTTCCCGTTCATCCTGCTCGCCATGACCATCAACGCCATCGTGGGCCTCGGGCTCCGGAACATCATCCTCAGCCTTTCGGCCGCCGGATGGGTCGTGTATGCTCGCGTCGTGCGCGGCGAGGTGCTGTCCGTCAAGCAGCGCGATTTCGTGCAGGCGGCATCGGCGCTCGGGATGAGCCGCCTCCGCCTCCTGTTCCGGCACGTCCTGCCGAACGTCGTGCCCTCCATCATCGTCGTCGCGAGCCTCCAGTTCTCGTCCTTCATCGTCGCGGAGGCCGCGATAAGTTTTCTCGGGTTCGGGGTGCAGCCTCCGACGCCCGCCTGGGGCAGCATGCTGTCCGAGAGCCGCGATTTTCTATACGTCGCGTGGTGGCTCGCCGCGTTCCCCGGCGCCGCGCTCGCCCTCACGGCGCTCAGCGTCAACCTGCTCGGCGACTGGCTCCGCGACACGCTGGACCCAAAGCTCAGAGTCTGACCCCGCGGCATGACGAGCCACTTCTTCGCGTACCTGTCCCGGATGAAGTTCATCCGCCGCTGGGGGCTCATGCACAGCACGTACCCCGAGAACATCCAGGAGCACAGCCTGCGCGTCGCGCAGATCGCGCACGCGCTCGCGATCATCAAGAACCGGCTCTTCGGTGGCGACGTCGATCCCGAGCGAACCGTGGCGCTGGCGCTCTACCACGACACGAGCGAGGTCCTCACCGGCGACCTGCCCGCGCCGGTCAAAGAGTTCAACCCCGACATCAAGCACGCCTACCACGCGATCGAGGCCGCGTCCCGAGAGAAGCTCCTCGGGATGATCCCCGGCGCGCTCCGGCCCGACTACGAGCCGTACTTCAGGCCGCGCGAGGCGGACCGCGTCCACCGCGACCTCGTGCGCGCCGCGGACAAGCTGTGCGCCTACATCAAGTGCCTCGAGGAGGTTGGCGCCGGCAATCCGGAGTTCGCCCAGGCGGAAAAGGCCTTGCGGGCGGCCGTGGAGCGGATCGACCTCCCGGAAGTCCGCTACTTCCTGGAGACCTTCGTGCCGAGCTTCAGGCTCACACTCGACGAGCTCCACTGACCCGACTGGTTGTATCCTTGATCCCCCGATGAGGCCCAAGGAGGCTCTATGCGCCGCCTGAACGTCCTGCTCGCCCTCGCGGTCGCCCTCGGGCTCGCCGGCGCGGGCGCCGCCCTGGCCCAGGACCGCGCCCGGACCAAGGAGGTCGTGATCGGTCTCGGCGCCGAGCCGCGGACGATGCTCGCCGTCACGATCGTGGACTGGACGACGAACACCCAGCTCGAGCACATCTACGACCGGCTCCTCGACCGCGACGCGCGGACGCTCAAGCCGAAGCCCATGCTCGCGACGGGCTGGCGGATCGTCAACGACACCGCGTGGGAGTTCACGCTCCGCCAAGGCGTGCGGTTCCACAACGGCGAGCCCTTCAACGCCGAGTCGGTGAAGGCGACGATGGAATACCTCCAGAACCCGGCGAGCAAGAGCCACTACGCCGCGTACTGGAAGCTCGTGAAGGAGGTCCAGATCGTCAACGACTCCACGGTGCGCTTCGTGACCGAGAAGCCGTGGCCGAGCCTCATCGACCGCGCCTCGCTCACCGACTTCCTCGTCCTCCCCGCCAAGGCGCTCCGCGAGCTCGGCCCGGCGAAGCTCGCCGAGAGGCCCATCGGCACCGGGCCCTTCAAGTTCGTCGAGTGGAAGCGCGACGAGCGGCTCGTCCTCGAGAAGAACCCCGACTACTGGCAGGGACCGGCGGACGTGAGCCGCGTGACCTTCCGCTTCATCCCCGAGTTCAGCTCCCGGCTCGCCGCGCTGCTCTCGGGCGAGATCGACATCATGAAGGACGTCCCGCCGCACACCGTCGACGCGGTCGAGCGGAGCGGCCGCGCGCGGCTCCGTTCCGCCGTCTCCTCGCGGATCAACTACCTCGCTCTGGTGAACCTCCGACCCGGCCCGATGCACGACCTCCGCGTCCGGCGCGCCCTCAACCACGCCGTGGACGTGGACGAGCTGATCGCGCAGGTGCTGAAGGGGCGCGCGACAAAGATCTGCGGCCCGCTGTCGCCGGCGAACGTGGACTACGCCCCGGTCGAGTGCTACAAGCACGACCCGGCGCGCGCCGTGGCCCTGCTGCGCGAGGCTGGCCACGACCCGGCGAAGCTCCAGCTCACGCTCGACACCCCGTCGGGCCGCTACCCGCTCGACAAGGACGTTTCGCTCGCGATCGCCGCCCAGCTCCAGCGGCTCGGGATCACGGTCAACGTCGTCGTGAACGAGTGGGGCACGCACCTCGACAAGATCAAGAACCGGAACACGGGCGACACGTTCTTCCTCGGCTGGGGGCCGTCGCTCTTCGGCCAGGGGGTGATCGAGCCGCTCTTCCAGGCGAGCCAGACCTACTCGTCCTACGGCAACAACCCGACCATCGACGCGAAGATCGCCCGGGCGGTCACGCTGGTGGACCCGAAGGCGCGCGCGGCGGCGTACGCGGAGCTGCAGAAGCTCGCGCACGACGAGGCCGCGTGGGTGCCCCTCTGGCAGCAACACGACCTCTACGGCGTCGCCGGCCACGTCGAATGGGCGCCGCGCGCCGACGAGAAGGTGTGGATGTACGACGCGAAGGTCGCACCATGAGCGTGACCGTCCTCACGAGCGCGCTGCTGATCGACTGCACCGGCGCGGACCCCGTCGAGGGCGCCGCGGTCGTCGTCGAGGACGACCGCATCAGAGACGTCCTCCCCAACGGGAACGTCGGCCCGCTGGGGGGGCCGATCACGACGCTCGACCTCCGGGGCGCGACGCTCATGCCCGGGCTCACCGACGCCCACGTCCACATCTGCGCCGTCGAGGGCAACATCACCGATCAGCACCGGCACCTGCCGCCGAGCCTCCTCGCGGCGAAGGCGCTCCGACGGGCGGAGGAGTGCCTCATGCAGGGCTTCACCACGGTGCGCGACGCGGGCGGCGCCGATTATGGATTCCGCGAGGCGGTCGAGGAGGGCCTCTACCCCGGGCCGCGGCTCCTGGTCTCGGGCAACTACATCTCGCAGACCGGGGGCCACGGCGACAAGCGCCGGCGCGCCGAGTGGATCCCGCCGATCGACTGCTGTCTCGGGATGATCGGCTCGATCGCCGACGGTGAGGCGGAGGTCCGGAAGGCGGCGCGCGAGCAGCTCCGGCGCGACGTGAACCAGCTCAAGATCATGGCGTCCGGCGGGGCCATGTCCCCGTCCGACGAGCTCGACACGACCCAGTTCACGGTCGCCGAGATGCGCGCCGCGGTGGAGGAAGCCCAGGCGGTCGGCAAGTACGTCCTGGCCCACGCCTATTCGGATTCCGCCGTGCGCAACGCGGTGGCCGCGGGCGTGCGCTCGATCGAGCACGGCAACCTGATCCGCGAGGCCGCGGCGAAGGCGATCAAGGACGCCGGCGCCTTCCTCGTGCCCACGATGGTCACCTACGAGGCGATCTACCGCGAGGGCAAGCGCTACGGGATCGGCGACCACCAGATCCAGAAGATCAACCTGGCGCGGGAGCAGTCGGTGCAGGGGCTCACGTACGCGTACCGCGCCGGGTGCAAGATCGGCTCGGGCTCCGACCTCCTGGGCGACATGATGGCCCAGCGCGCGGTCGAGTTCGAGCTGAAGGCCCAGGTGATGACGCCGATGGAGGTGCTCCTCTCGGCGACGCGGGTCAACGCCGAGCTCTTCCGGATGTCCGACCGGATCGGCACCGTCGAGCCCGGGAAGTACGCCGACCTGATCGTCGTCACGGGCAACCCGCTCCGGAACCTTCGCGTCTTGCAGACCCAGGACAATCTCAAGGTCATCATGAAGGGCGGGCGGCTGTTCAAGCGGACCTTGTGACGGCCGGGCGCGACGGAGAGACGTCCCGCCCGGACTAGCGGGATCCGGAACCGAACAGCTCGTCGAGGCGGGCGCGCGTCCTCTCGCTCTCCTGGTAGACGAGGCCGGCGACCGCGCGGGTCATCCGGACGATCTCGCGCTGACCGCGGATCGTGATGACGATCATCAGCACGAGGCCCGAGAGCTGGACCAGCCCGTTTGCGATTACGATCCAGGAGAGGTCTTCGAGTGTCACGCGCGTCGCCTTCATCCCGATCCTACAGGCCTCTCCGCGGGCGGCGCAAGATGTATCGAGGCGGAGACGGGTGCGCGACGGGTGCTACACTCGGTCGCGTGAGCCCGCTCGATCTCCGCCTCGCGCCCATGGCGGCCGTGACCAACGCGCCGTTCCGGCTCGTCGCGCGCGAGTGCGGCGCGGGCCTCCTCACGAGCGAGGAGATCGACGCCCGCGCCCTCGTCCAGGGCAACGGCCACACCGTCGCCCTCGCGCGGTACCTCCCGGAGGAGCACCCGATCGCGATGCAGCTCCTGGGCTCGGACCCGGACATCCTGGCGGAGGCGGCGCGGCGGCTCGAGGCCGAGGGCGCCGACGCGATCGACCTCAACATGGGCTGCCCCGTCGCGAAGATCGTCGCCAAGGGCCAGGGCGCCGCCCTCATGCGCGACCCGCTCACCGTCGCGGTGATCCTCCGCGCCCTGCGGAAGGCGGTCGGCGTTCCCCTCACGATCAAGATCCGCGGCGGCTGGGACGACCGTCGGGTGAACGCGGTCGAGATCGCGCGGCTCGCCGAGGGCGAGGGCGTCGACGCGATCACCGTCCACCCGCGCACACGCTCACAGCAGTTCGCCGGCCTCGCCCCCTGGGAGATCATCGCCTCGGTCGTCGACGCCGTCGCGATCCCGGTCACCGGAAACGGCGACGTGCGGAGCCACGACGACGCGCGCGCCATGGTCCGCGCGACCGGCTGCGCCGCGGTCATGATCGGCCGCGGCGCCCTCGGCGCCCCCTGGATCTTCACCCCCGGGGCGGTGTCCCGCGCCGAGAAAGCGCAGATCATCCACCGCCACGCTCGGCTGATCGAGGCCCACCTCGAGTCCCGCACGGCGCTCGTCCAGCTGAAGAAGCATCTCGCGTGGTACGCGAACGGCCTGCCCTTCGCCGCACGGATCCGCGCGGAGCTCTTCGCCGCGCCGAGCGCGGCCGCGGTCCGCGACGCCTTCTGGCGGCTCTGGTGACCCGGCGCGCCCCGATCGCCTCCCGCGACGCTGCGTGACGACCCCGCCGCCACCCCCACGGCGGTTCACGGCGGTCGTCTTCGACATGGACGGTGTCCTGGTGGACTCCGAGCCCATGCACCTGGACGCGATGCGCCGGGTGCTCACACCATACGGCGTCGCCTACACAGACCGCGAGAACGCAGAGTTCTTCGGCTTCACCGATCCCGAGGTCTTCGGGATCCTCCGGGCCCGCTACGGCCTCGCCCCGGAGGCCCTCGAGCTCACCCGCCAGCGGACGAAGCTTCTCGTGGAGCTCACGCGCGAGGGCACGGTGCCCATGACCGGCGTTCCCGACGTCCCGCGCGCGCTCCACGGTCTGGGGTACCGGCTCGCGGTCGCCTCGTCCTCGGCGCCGGTCGTCATCCGCGCGACCGTGGAGGCGCTCGGCATCGCGCCGCTCTTCGAGACCCTCGTCTCTGGTCTCGACGTCGGCCGTGGGAAGCCCGCGCCCGACGTCTTCGTCGAGACCGCACGGAGGCTCGGCGTCCCGCCACACGCGTGCCTGGTCGTCGAGGACTCGCGCAACGGGCTCCTGGCGGCGAAGGCCGCGCGGATGGCGTGCGCGACGATTCCCTGTCCCGCCACGCGCCACGAGGACTTTTCCGAGGCAGACTTCAAACTGGACGCGCTCCCGGAGCTCCTCTCGATCCTCCGCTAGTTCAGCGCCGTCAGTCGACCCGGCGCTAGCCCAACTTCCGCAGTTCGAGGGGGTCGGATCCGACTTTTCGAGCACTTACGAGAAAAGTTGGCACTACATCTGGGCGGGTTCGAGTAGCGGGCGCCGGATCCGCAGGCGTTCGGGAAGCTCGAGACCGAGGCGATCGAGGAGCGCGGCCTGCGCGGCGTCCGGACGCACCACGCAGCGCAGTCGAATCTCGCGCCCGTCTTCGGTCGGAAGCACGACGTCGGTGCTCTGAATCCGCCGCAGCTCCTCGAGGACGGTGCGCGGGCTGTGCCCGAGCCCAGCGCGTTGCTGCCACTGCTCGAGCGTTTTCCAGAGCACATAGGCGAGGAAGCAGACCAGGATGTGCGCCTCGACTCGGTCCGCCCGCTGATGCCAGATCGGGCGCAGCCCCAGCTCGCTCTTCTGGATGCGAAACGCCGCCTCGGCGTCGGTGAGCTGGATGTAGGTGCGCCACAGGTCCTCGGGCGTCCAGTCCGCGACGTTGGTGCGCAGCACGTAGCAGCCCTCGCTCCAACGCGCCCAGTCGTCCCACTCCGGCCGCGCTGTCCACGCCAGGCGCACGCCGGCGGGCACCGTCGGATCCGGGACGAAGTCGATCACGTACCGGCCTGCCGCTCGCTGGTTCCGCTCAAGGAGGCGCCCGAGCTGCCGCTCCAAGCGGCGCGGGTCGAGCGCGCGGCGCGCTCGGCGGACCCGTTGCCCCAACCGCTCCAGCCCCGCTTCGATCCGTCGGCAGAAGCGCTCATGCATGGCCCGTTCTTTCTCCCGCCGCTCGATGGAACGGACCAGGACGAAGGTCTCGGTCCCCTCGGGGCCCACGCACTGTTTGGCCTCAATGCCGTCGCGCACCGCGTGCCAGTCCCGGGCGTCGGCGATCTGCCGCGCCCACTTCCGCAGTTCGGTCTTGGGCGTCCCCACGAGGTAGCGGCGCCCGCTCTCGCGAAGCCACTCGAGGTTGTCCTCACTGGTCATCCCGCGATCCATGACCCAGATGCGCTCGGCCACGCCGTAGCGGGCCTCCATCGCCTCGACGATCTCCTCGACCGTCGTGACGTCGGTCCGGTTGCCGGCGAAGACCTCGTAGCCCAGCGGCATCCCGTCGCGCGTCACGACCAGGGCCAGGCACACTTGTTTGCAGTCGGGCCGGTGATCGCGGCTGTAGCCCCGCTGGGCGAGCGGATTACTCTCGGCCAGGCCCTCGAAGTAGGTGCTCGTCACGTCGTAGAGGAGCAGGTCGTAGTCGAGCGCGAAGAGTTCCCCGAGGCGCGCGACCAGGTGCTGCTCCAGGGTCCGCTTGTGCGGCAGGAGGCGATCGAGGGCCCGATAGAGACGGTCGTCGTTCACCAGCGGCGCCGGCAGCGCGAGCAGGTCCTCGAGCGCGGTCCGGCGATACCAGTCCTCGGCGATGTGGAGCTCGCTCGACGGCTCGCAGAGGCGGGCGAGGACCAGGACGGCCGCCATCGTCGACCACGGCACGGCCTCTCGCCCCTCGGGCAGCAGGCGCTCCAGCACCTCATCGAGGTGCAGCGCACGCCAGAGCGTCCAGCCCAGCCACACGTCGCCGAAGGTGCGGCCGCGCTCGAGCCGGATCCGCTTGAGTCGGACGGCGATGGCCTCCTCGGCCACGCCGGGCTCGAAGAGATCCGATTGCTCGCGATCGCCAGTGATCGCGCGCGCCAGCGCCTTGGCCCGCGCGCGGCCGTCGGCGTCGAGTTCGCCCAGCTGGGCGACGGTCTGCTGGATGACCTTGCGTCCCACGCGCACCGAGCGGACCAGACGCCAGTACCGGTGGACCTTGCCGTCCTTCCGCAGCGTCGTGTGACGCAGATACATTACCTAGCTTATCGGGCACGTCGCTCCACGAAGTCAACGAACTTGGTTGGCACTACATCGTGATTTCTGATTGCGGCGGTCGATGGCGACCACAGATACGGACGGCGCGACCTGCCGATCGCGCCGTGCGCTTACTCAAACTGCGGAAGTTGGGCTAGTCCGACCGTCCCCGCGCGGCGATCTCCCACACCGCCTCCACCGTCGAGTCACGGACGGCGTAGACGCGGTCGTAGAGGTTGATCGTCGGATCGCAGTGCGGCGGGAAGAACTCGATGCGCTCGCCGAGATGCGGCACGCGCGCGGGGTCGGTGATCGTGAGCCTGCCGTGCTCGTCACCGGCGAAGGCATACGCGATCCCCGCGCGCTCGACGGGCTCGGGCGGGAATGGCTTGTCGGTGGAGAACGCCTTGAGGCCGGCGTCCACCATCGCGCGGTCGCGCGTCGGCACGCTGACGACGGTCGCCACCACGGTGAGCGCCATCTCGAAGTCGGTGAGGAGCTCGCCGCCCCGTCCGCCGACCCGGCGATAGTCGAGGTCCATCACGCAGTACGAGCCCGCCTGGAGCTCGGTGAGCCCCGGCAGCTCGACGTCGATGTCCCACGTGCCCGTCGAGCCCCCCGCGACGATCTCGACGGGCAGGTCGTGGCGCTCGAGAAGCGCGCGCGTCTCCGTGAGCGGCCGGAGCGCGTCGAGCGACGCCTCGCGACGCGCCTTCCAGCCGACGACGTGGGCGCAGTGCCCCGCGTAGCCCTGGAGGCCGCGGAGCCGGAGCGCGCGCTGCGCCGCCACCGCCCGGGCCAGGGCGAGCGCGGGCTCACCCGGAGCCACGCCCGTCCGGCGGTTCCCGACGTCCACGTCCACGAGCACGTCGACGACGACGCCGTCCGCCGTGGCCTCGCGCCCGAGGGCGGCGACGTTGTCGGCGTGGTCCACGACGATCAGCGTGTCCGGCGCCTCGGAGACGAGCCGCATGAGGCGGCGGATGGCCGCCGGCGCCACGACCTCGGTCGTGATCAGGAGCCCACGGATCCCGGCGCGCGCCAGCACTTCCGCCTCGCCGAGCTTCGCGCACGCCACGCCGCGTGCGCCCGCGGCGATCTGGCGTCGCGCGATCTCCGGACACTTGTGGGTCTTCGCGTGGGGGCGGAGCTGTTTGCCATGCCGCGCGACGTGCTCCGCCATCCTGTGGACGTTCCGCTCGAAGCGGTCGAGATCGAGCAGCAGGGCCGGCGTCGGGATGTCGCCACGGGTCATGAACGCTCACTCTAGCATGCTAGAAATGTGCACTTCCCTTTGATCATCAGCACTTAACCCCACTGGTTCCACTTTCTGGTTCCTGGCTCCTGGTTCCTCCTTCCGCTCGGTTTTGGTGATCTCGCTCCGGAGGTGCTCAGGGGCGAGATTCGCGTACCGCTCGGTCATCTTTAGCGAGCGGTGGCCGAGGATCTCCTTGAGCGCGAGCAGCTGGCCGCCACGCATCATGAACCACGACGCGAAGTGGTGCCTCGTGTCGTGGAAGTGGAAATCGTCGATCTTCGCCTCCGTCACCGCGTTCACGAACGAGGCGCGGAGGTTGCGACCAGGAAACACCCTGCCTTCACGCCGTCCAGGTCGTTGAGCGAGAATGTCGTAGACCACCTGGCGCATCGGCACCTCGCGGCGCTTGCCGGACTTGGTGATCTCCAGCCGGATGACGCCCCGGCTCAGGTCCACTCGGTCCCAGGTCAGCGTGCGCAACTCGCCCTTCCGAAGTCCAGTCTCCAGTGCGACCGTGACGATCCCGGTGAGGTCCGGGTTCGACGACTTCGTACACGCGGCCATGAGCCTCGCCTCCTCGTCGGGCTCCAGATAGCGGAGGCGTCCCTGTGGCTCCTTCTCCAACCTGATTTTCGGCACGCTGGGCAACACCTCCCAATCGTCGTGAGCCATGCGCAGCAGCGCCCGCAGAATCGACAACGGGCGGTTGATGGTCGCCGCCGAAATCTTTTTTCACCCCCTTGTCAGAGCCTCTGAATGGCTCTAGATGGCAGCTAGAGGGCCTACAGGGGATCTCAGGTTCAGCTCTGCCCCCCATTCTGGCAGCCTGTGCCCTCCAGTGGGGATCTCAGGTCAGCTCTGGCCTGGCCGATCGTCCGGAATATCTCCTAAACGAACTACGGACAGCGCCCAGCCGGCGGCTCCGTGGTGTCTCTTCACTCCCCGGGCGGCTTCTTTAGAATCGCGTCACCTGGGTTCTGGAGCGCCGACAGGACGTTCTCCGCAATCTTCGCAATCAGCTTCTCCCCCCAGAATGGATCGTAGACATCGTAGTAGATCACGCGAATGTGCTGAACATCGAACGGGACATCGTCCTCGTTGGATGACACGAGCACGACTGGCTTTTGAAGCGCGTGCGCCAACCCCAGCTCATAAAACACGTTCGGGTTTCTGCCCGTGAGCTCCGCCACGAGCACCTTGGCGCTGTGTATGCCGGACCAAATCTGGTCGACAATCTTACCCGTCCGGAACATATCATCGTCAGCTCTGAGCGGCCGAAGACCAGCCTTCTGTATGGCCGGCTCGTAGATCTTCTTGTAATACGCCCCGATCGGGTCCGCGAAGGGCATCATGACGAAGCAGGCGTCACCCTCTTGTATCGTTACCGACTTCTCGAGACGCTTTAACGTCGCAGCAGTGTCCGCCTCTATACCAGCACCCTGCGACACGTCGATAATGCGACGCTTCTGGCCGTGGACCTCAATGAGCTTGGAGTCTTCGAGGCTCTCGAAGAAGATTCCCGTGAACTCGTCGTGCTTCTCTTGTGGAATCCCGAAGTTGTCGACGAGGA
>WNFT01004299.1_pt1 | contig 29956 bp, 30 predicted proteins | sample 5400191 | NCBI WGS metagenome assembly WNFT01 (sample SAMN13153359, study PRJNA577476) | soil metagenome | isolation source: 80 cm saprolite under Madrone tree | place: USA:California | collected 2016-06-14 | reverse complement strand
ACGTCGGCATGGCTAGCCTGGTGTGCATGATGGCCGGGGCCGACTTCATCAAAACCTCCACCGGCAAAGAGCCCGTCAATGCAACACTACCGGTCGGTGTTGTGATGGTACGTGCCATTCGCGATTACTGTGAGAGAACTGGGTACAAAGTCGGCTTTAAGCCCGCCGGTGGCATCCGCAGCGCCAAACAATCGCTCGATTGGCTGATCCTGATGAAAGAGGAGCTGGGCAACGAATGGTTGAGTAACACGCTCTTCCGCCTCGGTGCCAGTGGCTTGCTCTCCGATATCGAGCGACAGCTTTCGTACTTCGTCACCGGCCACTACGCTGCGGCGTATTATAATCCGATGGTCTGAGGGTTCTTGGTTCCTTGGTTCTTGCCTCTCGACAACTTGTTTCCGCTATGCTACACTGCGAGAAGAATGAAATTCGTAAAGAGGTATCGTAGGATGCGTAAACCATGGGATCGGCACATGAAGCGCCTGTTCAGCGCAGCTCCACAGGATTTCGTGGCGTGGTTACTGGCAGGAGCCATCTTTATCGGCATCGTCGCCACCGAACTGGATCCGGAGACAGACCCGATTTATGCTGACCTCTTGTGCGAGGTGACGCTGTACGGCCAACGCATGTTATTGCACATCGAGTTCCAACGCCGTCGCGATGCCAAGATGGCTGAGCGCTTGTGGGAGTACAACCATAAAGCCACCTTGCAGTACAACAGTCCTGTGTGGTCGGTCGTGATCTATCTGAAGGACGATGGCAATGTTCCCAGTTCACCCTTGTTCAAGGAGCTTCCCAATGGCCAGCCCGTTCATCGCTTTGACTTTGGCGTTGTCAAGGTATGGGAGCACTCCACCGCAGAGTTCGAACATATGGGACTGTTAGGACTCCTCCCTCTCCTGCCGTTGACCCATGAAGGGGCACGGCGGGAAGTGGTGGAACGGACGATCACGAGATTGATGCCACCGGGGGAAAAACCCAGGCAGGACTTACTGGCCTTGACCTACGGACTGGCATCGTTGGCCTTTGAAAATGAAGCCGACCAGCAATGGCTTAAAAGGAGGTTCGAAATGCTCTACGATATGTTGCGGGATACACCAGCTTTCCAAGCTATTAGGGAAGAAGGACGTGAAGAAGGCCGGGAAGCCCTTCGGCAGGCACTGCTTGCTATCGTACAGGCACGGTTTCCTTCCCCCAGGATGGCACGCCTGGCAAAGGGACAAGCAGCCATCATCGACGATCCAGCCATCCTGCAAGACCTGATCGTCAAAGTCAGTCTGGCTCAGGATGCCGAGGAGGCACAACGCTATCTTCTTGATTGGCCCAGCTCCGACAATGAGCAGAACTAGCCTGCACAGCGGTCCGGCAAGATCATGCCACCATCGAGATGTTGCCAGCGTAGTGGCATCCCCTGCGGATGCTGACTTCCATACACATTTTTAGCAAAGCGCTTGTTAAGGGGGTGTACAGCATGAACGTCATGGAAATCTTCGAGACAATGGATTACGGCCCCGCGCCAGAATCGCCAGCACCCGTGCAGGCATGGCTCAAGCAACGGCAACCCTTTGGGCTGTTCATCAACGGCCAGTGGGTCAAGCCAGCCAGCGGCCAGTACCTGGATAGCATCAATCCTTCGACTGGTAAGCCGCTGGCCCAGGTCGCTGCTGCCAACAGCGCTGATGTTGATGCCGCCGTCGCTGCCGCACGAGCAGCCTTTGAAAGCTGGGGCAAGACACCGGGGCATGTACGCGCCCGCTACATGTATGCCATTGCCCGCCACATCCAGAAGCACTCGCGCCTGCTGGCCGTCCTGGAGTCGCTGGATAACGGCAAGCCCATCCGTGAAACGCGAGACATCGATATTCCGCTCGTCGCCCGCCACTTCTACTACCACGCGGGCTGGGCGCAGCTCATGGCCTCCGAACTCCCGGGCTACGAGCCCGTCGGCGTCGTGGGACAGATCATTCCCTGGAACTTCCCACTGCTCATGCTGGCGTGGAAAATCGCGCCCGCCCTGGCAATGGGCAATACCGTCGTGCTCAAACCCGCACGCTACACACCGCTCACCGCGCTCAAATTCGCCGAGATCGTGCAAGAAATCGGCCTGCCCCCTGGTGTCGTCAACATCCTCACAGGAGAAGCCTCGCAGGTCGGTGAGGCCCTGGTGCGCCATCCCGATGTGAACAAAATTGCCTTCACCGGCTCCACCGACGTGGGCCGCAGCCTGCGACGCGCCACGGCAGGCTCCGGCAAGAAGCTCTCGCTCGAACTCGGTGGCAAATCGCCCTTCATTGTCTTCGATGACGCCGACCTGGATAGCGTGGTTGAGGGAGTTGTCGATGCTATCTGGTTCAACCAGGGACAGGTGTGCTGTGCTGGCTCGCGTCTGCTCGTGCAGGAAGATGTCGCCGACCGCCTCATCACGAAGCTGCGTGCACGCATGGAGAAACTGCGTATCGGCGATCCCCTGGACAAGGCCGTCGATATTGGCGCCATTGTCTCCTCCGCCCAACTCAAAGAGATTCAGCGCCTGGTTGCCCAGGGAGTCGATGAAGGTGCGGTGATGTGGCAACCTTCGTGGGCCTGTCCTACCGAAGGCTACTTCTTCCCGCCTACACTCTTCACCAACGTTTCGCCAGCCACCACTATTGCCCAGGTCGAAATCTTCGGGCCCGTGCTGGTGTCGATGACCTTCCGTACTCCTGCCGAAGCAGTAGCCCTGGCGAACAACACGCGCTATGGTCTGGCGGCAAGCGTGTGGAGCGAGAACATCAACCTGGCCCTGGACGTGGCCCCCAAACTGAAAGCTGGAACCGTCTGGATCAACTGTACCAACCTCTTTGACGCGTCCTCCGGCTTCGGCGGCTACCGTGAAAGCGGCTTTGGCCGTGAAGGTGGCAAGGAGGGTCTGTATGAATATGTACGACCAGCCTGGGAAACAGCCAGGTCATCGCCTGCTCATGATCTTCCTATAGCCATGGAATATACTCCTGCATCCAACGGCTCGGAGGCTGTAGACGCAACGAGCGTAACGAATGCAGCAGGTGAAAGTGCAGAGCATCACGCTGGCGAAAGCGAGTCCGCAAATGGTTCCCGTTTGGCGCTGCCTGGGATTGATCGCACGCCGAAGATGTTCATTGGGGGTAAGCAGGTGCGACCGGACTCCGGTTACAGTCAGGATGTCTATGATCCCAGAGGGAGCGTGGTTGGGCAGGTGGGTGAGGGTAACCGCAAGGACACACGTAACGCGGTTGAGGCAGCTCACGCGGCCGGTGGCTGGGCGGCAGGCACAACGCATAACCGTGCGCAGATTCTCTACTACATTGCCGAGAATCTGTCGGTACGCGAAGATGAATTTGCTCAACGTATCGTGCAGCAAACGGGTTATTCGCGAGCAGAGGCTACCGCTGAAGTGCAAGCGAGCATCTCGCGCCTCTTCAGCTACGCGGCCTGGTCTGATAAGTTCGAGGGCGTTGTGCATCGTCCACCTTTGCGCGGCGTGGTGCTGGCGATGAAGGAAGCCATCGGCGTCATCGGCATGGCCTGTCCTGATGAATGCCCCTTACTCGGCTTCGTCTCACTGGTAGCTCCTGCCATCGCTATGGGCAATACCGTCGTCGTCATCCCTTCGCAGCAAGCGCCTCTGAGCGCCACCGATTGCTACCAGGTCCTGGAGACCTCGGACCTGCCAGATGGCGTCGTGAATATCGTGACGGGCGATCGCGACACGCTGAGCCAGGTCCTGGCCGATCACGATGATGTGGAAGCCATGTGGTACTTTGGCCCGGCAGAAGGCTGTAAGCGCGTTGAACTGGCTTCAACTGGCAATATGAAACGTACCTGGGTCAGCTATGGTCATGCACGCAACTGGCTGGACCCAGTACAGGGCGAAGGCGAGGAGTTTTTACGCGAATCGACGCAAGTGAAGAATATTTGGGTGCCGTACGGGGAGTAGGCTACCATCAGACTGGTCAGGTATACGACCTGGCCGGTGTCCTGGGTTTGGATCGCCAGGCCATTGCGCAGATCGGCCAGTCTCAATTCTCTCTCGACCGCCACCAGGACGTTTTCGCCTGCACAACCATCGACCATGTGTTGCCCGAACCTGCTGCGCATCGCCGCGTAATGGCTGGTGAAACCCACCGATAGGCCATTCACGCCGCTTTGATTGTGGGATGCTGGGTGATCAACATGGTGAAGATCGATCACCTGGCTTCCATCTGCTGTGACGCCAAGGGCCCCTTTCGCAGATATCAGCAACCGATCAACGATGAGCAAAGGCGATGGGTCATAGTACTTGTGTAGGTGCCGCCCCACTTTGAGCGAGGAGCGTTGCACCTGTAGTAATGTGATTTGGCCAATCTCGTGCATTGCAACATGTGCCTTTCCTGATAATCATTCTACCACAGGAGTTCCTCTTCTCTGAGCAACTTCCTCGAGAAGCTTGAGTTCCTTACGATAGATCCGAGGGTTGGCGATCGAAACAATGATGCGTTCAATCAGGCCCCGGAAACCAGGGCTGGTGTTCATCGTCGTGGAAATCTCGACGTGAGACTTCTGTCCTTGCTCTAGTTGAATTTGAGAAGACCTACCTACGCTGGCTGTATGAAGCGTTGGATGTGGTCGAAACTCGAGAGATGCAAGCGCCGTTGGATGATGGCGGGGCAGGTCCCACATAACCAGGTGAGATTTTCCTCGCTAGCTCTAATCAAACCAGTACTTTTAGGGGGTAGGGGATATGCATTTACCATTGAAACATGCGATAATGTAGAAAAGCAGCAAGAATCTTGTAAACACAACCTGCCCGTGCTATACTGCATCAACGTCGAGATGAGAGGGTACCTCTTGTTGGTACCCTGATGAAGCAATACGGGTGGTCATAAGGATCGCCCCTACGGTCTGGAAGCAGGAGCTATTTTCCATGGAGGCTCGAAATCGCGTTCAGTCAACCGACTCCCAGCAAGGTCTGAGGGGACTGAGTAATAGCGCACCCCAACCCGAACAGCTCTCAATTAACGCCCTGGCTCGCTGTTGTTCCGAAGAGACCGCGAAGTTCCTCAAACAGAATGTGTCGAATGACCGTTATTGCCTGGAACTATTTCGCCGTGCCATTACCAAACGCGATGATGATGCCTGGAGTTGTATTTATCAGCAATATGCACCGCTTGTGCTCACCTGGGTCAATCAGCACCAGAGCGCAGTGCCTCTGCTCGGGCAGGATGGCAGCGCTCCGCTCGTCAATGCGGCCTTTGCGAAGTTCTCACAAGCGCTTACACCTGCGAAAATGGATAACTTTGACTCGCTGGCGGCTGTATTGAAATATCTCAAGATGTGCGTACATAGCGTCGTCGCCGATGAGGTGCGTGCGCGGCAAGCGCACCAGTATGAAGAAGCCTTAGACCTGGTAGAACATGAGCCGGCCACAGATGATCCTGCCGATAATGTCATAGCCAATATTTCCGCCCAGAGCCTTTGGCAGGTCATTCAAGAGGAACTCAATAGTGAGGATGAACGGGTGCTGATCTATCTTGCCTACATTCACGGCATGAAGCCAAGCGAGATTAGCAGCCAGCATCGACGGCTTTTTCCCACGGTAGACGATGTCTACCGCATTAAGCGTAACGTCCTGGAGCGACTGCGCCGCAACCGTCGCTTACAATCTATGTTCAAGTCAGGGACCCCATAGCTGAAAGCTAGGGGCTTGAGAAACGGCTAGCTCAACGCAAGCTCCTGACTAGCGGGCTTGTTCCGCGCGTCGCGCCGCACAAGCAGCAGCGTTACCGGCTAAGAAATAGGGAAATCTCAGGCTTATGTGCTAGAGAGAGTACCGAAAGCACGTACGAGCGCCACCCTAACTCGTACCACTGCCTGCCACGCCGAAGCAGATGGCCACGTGCCTACGCCGGTCTCGCAATCGCGAAGGGTCATTTTACCCGTGCCTAGACACGGTGGACGGAAATCCGTCAACAGTTTTCAGGGCCTTTCTGCTAAAAAGGCCCTCCCGCAAGGGATGTGTTGGCAAGGCAGGCCCAACCCCTGCCCCAAACAAGGAACGCCTTTTCCTCCCCGTGCTTAAAAGCAGGGATATCCAAAGGCGGAGGTCTGATGATCGTAGCACAGAGTCCTTGGGGAGGATGTGCCACTAGTATTCACACGCAATACGCTAACGTGGATGCTAAAACGGCCTGCAAAGGCGTTTATTTGGAATGAAGAAGCCAAGGAAATGCTACTTGAGTGGTAGACAACAAAGCGGCGACAATGGGGAGAGTCGTCACTTTGCTGCACAACGAGCCGCTCGCAGCTTTGTTACTATATAATCTAAAGGAAATGCTCATGGAGTGCATTCAACCAGGTGCTGTTCACGATGAAGAACTGTTCGCCTATCTCGCGGGGGAGAATGTGCGGCCTATCGTCGTGCAGCATCTTGCCAATTGTCACTACTGTTCGTCCCGGCTGGAGAACTATCGCCGCATAGAACTTATGCTTACCAGTAAGCTCTATCGTTGGGATTGCCCTTCCAATCAGGTACTCGGCGAATACCACCTGGGACTGCTCAGTAACGACGTTGCGACTGCCGTTAAAATCCACCTCAGTATGTGTGTGCTCTGCACGGCAGAACTGGCAACGCTGGCGAACTTCCTGGCGAACGATCCGATGCTTGTTGAACAACCCCGAGTAGCGGTTCTTCCCTCTGAGCTGCACAATCATCGTCCCGTACGCGGGGCGGAGCAGATTCTCGGCCAGCTACGTGAGCGATCAAGTGCCGGAGCTCGTCGGATCATCGCGGCTTTTCAACCTGTGCAGCCACGCCTGGCCTTTCAGCGAGATGTGACTGCGGCTCCCGTGTGGCCGCGTCGCTATGCTGCTGAGGATGTGAGCGTATCAATCCACCTGGAGCCGGGTACGGGCTCGTTACAGCTCATTGGTTTCGTGACGCGCAGCAGTGCGACGCTGGGCTCGCTGCAGGGAACGCCTGTCCTGCTCTCATCACAAGCACAGACGGTACAGTCGCAGTGCATTGATGAGTTGGGCAACTTCATCTTCTCGTCGATTGTGCCAGCCACCTACACCCTGGAGTTGCAGTTTCCTGAGACCACTATCGTGATCGATCAACTGACGGTCGCCCTTCAGGACTGACGTGGGGTGTTGTGTCTTGTATAACGTGCAGTCATCGCTCAAGCTGATGATAAGGGCCCATTGAGGTAGTATGCTCTATGGGAGGTGTACTACCTCAGTGGGCCCCTGGTTTCTTCTGTCTCTTGGTGTCCAGTTCGTTATTAGCTTATGCTGATTTTGCTTGAGCAAAGTCATAGAGTGGTACAGTGCGCGTTGGCGGCGCGGTTGTCTGCCGTAAAAACTCGATCTGGCGTACTGTTTCAGGCGTGAATAGCACATCACCGCAAACATTACAGACCTCAGCTGGCACGTGATCGATCACGATAATTCGGTTCCCTTGGCGCACGGTGTGTACAACCTCGCTCTGTTCATACTCACCTGGGCAACCGTCGATACTGCATCTCATTGCTTTCTCCTTTGTGTTGGGTTCACCCACTTAGGTGGAAGGGGTTGATACACGGTAATAATAATCAGCAGTTGTTGTGCTGTAGTACAGATGACATGTAAATGGCGTCGCTTGTGGGTGCATCCATAGAGCAGGCAACACGCACCCCGTCGATGCCCAGAGTAATCCTCAAGAATTTGTCCGTTAGCGATGGCTTCAAGAACTTCATCCAATGTAATCCCTTCGTCGTCCATTTCCTTTTGAGCGTGTTGCGTGACACGAATGTTCTGCGCTTTCGCTTGTCTTTGTATCCTTGCAAGTATTATCTCCATCCAGTGGCTCTCTATCCCGTTTCCTCCCATTATAATGCAGCCATCAAGGGGCGTTTCAGACAGCCCGTGAGCTCGACTTTGTACATTTTTGGAGGAAAGGAGATCCTGAAACCTCTGTTGTAATAGCCGGAGCATGTTTTGCAGGCCAGTTTTTCTGGTTTCATCTCGCTTTCACATTTGGGGACAGATTGCACTCGTTGTACTGGCAGGATTACTCATGGGGGGGGCCTGTGGGAGTGTGGTATGCCACAAGGAGACCTGTATCGACCTAGCGGGGCTGTGCTATGCTAGTGACGAAACCCTGATGGCACTTTCATTATATGCGATTGTGCGCTACAATCGCATATAATGTGTCAGGAACGTCTCACTACATCAGGAGGAGAAAAACAGGTGAGCCAGAACGAAGCCGAACAGACAAAACAGGCAACTCAGGAAGCTGTGCCAATAACAAAAGCCACGGTACGAATTGTGAAACCCCATCAATTTGACCCTAACACGCCACAAACTCCGGGTATGCAGAGAGTAGCAGCTATTTCACACGAGCTGGCAGGCTCACAAGGGTTATGGGCCGGTATCACAGTAGTTGCACCGAACATTGCTAGTGGCGTGCACCATCATGGCGAAACTGAGACCGTCATCTACGTCGTGTCGGGTCGAGGCAAGATGCGTTGGGGAGACAAGCTGCAGTTTGAGCAAGAAGTTGAGCCTGGTGATTTTATTTATGTACCTCCCTTTGCCCCACATCAGGAAATCAATGCTTCGCCCGATACTCCATCGCAGTGGGTGATCGTGCGTAATTCGCAGGAGCCGGTAGTAGTCAACCTTGAGCCTGCGGACAAGATGCAGCAAATGGGGAATGACGCCACCCATAGATTTTAAGTGCCTTGGAACCCGAAACGATGACCAACCAATCGATGCCAATAACGCCGCAAGACCTGGTTGCCTCGCTTCTTCTCAGCACCGAGGAAGAAGGACGCAAGCTATTACACACCTATATTCCCATGTTCGATGATGAGACCATTACCGTTCTGGTTGAACTCATCAAGAGTGAGGCTGATCGTCAATGGATTAGAGATTCCCAGATTTCTTTCATGCTAGCCGGGCATCTGCTGCTCGTTGGCGAGATGACGCGCAACAAATCCCACCATGCATTGGGACTGATGGCGCGTGGTGACGCCTTGCGCGCCATGAATCGTGACGAGGACGCCCTCCCATTTTTCGACGCCGCTGGCGACGAGTACCAGCAGATTGGGGATGAAGTAGGTTGGGCTCGCACGCGCATTGGGCGTGTCAGCGCCTCCATACAACTCAGCCGCACGACCGAGGCTCTGCGCGATGCTGCTCAAGCACGGGACATCTTCGTGCGCCATGGCAAGTTGCTGCGCGTCGCGCAAATGGATGTCAACGTTGCCATTATCAACTATGACCTGGGGCAGTATGACCAGGCGCTGCACCTCTTCGACCGCGCCATAGAAATCTACTCTCAACTGGGTGAGGGTTTTGAGTTGCATATCGCTCGCGCTCGTGGCAACAAGGCTCTCGCCCTGGCCGCCCAGGGGAGATTTCGCGAGGCGGTTGCACTCCATGAGCAGGCTCGCTCTACCTTTGCCGCCTATGGGAAGCAAGAGATCGCCGTTGCACGCGAAGACTTGAAGATCGCCGAGAGTTATACGGCCCAGGGACACTACAGCCGCGCACTCTTGCTCTTTGAGCAGAGCCGGAGTATCTTGCAGGAGCAATGTCAGCCTCTCCTGGCAGCGCAGGCTGCACAGCGTATGTGTCGCTGTTTGATACGCTTGAATCGTGCCCATGAAGCATTTGAGCTTGCTGCTGAAGCTGTGGCCTTTTTCCATGAAGTGCAAGGGTATCGTCATGAACTGGCACAGTCGCTCATGTACCAGGCAGAAGCGGCGCGACTGCTCGGCAATGTACGTGATGCTGAGCAGATGCTGCGAGAAGCCTGCAATATTTTGGAGGAGGCGGGTCTGATGGCTCTTGCGGCCGTCGTGCGACTGTACCGGGCGGAACTCTACTTCGCCGATGGGAAGCTGGAGGACAGTCTGCGCGAGGTACGTTATGCCGCCGATGCCTTTGCTGAACAAGAAGCCTTGCCACAACTGGCGCAAGCCGCTTTGCTGCAAGCACGCATCGCTACCAGTATGAACGATACAGTGACGGCGCGCTATCTCTGTAATCAAGCCCTTGACATTGCCCAGGGTCAGGGATTGCTCGACCTACGGTACCGCTGCAATGACCTGCTTGGTCAACTGGCTGAGCGGCGGGGCGACCTGGAAGCAGCGGCACGCTCCTATGAACGTGCTGTGCAGGGCATTGATGAAATGCAAAGTCGCCTGGTCCTGGATGTGCGCACGAATTTCCTGGAAGATAAGGGCGGTATCTATCAGCATGCCATCCTGCTGGCACTCAAGCGTGGCAATAAAGAACAAGCCCTCACCTATATTGAGAAGGCCAAATCACGTGTGTTGGGTGACTACCTGCGCAACAACACCGATATTCGTCTACGTGCTGGCGACAAGGCAGGAGAAGCCATCCTTGAAGACCTGGCGCGGTTGCGCGAGGAGCAGGCCTGGTTCAGCTCGATTGTCTACGAAGCCGAGCACGAAACGAACCTGAGCGATACTGCCGTCATACGCATACGCTCGGTTGGGTCCGCACGTGCACGCCAGGAGATGCTCCAACGAGAGCGCCGTATTGAGCAACTACTAGAGCAGTTGCAACTGCGCCTGGCGGGAGACCTGGTGGCCAAACCCTATGCGCATTGGTCAGACTCGATTGTGACTTCGCTGTGGTCGAAACTCGAACGTCATACACTGCTGCTGGAGTATTATCTCACTGGGCAGGATATGTACATCTTTCAGCTCACCCGCGAGGGGATAGATGTCCACGTCGTTCAGGATGCTGTTCCCAAGCTGGAGCGTCTCCGCTCGCTTTGGCGTGTCAACCTCGACCTGGCGGGGCAAGCTGCCGGTGTGCAGGATCGGGCGCAGGCCTTCATCGGTTTGCAGGAGAATAGCCTGGGTCTGCTGCAACGACTCTATGACCTGCTGCTCAGACCTGTCTCTGATGCGCTGAATGATTGCGAGCGCCTGGTCATTGTGCCATACGGCGTCTTGCATTACCTGCCCTTCCATTGTCTCTTTGATGGTGTCCAGTTCGTCGTGGAGCGTCTGGATGTGTCCTACCTACCAGCCGCTGCGTTGTTGAGTATTTGCCATCAGCGTGGGGAACGTATCAAGGCCAGGGGGATACATCTGAGTGACTCGCTTGTGCTGGGCCTTTCAGACAAAGGTCGCCTGGCCTTTGCCGTGCAGGAGGCCGAGGCTGTTGCCAAACAACTGGGAGCACCATGTGCGCTTAATGAGGCCGCCACCTCGTCTCTTTTATGGCAGCATGGTGCGCTTAGCCCCATCGTGCATATCGCGGCGCACGGCCTGTTCCGCCTCGATGCTCCGAACTTTTCCCATATCAAGCTCGCTGATGGCCAGTTAAGCACGATCGAGGTGTTCAACCTCAATCTTGCCTCATGTTCGCTGGTCACCTTGAGCGCCTGTGAAACGGGACGTGCCGTCGTTGGTGGCGTCGATGAAGTGATTGGCCTGGGGCGTGGTTTCCTCTATGCCGGTGCTGCCTCGCTGCTGCCGACCCTCTGGAAAGTGGATGATGCCAGCAGCGCCGAACTGATGACCATGTTCTACCGGGCACTGCTGGCTGGCTATAGCAAAGCCGCCGCCCTGGCAAATGCCCAACGCGCATTTCTCGCTCGTGCTCGTACATCGATACGTCCTTATCGTGTGCATCCGTATTTTTGGGCTGCTTTTCACCTGATTGGAGATGCGGGGCCCCTATGAAACATCTCGCTCCGGATTACGTCTATACTGCTCAAGGCTTACAAGCCAATATGGTCATCTCAATCTCCGACGACGGGCACATTACCTCCATCACCCAACGTCGGCCAGAGAGCTCGTTAGCTGCCCCCCAGGCAGGGTTGCCCGATATGCTCCCCGGCATGGCGTTGTTGCCCGGCTTCGTCAATACCCACAGCCACGTCTTTCAGCGTACGTTGCGTGGCCATACGCATCGTCCCCTCTCCAAACAGGATACCTTCTGGACATGGCGGCGAGCCATGTATGCCGAGACCCAGCGTTTGAACCCCGACCGTCTGTATGAAGCGGCTGTGCGTACCTATCGTGAGATGCTCGCGGCTGGCTATACCAGCGTAGGCGAGTTTCACTATGTGCACCATCAGCCCAGTGGGCAGCCCTATCCTCACCCCAACGCCATGTCTGAAGCTGTGCTGCAAGCGGGACGTGATGCAGGTATACGGGTCGTCTTGCTCATGAGCGCCTATATGGTTGCAGGCCGATTGAATTGCTGGAGCGTTGCGGTGCGCTGGGTCCGCTCACGACCATCATTCACGCAACCCATGCCAACGACGCCGAGCTTGCATTGCTTGCCCAACACGGCTGCACCGTCTGTGTCTGCCCCACCACCGAGGGTGATCTGGGCGACGGCATTGCACCGTACGTGGCACTCCGAGCTGCGCATATTCCTCTGGCAATCGGCTCGGATAGCAACACACGCCTCGATCCCATCGAAGAGCTGCGCTGGGCCGAATACTCGGCTCGCATGCGCTATCAACGCCGCCGTATCCTCATTGCCGACGATCTGGCTGCCCCTGGACCCTTATTGCTCGCCTGTGGCACACAGCATGGAGCCGCCGCGTTAGGCTTAGAGGCAGGCCAGGTTGCTCCCGGCATGCTGGCCGACTTCGTGGCCGTAGATGTCAACCACCCGACACTGGCGGGCTGGACGGCAGATGATTTTCTGGATGCGCTGTTCTTTGGTGCATCATCTGAAGTGGTGACGCAGACGTGGGTAGGAGGCAAGAGAGTGTGGTCTGCGACGTAAGTTTTGATGCTACAGCCCATCGGGAAGAAAATACTCACACAGGTGCAGGCAGTTGGTATGTTCCCGTAACGCCTTTACCACCTTGGGATGAGGTTGCGTATAGATAGTAGGGTAGTCGATTTCTCCTGATGCTGGTTGCACAACGTAGGCCAACCGTTCTTCGTCCGTCGAAAATTCAGCTTGCACTCCTGGCTTGTTTCCTCGCGCATCCAGGCGAATCCACCTGGCCTCTGTTGGAAGATAGACGGCGTTTAAACCATGAAGAGCATACGGAGTGGAGTCTGCCGCTAAGCGTTGATAACAAAACCCGGTAGGAATCCCCTGGGCTCGTAAAAGCGCTGCGAGGAGATGGGATTTTGCATAACACAGCCCCGTGCCATAGTGAAGCACTTCTGAAGCCTTGCAGGTGACTTGAGTGCTCTGAATATCCCAGGAGTGGTGAATAGTATCCCGAACAAACTCAAATGTTTTTCTGATGCGCTCCGTTTCTGAATTCTCAGCAGTATGCAAATAACGTACGGTCTCCTGTACCAGAGGGTGCGAATAGTCCACGACTTCCTGTTCACGAAGATAATCCTCTAGAAGAGAGGATTCACAGGTGAGATGCATGTTGTTGGTTTCCTTGCGACCTTTTCCTGTAAAAAATGGCAGGAGCTATACATTTTGCATAGCTGTATTATAGTTCCAAAAAATCTGAGCGTTTTATTGCACACGCCCTATTCCTTGTTTGATTTATACGGCAAAGCCGTATGGGCTGAACTACAGAGGCCGCTACTCCCTTTGCTTGCACATTGGGTCTACATGAGCACGATAGGGTGAATCTATCTTACGGTAGCGCTTTTACCCGTGAGACCGCTTTATCACGGTTACCTGTCCCCCAGACAGGGTTCCTGCAAACACTATTGAGTTGAAAAGGTGCTCTGACGAGAGTATATGCCATGAGGAATATCGTGTCAAGAATCGTGAAGAAACTGTCATAGAACGCTATGGAACGCTAGATTCTGGAAAACTAGTTGTGATACCACACTTTTGTGTACCATAGGGGAAAAGAAACGTATTCGCGCAGGCCGCATGTGGCCACAGCCCCTGTTTGATTCTGAACTGGCGGAGTGCGAACGCGCCTGTGCCGCTGTCGGTCGCGATCCATCAACTCTGCGGCGTACCTGGTACGGTGGCTGCGTTTGTGCTCCCACCGAGGCCGAAGTGGATGCGCTCAATGTTCAGCATGTCAACCTCGGCTCTAATTTCGTTGGCACCCCTGCGCAGGTCCTGGAGCAGATGCGCCCATTTATCGATCTCGGCGTCGATTACTTCATGCTCACCAATCAGGCGTTTCCCGACCTGACGACGCTCGATATGCTGGTCAATGAGGTGCTGCCTGCACTGAATCGATAGTCGCAAGTTCATGCTTCCCACCTGGATGAAACGTGCCAAAAATCGCCAGGAGGTTTTACGGAGTATCAGCAAGCTGAGAACGATGCTTGAATAACATTCCTTATTTAGCCTTTGTAGGTCAAGACCCTCCCCCACAGGCTCTTCGTTCCCCAGATGCCGGCGCGCAGGCACTCAAGCTGCACAATTTGACTGTGGTCCACGAACAGATTCACCTCAGCACCATAATTCTTGATATACCAGGCAAAGACCTCCGGGTCCGCAGCCTCGAACATCACCTTCTCCAGCCCTAACGCACCAATGATTTTGGCCACTGCATCGGTGCGCCACGTCTTCACGTTCTCGGTGATGCCCTCGGACTCGATCATAATCATGTAAGCCCCGGCCTCCAGGAAGCGCCTGGCCTGCCCAATCGCCCATTCCACGTCGCGAGTGCCCTCAGCCTCCAACTCCTCGGCAGCAGTGGCTCCCCCGGCACCGAATTGAATACCCACCTCCGGCTTGGCTTTGAGACCCACCTGTTGCACTTTCTCTACTAAGCGCAGCCAGTCATCAACCGGAATGGTGATGAATCCGCTAGAGATTTCGAGTATGTCGAAGCCCAGATCATGACACTCCTGGATATAGTGATTCACCGCCTCAGATCCTTGTGTGAGCACATGCTCGATGAACCCGCCGGTGGAGACCAGCACATTGTAGCGATGGGCAAGGTCGATGATCTCTTTGAGAGCTTTCCTGGGCATCAGCGTGAAAGATCCTCCTGCGAACTTCAATGAATCCACATAGGTTCCCAGCGTTTCCAGGATATCCTCCAGGTAGCGTTTGCCCATCACTGTATAGTAAGGGCCGCGAATCTCCGTGATGCCACGCTTGCGCGGCTTGTCCTCGCGCTTATTCGTGCGCAAGTAGGTAAATGCTAACTCGCTGTCGTTCATATTATCCTCTCTTTCGGGCCCCCGCGAGGGATGTCCCTAGTGCATTTTCACTTGACCTTTTAGGATTTGGTGTGTATACTTCCCCTGCGGGGGCGGCAGGAGCAATGTCCTTTCACGACCCGTTTGAGGGTACTGAAACTAGCAGTTCGGTCAACTGCTGTACTTCAAGCGTCTCCAGGCGTGCTACAGTCTCTACAATAGCCCGGCGTAGTTCCCCATCGGTGTAGGGCGTTGCGAGGGATGCAAACTTCGTCTCGGCCTGTTCCCAGGATGGTGGACGAGTGTAAAACCCTTCATAGTCCCGCTTCTCAATGCTGAGCACCTGGCCATCGTTGAGGAAGACGCGGATGCGACAGGGCATCTCCTGGGGAAAGCTCTTGCTCAGCACCTCGTCGGGTCGGACGGTGACTTTGCGCAGCAGCGTCTGCACATCGTTGCGTGTAATGCGCTGCGGCGTATACTGTGCCGGGGTCACCTCCCCATCCAGCAGCGCGACGGCCACCATGTAGGGTAAGCTGTGGTCCGCCTCTTCTTTGGTGCGCACCAGGTGTTTGTCGCCTTCCTCGCCGCCACCGATGATGTGATAGGACACGGCGAAAATGTCGATTTCGATGCGCTCGATCTCTTCTGGTCGCACATGGTGAGCTTGTTTCAACTCCAGTATGCCCTCCAGGGCCGACTGGGAGTGGAACTCGGCATTGTACTTCTTGACGCTCGTGCGGCGGACGGCTTCGAGATTCTCCTGCTGCCAGTCGATCACAAAATGTCCGGCGATGCTATCCATGAAGCCTTTGTTGCCCTCGAATACCTCCAGGGGACCCGTGATGCCGCGCATGGCGAGGAAGGTTGCATGTGTAGCGCCAAAGGCGGTGTCGGGGTAGGCCAGGCCCTTCCAGTTGGAGAGCCTGCCTGTACGAGTGACTCGCAAGGCGTTGTATGCGGTGCCACTGATCGCAACGGCGTTGGCGGTTCGCTGCTGGTCGAGGCCGAGCGCCTTAGCCGCTCCCGCTGCTACTGCGTAGGCTCCCTGGGTGGTGTGATCGAAGCCTTTGGCTCGCACCGGGGCGACGTCTGAGAGGCGACATTGGACCTGGTAGGCCACTGCCAGGGCAGTCAGGAACTGCTTGCCACTCCCCCTGGCATACTCACTCGCGGCGAGCACAGCCCCCAGGTTGTCGCTGGGATGGCAGGTTTCTCCACTGGCAAGGTAGCTGTCATTGTAGTCCAGGTAGCGCACCAGTGCTGAGTTGTAGAAAGCCGCCCGGTCGGGAGCGGTTTTGCCACCACCAATCAACGTCGCGAGCGGCTTGCCTCCAAAGTCCTCAAGCTGGGCGTGGATCATGCTGATAGGTGGCCCATCAAGAGCTCCGATGGCACAGCCCAGGGCGTCTAATACCCGGATTTTGAGTTGTTGGCGTGCTTCCTCTGAAAGGTCTTCATACCCGGCCCGTACCACGAAGGTTGCGAGCTGTTCAACCTGGGTCATTCCTGCCTCCTTTTTGACCTTCTCTTCGCTGCTGGTTTCCTTGCTACATTCTAAAGTCCCTGGTCTGCTTATGGCAAACTGAGCAGTGTGATTTACTCGACTTAGTTCTCGAGCTGTGGTAGTCTCAACTCAAGGGCAGAACGAAGAGAAAGAAAAGAAGAAAGCACGATCACCTGGGTTGAGCCGCAATCGCCGTAACCTCCTGGCGATTGTGAAAAAGCTGACGAGCCTGCACGATCCCATAGTGTCTACGCAGCAAACCCAAAGCCTCCTTCAATGTTTTCAGCGGATCAATCTCACGGGTAGCATGGGGCAACTTGAGCGTACTGATGACAAAGCCATCGCTGCCTAGACATGTGCGAGCCTGTACCAGTAAGCGCGCAGCCTCGCGTGCATCCATGCGCATATCGTTAGTAATCACATCAAAACGTCTGTGTTGCTTTATCGCGTCCTCAAGGTAGGTTTCGGCGTAGCCACGGTAATGTTCCAGGCGCGGCTGCCTTGCCAGGCGGGGATCGAGTTTAGCCGGGTCCACAGCCACCACATGCAGGCCAGCCTCTACGAGCAAACGTGCCCAACCACCGGGTGCGGCCCCAAGATCAAGTGCCCGTCCTCGTGCCGGTAGCGTCACCTCAAACACCTCCAGCGCTTCCAGCAGCTTGAATTCGGCTCGGCTGACCTGCTCAGGCGTTTGCGCAAAATGGCGCATCCCCCCCGGCCAGTCACTGAGGTTCTCCTCCGTCGGCGAAATGCCCAGATACCCCTTCTCGGTGGTGCACAACAAGGAAATGACCACCTGCGGTTTCTTGATGGATTCGACCGTGCCGGTCTCCTCTGCAATGGCTTCGGCAAGTGCCCGGTTCAGTTGTCCACCTGTGTAGGGCCGATTGATGGAGCTGTCGCCCGTCTGTAGCAGGCGCGACTGCACAGCAAAATGCACTCCGCGCTCCAACAGTGTAAATGTGGCTAGGTTCGCTACGGCGAGTGCGAGTTTGCCGATATCACGTTCTGTATTGCTGAGATTGATCACGGCCTGTGCCGGAGCCAGATGGCGCACGAAGATAGGACGTGTTTTAGCTGCCAGGCGCATCAATGCTGTGACATCAGGAGGGGCGCATAATGCGATGCCTGGAGCCAATAGTTCGCTATTCGTCAGTCGTTGGTCGAGTCGCTGTAATTCGCCCAGTGCCGCAGCCAGGAATTCAGGGTGTGCGGTGACAATGAGCAGGTTCTCTTGGGTTGCATTCATGATGGATATAATACCATGCGGATCAAGGGGGGTGAGACGTCTCTGTCCCTAGCGCTTAAGACGTTCTGAACAACCGCCAACACCAGAAAAGCATTAACACTAACACTAGCGCCCCGAGCGTCAGCAGGATACGCCGGGGCACGGCCCATTCGTCGCTTGTAGGTGGTGGTGGTGTAGCCGGTGTTGAGGGTACAAACGTTGGTACAGGTGCAAGCGTGGGAGTGGCTGTGGGAAGTTGCAGGTTAGCCCACGCTGGCTGCGTGCCGTTGACGAGCGGGCTACTCGTATTTCTGCTACTGCCCCTCTGGTGTCCTCCGTATCCTGTAGAGCTGCGTGAGAGAGTAGGAGTCGGGGTGATCTGTGACGAACTGTTGCTTGCCCCGATAGTCGGCGTGTCGGTTACTCGCCACGTGCCGGCCCCATCGGCGGTACGAACATACGATTGGTCGCCTGCGAGTTTCGGCACCGTGATCTGGTCGATGGTGACGCCTGCAATCAGCAGGCGTAACGTCGTGGTCTCCGTGAGAGTGAATTGTGCGTCCGTGCGAGGAAAGATGACGAGAAATCCGTGTGCTGGTATGCTCGCTCCAAAGGGGAGATAGTAGGGGTTTGTGGCAGGGCCACTGTCAAGGTAGGTGTGTGCTGTGTAGAGGTTGAACGGGCGGCTTTGCGGGTTATATAACTCGACCCAGGCATCGCGGTCGCTAAACGTTGTCCCCGGTTCCGAACAATTCCAGTGCGACTGCGGGTTGAGCAAGACCTCGTTGAGGAGAATTACTCCCTGGGTTGCAGGTGCCGGTGCTGGGGAGCCTGGTACGGACGGAGGTACGGATGGAGCGCATCCGTGAGCACTGGCCGCAGGAACCTGGAGAACGGCTATGCTACTCACGATAAGCCCTACCAGAAACAATGCCACCAGGAACCGCACAGGGCCTCCTACAAGAACAACATACAAGGACAACATAACGACACAACATCCGGGAATCGCAATATAAGCGATCAGGCGGCCTTTTATTGCCCCGGCTAAGGCTCATGCAAAAGGGCCCGAGTAATCGGGCCTCTCAACTCATACGTTATTGCGAGAGGTATTCAAATGGGATCTGGTGACGGTCTAAGGCAAGCTTATTCATGACACGGCGCACCGCTTCTATACTGCTTTCGCCCAGGGTGACAGCAATAATGGAACCGATGATGATACCACAGATGCCGCCAATGGCAATACCTTCGAGAAACATGCGGTTACGGAGCAGAGTCATCGTTGATCACCTTTTATTGCAAGTATACCACTGTTTTTGCAGCACTCCAGAGCCGTTCCAGACGATAGTATTCCCGTTCCTTGCGGCCAAAGATATGGACGATCACATCACCGAAATCCAACAACACCCAGCCCGCTTCTGCTTCACCTTCGCGGTGAAGGAGGTTGGCTCCTTGCTGTCCTAATACTTCATCAACCCCATCTGTAATAGCCTGAATCTGGCGCGTGTTGTTCCCGCTACAGATGACGAAGTAGTCAGCAAAAGTGCTGACCTCTCGGATGTCTAATAAGATGACATCGGATGCTTTTTTGTCAGATGCGGCATCTACCGCTGCTTTGGCTAGCTGAACTGGATCGAGTAGAACTTGTTCCACAAGCATTCCCTGCTGGTATATTCGTCTGCAAAGTACAAGAAAAGAAATTTGCGTTCGCCGTAACCGAATTATAACACGGCGGTGCAAGTCCTTTTAAGATGCGCCGGACAATCCTAACCACTCTTCTTTGGTGGTGTGACGTTCGATGCTCTGACCATGGAGGATTTCTGCGCGTAGTTCAGCCAGCGTTCCCCATCCTTCGGCCTCGACATCGTATTTGTGAATAGTTTCCTCGTTGCGCTGATGCACCCACACGAAGCTGTCATCGGACAAGTCCGTGTACTTCTCGACCACGGCTCGCAGAATTTCGCGCACCACATCCTCGACGAAACGCGGATTGGCATGCGCTTTGTTGACGATGTAGAGCTCATCGGGCCGCTTGAGCAGTGCGTAGTTTTCCGAACTCATGGCGCTCTCCGCCAGGACTACCAGGTCTCTAACATCCAGATTCTGGTCTGTGCCAATCATCAACGTCGCTCGCCCACGCTGATTGTGGGTTGCCAGGGGAGTCACGTTCAGCATCTTCTCTATCATCTCTTCGGCAAAGCCCTCCTCTTGCAAACGCACCCGTGCAAAGGAGTGGACCATATCTTGTGCACAAGGGCAGGCGACCATGCCCTCTACCTCGACTCCTACCATACGTCGGCACCATTCTTTTGTCGCGACGGCCTGTGCCATCAACCCATAGACCTCCTGCGAGCGGCGACCGGACATCGGCGTCCACTTTTGCATCGGGTAGGCGGTGCGGATAAACACCTCAGCGCGCTTCACCTGTTGCTTCTCGACAATGGTTTGGGCGATGTGTTCGGCCAACAACTCAATGTTCGGCCACGTATTGGTCGCAATACTGTCCATAACCTCTTCTAGTGCGTCACTGAAACGCGACATGTGCACCCCGGCTTGTGTCGTCCCCAGATCAGCATAGAGATCAAAGGTGGCGTCGAACCACTGATTCTGTCCTTCGTTGCCTATCAGGATAGCTTTTCTCAGCCCCACCACGCCTGCACGACCAAGACGGACATGCACAGTGGGCTGCCCGTTTTGAATGTCGCGTTCCAGCGAGATGCGCAGGTCGGGGGCCAATTTGTTCACGCCGTCCTGAGGGACTGCTTGCAACAATTGTTGCACCGTCTGCTCACTGACCGGATCGACCATGTGAGGCGCAATCTCCACCAGTGGTGCCAGGACAAATGCCCGCTCTGCCATACGTGGATGAGGGATGATCAAGTCATCTTGTTGAATCTGCAGATGATCGTAAAAGATGATATCGATATCAATCGGGCGGGGGCCGTTACGAAATGTTGGCTGCCGTCCGATGGCGACTTCAATGGCTTTGGCATATTGCAAAAGTGCCGGTGCAGTGAGTGCAGTTTTGCCGCAACAGGCCATATTAAAGAAACGTGGTTGATCCAGGTAGCCAACCGGGTCTGTCTCATAGATAGATGAGATGGCAGAAATCGTCACTACTTCGCGTAAACGCTGTAGTGCTGCTGCGAGATTGCCACGCCGATCTCCCAGGTTGGAGCCCAGGGCCAGGCAAACGCTATGTGTTGCGCCTGGTTTATTCCCGTTCTGCGGGAACGAGGGTGAAACAGTAGTGTCTAAATTCATCATGATTAACCTCTTTGAAAGATACGTTCTCAGGTAACTACTCAGGTGTCTGATTCCTCGCCGCCTGCGGCGGCTCGCGTTTTTTTGCTGCGGGCTTGGCAGCCGCAGGCTGCCAAGCCCGCAGCAAAAAAACGCTTGCGAACCACCGAAGGTGGTGAGGAGTCCTGAGCAGTTACATTCTCAGTATGATAACACGCCAGGGGGTGCGTTTAGTTCCAGGGGTGTCCGCCATTGGGGGCCCGTCAATTTTTTGCGTCAAGCCGGGACCTGGCAGGGGTAAGTGTATGGATTACCCTCCTCGTGACACGCTGGTCCACGCCACATCGTAACCAAGCAAACAAGCGACCTCGGAGAGTCAAAGAGCGTCCGAAACGATAGAATAGAGCAAACACACGTCATACCACCCTCGCTTGAAAGGAATTTTTATGATATACTGACCTCGTTCTATGCACTGTTATTGTGCTTGATGGAGTGGTTGCCCTATGACTCAGACAATTGATGACTCAGACAATTGATGAGAGCCGCGCCCAACTCATTGCGAATCTAAAAGAGCAGGCAGAAGAGCTAGCACAACTCAACCGTATTGCCATTGCTCTCACCTCTGAATTTGATTTGCAACGCCTGTTGCAGATGATTACTGATGCTGCTCGTAACGTGACTGCTGCTGAGTATGCCACTTTCTTTTTGATACCAGAGTTTGCAGAGATGGGCGCTGGTAAGCCGACGCCTAAGGTCATTTTTCATCTTGCGGCTATCTCTGGTGCAACACCCGCGGTTGAAAAGCATTTCAGGCGTTTGGGGCCGGTCGAGGGTAGAGGCATCCTGCATCCAGTCTTCTGGGAGGGCGAGTCGATTGTTGTGGACGATGTACATCAAGACCCACGTTATGTCGGGGTGCCACGTGGCCATATCCCTGTCCAGAGCTTCCTTGGGGTCCAACTGCGTACCCGAGAAGGAGCCATTCTGGGAGCATTTCTGATTGGTGATACACACCCTGCTCGATTTACTGCTCGCCACGTGGAGTTGATCGAGGCATTAGGTGCCCAGGCTGCCGTAGCGATTCATAAGGCCCAACTGATTGCACGAGAACGTCGCGCAGTGGAAGAGTATGCGGCTCACCTGGAGAGCGAAGTTCGTGAGCGCACAGCTGAACTGGAACGACGTAACCAGGACTTGAGGAAGTTTGCCACCGACCTTCAAACACTCCATCATGAACTCACCGAGGCTCAGAAACGCCAGATGCTTGGCGATGAGCGCCGTCGTATTGCTCAGGAGTTGCCTGACCGTGTGCAGCAGACTCTTTTCACAATCGGCCTGAAAGCCGACTGGGCCCTGGAACGTCTCCCCCCTGACTCACCACTCATTCGCCCTCTGCGCAGTATCGAGCAACTGGCCTCCCTCGGTACAGCGCAGGTACGAGATGCCATTTTTGCGCTCTCTTCATCCGCGATACAGGAGGGTGGGCTGGTGAGCATGCTCTATACCTTGATACATGATCTGCGGGAGTCAACCTCTATCGAAGCTGATCTTGTAGTAGCTGAATGGACCGTACCCCTGCCATCACGTATTGAAAATGTACTCTTTACTGTTGCTCAGGAAGCTCTCTCGAATGTACGCCGTCATGCCCAAGCGACAACGGTCATTGTCACGGTGCAGATCACCAGTGAGCAAGCTGTGCTGGTTGTGCAAGACAACGGCGTTGGTCTCTCTCCTGTGGCGCTCCAGACTTATTGTCGCAACGCAACCCATCTTGGCCTCACGGGAATGCATCGTCGTCTTGAAGAGTTGGGTGGACAGTTTCTACTGACCAATGGGGAAGAGGGAGGGCTGATTGTGAAGGCAGCGGTGCCCCTATGATTCGCCTGCTCATTATCGATGATCATGAAATGGTCCGCGAGGGACTGAAGGCGATGTTAGTTGCGGAACCTGACTTCGCGATTGTGGGGGACGCAGCCAATGCCGAACAGGCACTTGAAATGATCGAGCGCTTGAGTCCTGATGTGGTCTTGCTTGACATACGCCTTCCAGGAGTCAGCGGCATTGATCTCTGTCGCACCGTAACGAGCCAATACCCGCAAACGGCAGTCCTAATCCTCACCACTTTTACCGATGAAGGCCTGGTAGCACAATGTATTCAAGCAGGAGCCCGTGGTTTCATTGTCAAAGACATCGAGCGTTTCGACCTCAAACGCTCGATCCGTGCCATTGCACGAGGTGAAGCAGTCATTGACCCCAAGGCAGCTGTTGCCGTCCTGGCCCAACTTCGCCGTGCGCCGCCGGCGAGCCAGGAACCGTCTCCTGAACCCCTGAGTACCCAACAAATCGTCATCCTGCGACTTATTGCTCAGGGACTTTCCAGCCGCGAGATTGCTACTCAGCTCTACCTCAGTGAGAATACTGTGAAGGGCTATGTACAGGAAATATTACACCGCCTTGGTGTGAAGAATCGTACCGAGGCAGTCATGGTTGCCGTGAAACAAGGGTGGCTATAATCTTGCATACATAATATAACTGATGAGACACTAAAATACGGGAGAAAACCTCCTTTTGTATATGCTAGATACCCTCCTTTGGAGGTAACGCCTGTTCAAGTTGCGGTCTATACTATACATATCGGGCTGCTGCACGCATTGGAATGATTCCCACCCTGATTATCCTGTGTATTTTTGTTCTAATGAAGTGCAGGGACATACGCGTTCACTACTACGGGAGGTGATTTTTTGATTCCTGATTCCTTCGATTACGCTGCGGCGCGTAGTGTCGCAGAGGCTGTCACCTTGCTAAACAAGCACGGCGACAACGCCAAAATTCTGGCAGGAGGCCAGAGCCTCATTCCCCTGTTACGCTTTCGCCTTGCCCAGCCCTCAGTTCTGGTTGACATCAACCGCGTAGCCGAACTGGATTACATCCAGGAAGCGGACGGCGTGTTGCACATTGGTGCGCTCACCCGCGAGGCAGAATTGGATGACTCTCCTCTCATTCGCAACCGCTACCCTATCCTCCTTGATACGGCAAGCGGAGTGGCTGACCCCGTCGTGCGAAACTGGGCTACCGTTGGGGGCAACATTGCCCATGCCGATCCCGCCAACGACCATCCCGCCACCATGGTGGCATTGGGAGCCCAGGTGGTAGCCGTCGGCCCAACTGGTGAGCGTGTCCTGGGCATCAACGACTTCTTCACCAATACGCCCTTTGAGACCTCGCTGCACCCCAACGAAATCCTCACCGAGATTCGCGTCCCGGCACCCACTCAGCGTAGCGGCGGCGCATACTTCAAGCTGGAACGAAAAGTCGGCGACTATGCCATCGCTGGCGTCGCTGCCTATATCACACTGGATACCAATAGCAACGTCAGTTATGCAGGCATCGGCCTGACCAACGTCGGGTCAGTCACTATCAAGGCACGCGATGCCGAACAGTCATTACTCGGCAAACCCCTGGATGACTCCAGCATTCATCATGCCGCCGACCTGGCCGCTGCCGCCTCAGAGCCGATGAGTGACACTCGTGGTCCTGCAGACTACAAACGCGCCATGGTACGCACACTCACGGTTCGTGCATTGCGCAAAGCTCTTGCCCGCGCCACTGGAGGGAAATAGGATGAGCACACATCATATTCGCGCCACCATCAATGGAACCGTCTATGAAGGCGATGTCGAAGCGCGCCTGCTCCTCGTGCACTGGATTCGCGATGTCTTGCGCCTGACCGGTACTCACATCGGCTGCGACACGACCAGTTGCGGGGCCTGCACCGTCATCGTCGACGGCAAAGCCACCAAGTCCTGCACCATGTTCGCTGTGCAGGCCGATGGCCGCCAGATCATGACTGTTGAAGGGCTGGAGCAAAATGGCCAACTCCATCCCTTGCAGGAAGGTTTTCACGAAGAGCATGCCTTGCAGTGTGGTTACTGCACACCAGGGATGATGATGACCAGTTTAGCATTCTTACAGCGCAACCCCAATCCCAGCGAACAAGAGATCCGCGTCGCCATCTCCGGCAACTTGTGCCGCTGTACTGGCTATGTCAACATTGTCAAAGCGGTCCAGTTCGCAGCCCAGAAAATGCAAGCGCAGGCTGCTGAAAAGGTTCCGGTGAGCGCTGGAGAAGGAGGCGAGTGATGGCAACAACTGTGCAGCACCATGGTCTGGGCGAGCCCTACAAGCGCAAAGAAGACGCCCGCTTCATTCGCGGACAAGGTCATTATGTTGATGACGTGATGTTGCCAGGCATGCTTTATGGGGACATCGTACGTAGCCCCTATGCGCATGCCCTCATCAAGAACGTTGATATCAGCGCGGCATTGAAGGTTCCCGGAGTTCTGGCCGTCATCACCGGCAAAGACCTGGCTGCCGCCGGGCTGGCCTGGATGCCTACACTTTCCGCCGACACTGAGGCAGTGCTGGCATTAGATCGTGTGCATTTCCAGATGCAGGAAGTCGCCTTCGTCGTTGCCTCCAGCCGCTATGCTGCTGCAGATGGCGTCGCCGCCGTCGAGGTCGATTACGAGCCGCTGCCCGTGCTCGTCGATCCCAACAAGGCCCTTGACCCCGATGCGCCATTGCTGCGTCCCGACAAAAAGGACAAGCAACCAACAAACCAGATCTATCACTGGGAAACGGGCGACCATGCAGGAACCGATGCCGCGTTTGCCGAGGCTCAGGCCAATGGCATCGTCGTCGAGCAAGAGATGTACATTCCACGTATCCATCCTGCACCGATCGAAACCTGTGGCTGTGTGGCTGACTTCAATAAAGCCACGGGCAAGCTCACCGTCTGGCTCACTTCACAGGCACCCCATGCACACCGGACGCTCTTTGCCATCGTTGCTGGCCTGCCAGAGCATCGTATCCGCATCATCTCACCAGATATCGGCGGTGGCTTCGGCAATAAAGTACCGATCTATCCGGGCTATGTGTGTGCTGTCGTTGCATCGATTACTACTGGCAAGCCCGTTAAGTGGATTGAGGACCGCAGCGAGAACCTGAGCAGCACCGGTTTTGGTCGCGATTACCACATCAAGGCAGCCGTCGCGGCTGATAAGGATGGCACGGTGCAGGCGCTGCGTGTGCACACGCTGGCCGATCACGGCGCGTTCGACGCTGCGGCGCAGCCGACCAAATTTCCGGCGGGGTTATTCCACATCTGTACCGGCTCGTACGACTTTAAGCATGCTTTTGTCGATGTGGATGCCGTGCATACCAACAAGGCTCCGGGTGGTATCGCTTATCGTTGCTCCTTCCGTGTGACGGAGGCCTCCTACCTGATCGAGCGTATGATGGATACCCTGGCTCATAACCTGGGGAAAGACCCGGCGCAACTGCGCCTGCAGAACTTCATCCAACCACAGGCCTTCCCCTATCGTTCTGCCCTCGACTGGACATACGATAGTGGTAACTATGAAGCTGCGCTGCAACTGGCGATGAAGAATGTAGACTACGAAGGGCTGCGCCGCGAGCAGGCTGAGAAGCGGGCACGTGGTGAACTGATGGGCATTGGCATCTCCAGCTTCACCGAAATCGTTGGTGCCGGTCCAGGCAAGCATTTCGATATCGCCGGCATTCAAATGTTCGATAGCTGTGAGATTCGCGTCCATCCCACGGGCAAGATACTCGCTCGTATTGGTGTGCAGACCCAGGGCCAGGGCCATGAGACGACCTTTGCCCAGATCATCGCCGCCGAGCTGGGTATGTCGCCGGATGATGTCGATGTCGAGCATGGTGACACAGATACCGCCCCTTATGGCCTGGGTACCTACGCGAGCAGGAGCACACCCGTCGCCGGTGCTGCGACTGCTATGGCCGCCCGCAAAGTGCGCGACAAAGCCAAAAAGATTGCTGCCTACCTGCTGGAAGTCGGTGAGGACGATCTCGAATGGGAGCCGGGGCGTTTCTTCGTCAAGGGTTCACCCAGCAGAGGCAAGACCATCCAGGAGCTCGCTTTTGCCGCCTACACCAATTGCCCACCGTACCTGGAGCCGGGCTTGGAGGCAGTGAACTACTACGACCCACCCAATCTCACCTATCCCTTTGGCAGCTACATTTGTGTCGTGGATATCGACCGGGGCACCGGAGAAGTGCATATTCGCCGCTTTATGGCCGTGGACGACTGCGGCACGATCATCAACCCCATGGTTGTCGAGGGACAGATTCATGGTGGCCTGACACAGGGGCTTGCACCCGCCATGTATGAACAGATCACCTTCGACGAGAACGGCAACATCCTGGGTGGTAACTTCCAGGATTACCTGATCCCCACCTCGATGGAGACGCCGCATTGGGAGACGGATAAGACCTATACGCCATCGCCGCACCATCCCATCGGGGCCAAAGGCATCGGCGAATCGGCCACGGTTGGCGCGCCACAAGCGATTGCCAATGCCGTTGTCGACGCGCTCGCTCATGTGGGCGTGCGTCATATCGATATTCCGATTACACCGTGGAAGGTGTGGAGTGTGCTGCAAGAAAGAGGGTTGGCGCTTGGGGAGTAGCAGCATAGGTCATGCAGCGTACGTGGTGAGGCCTGGCAGAGAGCCTGGGGGGCTCTCTGCCAGGCCCGGCTTGCCCCGCCTGGGGTGAATTTGAGCGCTTTTCCGAGAAAAATCATGTCTGACATCATACTTGACCTTGCATATCGCTTAACGCAGGTTGGCGAGCCATTTGTGCTTGCCACCGTCGTCTGGTGTGAACGGCCCACCTCCGCAAAACCAGGGGCCAGGGCCATCATCCAGGCCAATGGACAGCTCACCGGCTGGATTGGTGGAAGCTGTGCGCAACCCATGGTTGTGCGCGAGGCTACACGTGTACTGCGCGAGGGAGGTGATCCCTATCTCCTGCGCCTGGGTGCCCCCGATACGGGTATTGCGCGTAGCGACGTGCGAGTCTTCCCCATGACCTGCGTCAGCGGAGGAGTACTGGATATCTATATGGAACCTCACTTCCCCCAGCCACAGTTATTACTCATTGGCGACTCGCCGGTCATCGCAGCATTGAGCCGTTTAGCAGAGGTACTCGACTTCGCGCTGACGCACATCGCGCATGCCGACCTGAGCCAGGTATCGATCGATGGGCGAACGTATGTACTGGTTGCCACCCACGGACAATATGACGAAGACGTGTTAGAGCATGTGTTGCGCAGTCCCGCTTACTACGTGGGCATGGTTGGTAGCCGCAAACGCGCCGAAGCCTGTCGTGCCTACCTACGTACTGCTGGTTTGACGGAGGAGCAGATTGCACGTCTCAAAGCGCCTGCCGGGCTTGACCTGGGAGCGGTCGCCCCGGAAGAAATTGCCGCCAGCATCCTGGCAGAACTGGTGCAGGTGCGTCGTCACGGTGCAAAAAGTGTGATCTCTACGGCAACAGAGCAACCTGATTTTGTTGCTGATAGACTTCCTGCTGCCACCGCAACGGACCCGATCTGTGGTATGATAGTAGAAATCGCCACCGCCAGGCACCACAGTACCTATGACGGTCGAGATTTCTATTTTTGCTGTCCTGCCTGCAAACGGCAATTTGAGCGTAACCCGCAAGCATATTTGGTTCAGCACGAAAGGTGAGCATTATATGGAATTTTCCGGTACTCAAACTATCGCCGCGCCTATCCAGAAGGTATGGGTCTTTCTCCTCGACGTGAATAACGTAGCTGCCTGCGCACCTGGTTTTCAGAGCCTGGAGGAGCTAGGCACGGAACATTGGAAAGCTGTTGTCGCCGTCGGCGTCGGAGCCGTCAAGGCCAAATTTACCCTGGATGTCACGCGGCCAGAGATGCAAGAGCCGCAGCACATGGTCGTGAAAGCAACTGGTAAAGCGCCGGGGAGTGCTGTTGACTTGTTCGGCGATATGAACCTCACCTCCATAGAAGATGGTCAAACCCGTATGGACTGGAAGGCAACTGTGGTCGTGAGTGGCACGATTGCCAGCGTCGGAGCGCGTCTACTCGGCAGTCTGGCAGAGAAGCTCACGGGCCAATTTTTTGACTGTCTCAAAACGAAACTACAAGCGTAGCCTATGTTCCACATATCTGCTGCCATGGAACGTTGGCAAGCCATCATCGACGCACGGGCGCAGCAGATGGATGCGGCTTATGCACGCCTGGGACGTACCAGCGCTGACTTCTGGGATCGCCGAGCGCGTGGATTTCATCGTGCGACCAGCGACACGATCGCTCGCGATCCCCTCTTTCTCAAGTTGCGTACTCAGGTGACACCGCAGACCAGCGTGTTAGATGTTGGTGCGGGTACCGGGCGTTTTAGCGTAGGACTCGCAGCGCAAGCGCAGCACATAATCGCCGTCGAACCGAATGCTACCATGCTGGACTACTTGCGCCGAGATGCGAGTGAACAGAAGCTCACCAACATCTCTTATGTGCAAGCCACCTGGCAAGATGCCCCTGATGATCTCCAGACGGATATTGTGATCTGTAGCCATGTACTCTACCCGATCAGGGATATTGTGCCCTTCCTGGCGAAGCTGCGAGCTGCCACACGTCGTACCTGCTACATCTATCTACGTGCTACCCAGATTGACTCGCTGACCGCTCACTTCTGGCGGCATTTTCACGGTGAGGAGCGTTGTCTCACGCCGAGCTACATCCATGCCCTGGATGTTCTCTACGACATGGGCATCTACGCGAATGTGGAGATCGTCACGCTCCCACCGACTTTACGCTACCCTTCGCTTGATGTGGCGGTGGAGGAGATGTTAGAACAGCTTATCCTATCCGATGATGAGCAGACTCGTAAAGAACTGCGTGCATTGTTAGAGCCGTGGTTAGTTGAACGGGATGGCGTGCTCGTACCGCCGATTGATAGGATAGTGAGTGCTATTATGTATTTTTCATAGTTAAGCGATCGCCTTATCCAGCTTCTCGAAGAACGAATTAAGCGAACTCTTTGT
>WNFT01000828.1_pt1 | contig 29958 bp, 29 predicted proteins | sample 5400191 | NCBI WGS metagenome assembly WNFT01 (sample SAMN13153359, study PRJNA577476) | soil metagenome | isolation source: 80 cm saprolite under Madrone tree | place: USA:California | collected 2016-06-14 | reverse complement strand
TCGCGTTCCTCGCCGCTCAGCCGCACAACATACTTCTTTACCGAAATCTCCTTCGCAGCCATGATTGCCTCCCTCGCCAGTCGTTGGCGACGAAAGCGAATCACTAAATCCTTTCGAATTGGTTGAAGCGGGCGACTAGTGCGAGCCTAGCATGGAGAGGAGGTCGAAACGTATTTGTACCACGGCAATCGGTTTAGGCCGGGGACAACGTGATTACACCATCGCCCGTAACGCTCCTCGAAGGCGTTGGCAGGCGCGATATAGGGCAGGGCTTCCCAGGCAACACCGATACCCTGGCGGCTCGAGAGGCTAAAGCCCTTCATCAGGTCAATTAGGCCGTCGCTCAATCGAGGATTCGGAGGCATCCTATCGACACGCTTTATGCGCGCTATCTCGATCTGCGGCAGGCTCGAGACGCTCGCGACGCCCCGCTGCGGTCCGCTTCGCTCCGATCGCGCCTAAATTTCTCCAACGCAGCGAACTAACGTTGAGTGCCATGAGCGGTCACTCGCGGCTATTCGTGTTGCACGTTTCCATAAGGACGCACAGTGCCATCAGGGCCAATGAACTTGTCGGCTTTGTTCTCGATGAAACCGAATCCCGGAATCATGCCTGAAACCGGACCACCAACCAGTGCTACATCGCTCCGATATCGCATAGGAAAGACTTCCGCTGCTTGCTTCCCGAGCTTCGCGAGCTCATCCATCATTTGGTTTTGCGTAGGCCGCTGTATTCCATGCCAAAAGTTCACCTGACCAGCGTCGCAGATTATTACGGGTTGAAGCCAGCCGGGCCGTGTCAGAGACACGGGTTGCGGAGAGAAATAGCCGCGCAGATTCGTGCCGTCGGCTAGGGTGAAGACGGCGCGCACGATCAGCCCGCCGTGTCCAGCAGCATCGACCGGGAACGAGACATCGTAGGGCCGCACTGTTGCCTCGTCTTGCCCCGCGACCCCTTCCTCGTCCAAGGCAAATTCCCAAACCGGAGCGGCATCGAAATCCGCGAGCGTGAGATCATAGACCTGTTTTCGGGGTGGTGTTGGCATCGGTCCTTCTCACGACGAGAGGCTGCGCCAATGCGGCCGACGAGACTCCAGTGAGGAGGTCGATCACCGGCATGGGCGACTGCTGCGCCCCCGCCGCGAGCGGCCCGCCCAGTCAGTGATATGCGTTCCTGGCGAAATGTTTCAGCTCGGTGTTGAATCGCAGCGGTTCTTCGAGGAAGGGTGCATGACCGACACCCTCAAACCACGACGCTTGCGCGATTTTGCAGTGCTTCAATATATAGTCGGCCATTGCAGGCAGTACGACGGTGTCTGAGAGGCCATGAGTAACGAGGACGGGCACCGTAATTCCTTGAAGGAGTGATGCAAAATCAAGTTCCCGTTGAGTCATGGCGCCGCGCACACGCGGTTTTACCGCCATATTGAAAGCGAGAATTTCTTCGAAATCGTCCTGCGAAATTGGCTTGACGAAGCAAGCGCGCAAGAACTTGCGAATCGCCGCAATATTGGTCGGAAGATCGTCCTGACAGGCGCCTGGTGCGTTATCCAGAAAGCCCGGCCCCAAAAACGCGCCAAAGGCCTTTGGGCCGACGAAATTGATGCCAGCAATGTTCCCTTGGCCTTTTCTGCGCAGATAGTCGGAAATGATGTAGCCTCCATATGACCAACCAACCAATATCGGCCGATCAAGTGCAAAGTCATCGATGACGGCTGCGATGTCATCGGCCCATTTGTCGCCATCGGTATACTGATCTATTTGCACCGGCGCATCGGACATGCCGTGACCACGAAGATCGAGAGCGACGATGCGAGCCTCATCCTTGAGTGTGCTCTCGTATTGCTTTGACCAACAGAGATGGCTTTGCGACCATCCATGAATCAACAGGATCGGAATCCCGGTCAATTTTCCATGCTCGCGCACGTGCAAGTTGACACCTGCTGCACCTTTTGTCGTGTGAATCTTCATTACCCATTCCTCCGGAGCAATGAGTTGAAGACGAATCGACGGCGAAGGACTTGATCGAGCCCTAGACTCCTCGCGTTTGATGCGCGCCCATTTGCCAATCTGCGCATGACCCCAGACCCAGAGCGGGTTCGTTTACTGATCGCGTTAGAAGGCGGTCCACGGTTCCGCTTCACCGCATAGCACGGGGTTGCCGCGTTACGACAACTTGACTTCGCTGATTTGAATGACCGGCTGGACTGCCGAATAGTTAGGAATATCGGCCATGATCGTTGCTGCGTGCGGCGCGAATGCCGCCTGGAACGACTCAACTGAGTCAAACAGCAAGTGTCCCATCGCCGCATAGGTCGGCTCGGTTCCTGGCATGCCGCCAGCGAGGCCTTGCTCGACTGCCATCCCTTTGCAAGCCGCGCCGAGCTTTTGGCGCACCATGGGAATGTGGTTGTTAAGATAATAGTTCATGTTGAACGCGGAGCGGTCCTTGTGAGGGTAGAGCACGCTGATCTTGACCATGATCTCCTCCCAGTCGGAATAGGAATTGGGACATTGATCCGCGCTGGAATCAAGCCTTCCGCTTTCTGCGCCAATGTCCGTTAGTCTGATTTGCATGCCCCCGATGGATGACTATATGGCTGCGCATCCCGCCACGCGTGCACCGAAGCCCTGATGTGCGCCCACTCAAGATGCAGATCAATAAGAGCGACCGCATTGATGGGGCTGGGATCGCCCGCATTACGCAGATCGGCTGGTTCAAGGAGTTGCGCGTCAAGGATATCAACAGCCATTCGGTCCGGGCGCTGCTGGCGAGCCGAGCGTTGCTGGTGAAGATCAAGCGCGATCTCGAGAACCAGATCCGCGGCCTCCTCAAAAAACTTTGGTCTCGTCGTCGGTCGTGCGAAGTTCAATATCTTTGCCGCTCGAGCCGGGGAGTTGATTGAAGATCGTCCCGCGCTGGTCGTGCTTTAAGGCACCGATTGCCGATCCGAGCGATCAAGAAGCGTTGGCGCCTATGTCGGGCGCGCCTTTCCTTAGGCGGCTCAAGAGCGTACTGATCCCGCAATAGAGAGCCAGCCGCCGCAAGATCGAGCAAGCGCTTCTCGGGGCAGCGAATAGATGTCATTTACGACATCGGTCGACTACTCGCTTTGGGGAGCGGGCGCTGAGGCCATCTCAACCGGAAAGGAAGCTACCGTGAAGGCCTTTGTGTTGCACAGAATCACGATCCTCGTTGCCGCCATAGCGGTGGGAGGCGCGGGCATTTCGACCGATGCGCTTGCACGCGGTGGAGGCCACGGCGGCAGCGCCATCGGTGAAGGCCACTTGGGCGAGACAGGCGGAGGCCGCTTCGGCGGCGGAGCCGAGCACCGGGGTTATGGACATTATCGAGGTTGGGGAGCGCCGTACGAATACTATGGCGACTATGATGAATGCCTGCAGCAGGGCAGCGCGCAGGGCCTGGGTGGCTCGGATCTCGACGCCTACACGAGCGAATGTGCGAACGAGAATTGACGAAGCGGAGTGCGCTCTTTCAGCGCGTAATATCGGCGACGGTGTTGAGACACGCCGATGTCTCGCCGCAAGAATCGGCTCCGACTTCTTGATCGTGCCTGGGGCAGGGAGCTCGGGCCGGCGCAGGCGCCGGTCAGCGATGCAATATTGCAAAGGGCCGGTAAGAGGATTGGATCAAACCATACCGCTTCATGGAGCAAACACGATGGGCGTATCCAGTTTGCCGCACCCACATCTGGGTTCGCATGCGGCCTGTCTGTCCGTCCCAAGCCGGTGGAACTTTCCTGAACGGACAGTAGTTATCGCTGGTTACCTCTTCGTCGCAAAGCCTGCTCGATCATGCATCGGGCGCAAGGCATGTCCGCAAATTTCGGAAATGGGATTGGCAAGTCCTGACGGCCGTCCTTGCGAATGCAGAAGCGTTTGATGTCGACCTTGGTCCGAGTAGCGTGGATCCTCTTGCTCGCCGTCATTTGTTGCGGTGCTCCGCAAGCAGATGCAGCCTCGAGCGGACCACCCGGTGTGATCGAAGGTCGGGCGAGCGACCCACCTGCGGATCAAACGGCTGAGAAGGGATCCGAAAAGGATCCTAGAGATCGCATCCTGCCGCGGATCTCCCTACTCACGCCAAACCCAAGGGATCACAATCAGGAGCGCACAATCATATCTCGAGAGCCGTTTGGTCTCCGGCTAACCGAAGCTCTGCCAAATGAAGTCTCGGCGAAATGGGCGGATCTTCAGTCCCGTATTCTTTCGGAAGAGGAGACGCTCGCGGCTTGTCGTGCCGGTTCCAACGGCTGTCCCGCAGCTGCGCGTCAGTTCTTGCAGATCATTGAACTTGGTCGACAACACCACGGTCGTGCCCGATTAGGCATGGTCAATCGCGCCGTGAATTTGAGCATAAAGCCGACGAGCGATTGGGCCCAGTACGGTGTTGGCGATTTCTGGGCAGCGCCACTAGCCACGCTTGCCGCCGGAGCTGGTGATTGTGAGGATTATGCGATTGTCAAATACGTCGCGCTTCGAGAATCGGGGATCGCCTCGGGTGATCTGCGACTTATGATCGTGCGCGATATCAAACGCAAGACAGATCATGCTGTGGTCGCCGTCCGGCTAGGTGAGGAATGGCTCATTTTGGACAATCGGACGCTGATTATGGTCACTGCCGACGACGCTAGACAATATTATCCGCTCTTTGTCTTAGATCATCGGGGCGTCCGAGTGTCTGAGTTTGGCAGCGCGGCGGTCTTACGATGATGAGCGGCTCAACGACGGATAGGCGACCTCACAGATCGGTTCCAGGCGCCCTCATGCAGCGCCAAACAGCTTTCTGAAAAATTTTCTTTTATGCCGCCGTGTATCTTCGGTTCGCTGAGGGGTGCTTTGTTGTTCTCGTTTTTCTATTTTGATACGGGCGCTTATAAGCTCGTGGACCTTATATGAGACAACCAGGTGACGCTTGCTGAACTCGCGATATATGTCGTAGCTTGGATTAGCGTCCCAAATGAATCGTATGATTTCGAAAAAAAGCTCGCTGTCTTTTCGGAGGGCCGGGTTACTTGCCTCCAGGAGCGCAAACGCCGCGCGCCGCACTCGCGCATCTTTTGAGCTCAGCATGCTATACACGTGCGATCTTCGCAATGCGCCATGTTTGACCATCATGATCTCCCGAGGGTGAGAGCTTACAGCATCAAGACGATCAAGTAGGATGAGCCCGGTAAATTATGGTGAATAGGATGTTAGCGAGTTCTGAGTTTGCCTCTCGGCAATAACTCGCCGAATTCCATCTGGGAAAAAGGAGTGCACTGAAAAAAGCCTTGAGCGCATCGAGGTCGGCTGCCTCAAGCGATACTGTTAAGATTAACGAGCGAACGGGGCGGTCTGCTGCCATTTTAAATCAATTTGTAACCGAACTTCCATCAGCTTCCATCATCCGAGATGGCGTGCGTTGAGGGCGCAATAATGGGGCAAGCACCCATATACGCGCGCATTAATCGACCCGGTTTGTGTTCTTCAAAGGTTGGGCAAAGTCCTCACCCAGGACCCGCTGTCATGAGGGCTGGTAATCGTCTCGCTGTTGTATGCTTATGCTTCGGAGCCGCGCTCGCCGTGTTTGTCTCGGGATCACTTGGTCAACGAATCGGAGATTTATTTTTCTTTGGTTTGATACCTGCGGTCGGTTTCTACGCAGGCGGTAATATTCTAGGTCATGTGCTGATGTTCGGCGTCGCGCTATGTGACATGATTATGGCACGCTGCTTCCAGTACGCCGTGCGCTTGGCAAGGGTGCGCAGGCACGAATGTCTCGAATTGGTTGACGGGAATTGACACCCGGCGCCCTTTCCAGTCGAGCAGCAGGATTTCACATTTTTTCTGCGACCGATCAGATGAAGTCAAAGATACCATACGCATCACGTGCATAGCTCAAGGCTCGGATCCCCAATGACGACGAATTTCCGATCCGTGACGTGCCGCAGTCGCGTACTTCGGCGTCTGATCATCATAGGTATGTGGGGGACCGGGCTCACTTTAGGCTGGGTCGGTGCGTCCACCTCTTATTTGCCTCCCGATGCTCAACGCGAAGAGTCGACCGCTGGGGCGGCTATTGACGCCGTGGTCGAGCGGATCATCGGCGTTGAATCCGACGGCGATCCAAACGCGAAGAACAAACGCTCGAGCGCGACGGGACTTGGCCAATTTCTCGACGAAACTTGGCTCGACATGATCCGCGCGCACCGACCCGATTTGGTTAAGGGGCGCTGCCAAGCGGAAATCTTAGAACTGCGGAAGGACGCCAAAATCGCCCGTGAGATCACCGCACGATTTACCGAGCGAAACGCCGAGATTTTGCGGAAACGAGGTCTGCCAGTGACGCCTGGAACGCTTTACCTGGCTCACTTTGCCGGAGGCGCGGGAGCTGTGGCGATCCTGTCTGCAATGGAGAACGCGGACGCTGCCTTGGTTATGGCGAGCGCCGACGTAACGGGTCGAACCAAACGAGAAAAAATAATTAAGGCAAATCCCTTCCTCGAACGCTTCACCATCGCTGATCTTAGGAACTGGGCGTACCGTAAAATGCAGGTTCCTGGTCTATAGCTGCCTGGCGCGCCGGGGCCAAAGGTCTTGAGTGGTTTAAGTATCAACTATACGAATTCGAACCCATTAGAGCGTTTCTCTTTACAGCGGCCAGGCACAGTGCAGTCACTCCTTGGCCTGGCCCTCATCAATCTCGTAATCTTCCAACGCGATGTGGCAAAGCGATTAGGGCTGAGCGTCGGTCTTTTCCGCCTCAGCGTAAAGCGGGGCTCCGATCTGCGGAGGAGCAGCGTCCCTAATTTGGAGGCGAGCCGCAAAGTTCAACGAGATAATTAACGAGCCCCCCTTGGACCGGTCCTTTTTGCAGATCCGGGCGTCTGGCCACGAACGCGCGAACGTTTTTGGCAAGTTGTTCAGTCGTGAGCCGGCTGCTGGCAACCTTTTCAGGCTAACAGCGCGGCGCGGCTCGCCGAAATCTTCGCCCAGCAGCGGCGCGACAATGTTGACCTGGGCTTCTTTCCGTCGGTCCCGACGCAGGTGAATTTCGAGTTGCTCTACGCGCCGGTGGGCGGGCGCTGGCGGTTGTTCGGGCTTTCGGTCTCATTTGGCCAGGGCAGCGCCCGCCGCACCGCAGCCACCTGCGCCCGCAGCTCCGCTCGTCCAGCCCAAGCAAAAAGCGCCCGCGGCGCAGGTCCCTGCGCCCGCGCCGAAATCCACCGTCCAGCCCAAACAGTGATGTTAGCCTAGTTGAAGGGAAGGCGTGACGCAGGCGGAGGCTACGAAGACACCGGACGTTCTCAGTTCAAGATCGAGCAGACACGGGCTCGGGACTTGGTTGAGATCAGTGCAAAAGCCGCCTGACCCGCAATTTTCAGCTTCGGTGGCAAAACAAAGCTCACCGATCGTTCCTGGACGCCACCCAATCCCGAACCGCTCATCACCGACCGGTCCGGCCGAGACAAAATCCGTCTCCAGCCGTCGAAGCGTCGGAGGAAGAAAACAGCATCGACGTGGATCAGATTTGTCGCTGCATCGCTGGACACGGCGCACCGCGTTTTCCTAAAGTATTGCTTGCACGGGGGGCGGGGCCGTCGGGTGTAATCGTAGTGGCGTAGCAGGCCGACCGAAGGAAGAAGCCGGTGTCAGCGTTAGTAGCTCTTCGGTCGTGCGCGGCGGCGTGGCGGGCTCGGTGCCGCATGGCCCTGAGGGCGGTGTTGCGGGCCAGCCTTTGCATGGCCGCGACGCTGCTCCTCATCGTGCCCCCTCTCACATTCGAAGCAGCCGGCCGTGGCGGTGGTGGGGGCGGCGGTGGCGGTGGGCACGGCGGCGGAGGCTTTGGCGGCCACAGTGGGGGCTTTGGCGGGCACGGCGGCTTTGCGGCACCCGGCGGCGGAGTAGGCTTTGCGGGGCGCGGCGGAGGTTCGGGCTTTGGTGGCGCTCGCTCCTTCGGCCCGGCGGGCTTCGGCGGGACGAGCGGGGGAGTTCGCTCGTTCGGCGTGTCACCTTTCGGCAGGACGAACGTAGGGGTTCGCTCGTTCGGTGTGCCAGCTTTAGGCGGGACGAGCGTGGGAGTTCGCCCGTTCGGTGTGGCGCCTTCCGGCCGAGGACACGTTGCCGCTCGCCCGTTCGGCGTGGCGCCAGTCGGTGGCTTAAACAGCGCAGCGCGCTCATTCGCAGCCCGCAGTTTCACCGGGCGTTCATTTACTTCGCCGCGCATCGGCATCGCGACGACGCGGCTCGCGGGCGGGCGATTTATCACCGGCTCGCCTCGCACGCTCACGGTTGCCGGGATCGGCACCGCCAATTGGGGCCGCGGCGTACTCGGCAGCCGCGCCATCGCCAGTGTGGCTCGGCGATCGCAATTCGCGTCGGCGCGATTTCACGGGAGGTTCTTCGGGTCGCGCTGGTGGCCCGGGTGGCGCGGTGGTCTCGTCATCGGCTGGCTCGGACCGCTGTTCTGGCCCTACGCCGATTACGACCTGCTCGATTACGTTTATTGGCCGTATGCCTATGACGACTTCTGGCCCTATGCTTACGACGACGTTTACTACGGCATCTACGGCCCTTATGCCTATTACCTCCCCTATAGCGGCCCCGGCGTGAGTGGCGGAGGCGTAGGCTCCGGGCGTTATAGCGTGAGCTCCGGGCGCTTATGGGCAACGACAGCAAACAGCTCCGCCCTGCGCACTGCCGAAGTTTGCAACAACGATAGTGTGCAACTGACCGACTGGCCGATCCAACGTATTTCCGAGGTCGTGGAGCCAACCGATGCTCAGCGTCCGGCCCTCGATGAATTGCAGGCCGCAAGCGCCGAGGCCATCGACATGCTCAGGTCCGGGTGCCCGAAGGACCTACCCAGCATTCCGACCGGACGGCTTGCGGCGATGGAGAGTCGACTGCAAGTCATGCTTGCGGCGGTGCAGACCGTGCGCCCTGCCCTCGAGCGTTTCTACCAATCGCTCAATGACGAGCAGAAGGCGCGCTTCAATACCATCTCGCCGACGGATGATTCTGACGCCGCTGGAAAAGATCAGCGCGATCTCACGAAGTTTTGCGATGAGAGGGCCTCTGGCGTCACCGACCTGCCGATCGACCGCATCGCCCAGGCGGTCCAGCCCACGCCGGAACAGCAGGCTGCGCTCGACCAACTGAAGGATGCATCCGTCAAGGCGGCGGAAGGCCTTAAGGTCGATTGCCCGACCCATCAAACATTGACGCCGACCGGTCGGGTCCAGGCGATGGAGAAGCGGCTCGACGCCACACTCGGCGCAGTGAAGACCGTGCAGCCCGCGCTCACTCAGTTCTACCATTCACTGAGCGACGAGCAGAAGGCGCGCTTCAATTCGCTCCGTTCAGCACCCCGGCCGCTGGGCTGAACGAGCGCGTCGACCATCTCTTCTGCTGCGCAGCATCGTCCCGAGCAGGATGCCGAGTTCGCGACCTGCTCACCGGCGGGGGCGAACGAGCTGCAAGCCATCAGGTCCTACTCAGTCATTTTGCGACGATGTGAGCCACGGGCGAGTGGGCCCACCGCAGTTGCAGGACCCCAGTAACTGCCAATCCAATGATGACGAGAGCGCAGACGAACATACAGACCGCTGTCAAGCGGCCAGGCCGAAGCGGAACTGCCGCGAGCCGGTTATCGGACCCAATCGGATGGGAACCGCGGCCTGGCGAAGCGGCCGACGCGCGATGGCGGCAAATTTCCGTTAGCTTCCGCAAGACCGGTGCTTGCGCCCGATCAATCGGCAATCCTGAGGGAGCGATTGGTCGCTGAACTGTTGGCTATCAATTCGGCGGATGAGGCGGCGGCCTGGGCGCATCGGAATCTGCCTGCCAAGAACAGCCTGACAGCGGGAGATTCCAAAATTGTCGAGGCGCGATTTCAGGCGAGACTCTCGACGATCAGCGATGGAAACACCGCGGAAGGGCCGCCTGGCGCCGCCCCCGATCAAAGTGTTGTGCCGGCAGCCCGCCTGGCTGCAGACGCCCACCAGAAAACGTCAGTAATGCCCAAGCAACGGTCTCGCAGCGGGGCAGTTCGTGCTTTGGGAAAAACAGTTCGCCTGCGCGATAAAGAGCATCGGAAGTTCGTGACTCGCCAGCCGTGCCTTGTGTGTGGCCGAGTGCCGTCGGATTCGCATCACCTCACGTTTACACAGCCGCGCGCCCTTGGACAAAGAGTCAGCGACGAGTTCACTGTCCCGGTCTGCCGGATCCATCACCGCGAGCTGCATCGATCGGGTGATGAGCTAGGATGGTGGCAGAGGCTTAACATTGATCCGGTTCCTGTTGCGCTTAGGCTTTGGGAGCATAGTCAGGCCGACGTCGCCCCAGCTCCGATAAGGGAAGGTGTGACGCAGGCGCAGGCTGCGAAGACACCGGAGATCTCAGTTCAAGATCGAGCAGACACGAGCTCGGGACTTGGTTGAGATCAGGGCAAAAGCTGCCTGACCCGCAATTTTCAGTTTCGGTGGCAAAACAAAGCTCACCGATCGTCCGTAGACGTCACCCAACCCCGAACCGCTCACCACCGATCTGTCTGGTCGTTCCATTGCGGGACGGCCGATTAGCTGAGGCGTGCTTGCCCGAGAAGGCAGATCACCAGCCTCGACCGTCACCGTCCTGACCCCGGATCGCGCGAACAATGCCTCATTTGCGTCAATGTGACGCCACTGCGACCAGCGGGTATAGGCCCATCCACCTTTTAGGGGATGGGAGGGATGCAATGCTGACTCTACGCACGTTGGCAATCATTGGGGTATTCGCAGGTCTGCCATTGACGGATGCGCGGGCGTGCGATGACGACAGGTATCCGTGCCCCGTAAGATCGGAGGCGTTGACGCAAGAAACGGCCGATGCACCGACTCAACCCCTGCCGTCGGCTCAGCCGCAAAAGAAGTCGACTCAACCACAAAAGAAAGCGAAGCAGCCAGAAGGCTCGAATGAGAAGGCGCACGCAAAGCGCGAGCGAGAGACGCCACGGCCCGCTGCCCGCGCGAAGGTGAGCATGCCGGTTATGCAGGAGCAGGCCTCCGATTCTGTCTCGCAGAAATCGGCAGAAGCTGCTCCCGCGGTGCCGCCGTCGCGTGCCGATCAACCTGCCAACGACGAGATCCGGAACGAAAATCTGGTCGCGACTGCGGCAACGGCTTTGCCGATTCTCCCAAATACCGAGGGCGCCGGTGACAGCGGGGCAAGCGCAGACACAACGGAGACTGCCAAGGCAAACGCGGTCCAACTAGTCGACCCGAACGAGGTCAATGAGCTCGATCGTGCCGCCGAGGCCGTACTGGCCGAGTCGTCCTGGAGCACCTATCTATTGTTGCTCTTGGGCGCAGCCCTCGCCGCGGCATCGGCCATGTGGTTCTTTTCCAGAATGACATCCATGTTCGCGCGCCGAGCAGCAAATCCGCGCATGCACATGAGCCGCTCGTGAAATGAGACAGCGCGCTCGGCCTTGAGGCGCCCTATCTCCAGCTATCGGCAGATTTCGTTGTCGCAACCGTGCGTAGGTTTCGCGCCCCACCGTTCAAGTTTTAGATTCGAGCCCCATCGTAGCCGTGACAAGCGCGGGTAAACTCAGGGCAACAGCGACAAGTGCGCAAGCCAGTACATCAATCATGACCACCTCCCCTTCTCGCCGGGAAGGTCCGTCGCGTTGATCGGAAACATGCCGAAACACGGCCTCGGCCGACGTGATGGCCATCACGAAATGTCGATTTGAAGCTCAAAATGACCCGATCTGGGCGCCCTTAGTTGATCCAGAACGCCGAAGGATAACGACGGACACCTTTGTAGTCCAAAATAGCGGTCGGCTCGTAATCTCTTTTTTCTGAATCTCGCAGCAGGAGATTGGTTAGATTGTCGAGAATGAGCCACTCTTGGTTTTGATAGACCGCGGCAACCATATGGTCAAAAAAGTGGCGTCGATCGTGCACGATCACGAGCCTAACATGGTCTGCGGAGAATCCAGCCACCCGGCCCGCAGCATACTTGGCGATGGAATAAGCCTTGCAATCGCCATTTCTCATGGTGATTGCTTCGAGCGGACCGGTCCAGTCGCCAGGCGCGGCCTTGATCATAAGATTAATCGATCTATTGAGGTGCCCTAGCAGGGCTTTACCCTGACTTTGGCGAGCCTCCTCGACTATTTTCATGAGTGTTGATACTGACGCACAATCGGCGTTCATAGATTCAATGCAAGAGTGAAAGCGGGCCTTATCGAGCAGCACTTGCTCTCTAAGGGATTCCCATATTTCAACGAGACGAGCCTCCTTATTCAACTCGACCGTGTGATTTCCGAATGGATCACTCGGACGATCGTTCGCGGAGGTCGGCGCCGCGAAACCGATCACGATTGCAACAACGATTAGCAACATTGCGACATGCATATTCAGCACGCCCTCGGCGGCACACTGAGCCCGCACCCACAGGTCGGCAAGTTGTTCAGAGTGCTTGGCCATCTCTATTCTCCATTCATTGGGAAACTCACGATGAGAAACTTACGCCACTTCAACAAAGGCCGCTGGCAAGAGTCTTGCGGCGATTGGGACATTTTTGCGCAAATCTCCCCCAAGACCGGATTAGAGACATAGCCGCTTGCCGATTGATGTTCCGTGCGTCCATCGATCGAATCCTCGGATAACTGGGGCCGCTGGTTACCCGTTGGGCGTGGTTTACTGATCGATCTTCGCCGCCCGTTCGCGATCGTACCACCAGGTCTCGGGGATACCGCGCGCATAGCGTGGTTTGGTCGCGGGCCGGCCGAACACGTGCCAATAAGCGATCCAATGCGAGGCCTTGTACCAGTGCGGAACCCAATAACGGCCAGCGCGGATCACCCGGTCGAGCGCCTTGCAGGCCGTCGTCAGGCTCGTGCGGCTATCGGCTGCGATGATCTTGTCAATCAGCGCATCGATGACCGGATCGGAAATGCCGGCGATATTCTGTGAGCCCCTCATCGCGGCGGCCTGCGAGGAAAAATAGCTCCGCAACGAGTCGCCCGGCGTGTTCGAGAAACTAAACCGCTGAACCGTCAGGTCGAAGTCGAAATCGTCGACGCGTTTGCGATACTGCACGGGGTCGACGATGCGCAGGTTCGCCTCGATGCCCAGCGTCCCGAGATTTTTGATGAACGGCATGTGATGCGGCTGCAGCGACGGCTCGTCGAGCAAAAATTCGACGCTGATCGGCTCGCCCTGCGGCATCACCCGCTTGCCCTCCTTGATGACGAAGCCGGCTTGTTGCAAGAGCGCGCTGGCCTTGCGCAGCAGGTTACGATCCTGACCCGATCCATCGGAAACTGGCGGGACGAAGGGTTCTCCGAACACCTCATCGGGCACCTGGCCGCGAAATGATTCGAGCAGGGCAAGCTCGTCCGCCGACGGCTTTCCGACCGCCATCATGTCGGAGTTCTGGAACACCGAATGCGTCCTTTGATAGGAGCCGTACATGATCATTTTGTTGGTCCATTCAAAATCGAATGCGTCGACGAAGGCCTCGCGCAGGTGGTTGTCCTTGAATTTCTCTCGTCGCGTGTTGAAGAACCAGCCCTGCGCGCCCGATGGCGTATCGTCTGAAATAACATCGCGCGTGATGCGTCCGTCGCGGACCGCCGGTAAATCATAGCGCGTCGCCCAAGTCCGTGATGTGAATTCTTCCCGGAACAGATAACTCCTGGCGGTGAACCCTTCGAAGGCAACCTCACGATCGCGGTAATATTCATAGCGCAGGATATCGAAATTGTTCTGGCCGCGTGCGACTGGCAGCTCGGCACCCCACCAGTCCTTCACTCGCTCGTACTCGATATGGCGGCCGGACTCGAAGCGCCCGACCTTGTAAGAGCCGCTACCGAGCGGCACCTCCAGCGTGGTCTCGTCGAACCGACGCTTCGAGTAATAGGAACGCGAGAAAATCGGCAGCGAGGCGACAAAAAGCGGCACATCGCGCGCCCGGTTCGGCACAAAGCGCACTACCACGGTCGCGTCATCGGACGCGTCCGCGCCGACGAGATCGCGCAGCAATTGCTGGGCGACCGGGTGGCCCTTGTCCTTGAGGATTTTCAATGAGAAGGCGACGTCGTGGGCGGTGAGCGGGCTGCCGTCGTGGAACGTGATGCCCAACCGCATCAGGAAACGGCAAGTGAGTCCATCCGAAGATATCCGCACCGCGCGCGCGGCAAGCCCGTAGAGCGCGTCGGGCTCGTCCTCGGCGCGCGCCATCAAGCTCGCGAAGGTAAGCTCCATGCCCAGCGCGCCATCGCCCTTGAGGATGAAGCTGTTGAGCGAATTGAAGGTGAGTAGGTTCTGATTGAAAATCCGAGTCGCACCGACCTGTGAAAAGACGCCGCCCTTCGGGGCGTTTGGATTGACATAGTCGAAGTGCTTGAAGTCGGGCGGATATTTGAGGTCGCCGAACGCCGACACGCCGTGCCGCTCGGAATCCTGCGCAGCTTCGGCGTTCCGGGCGAGAGACGATGCGAACGCAGCCGCACCAAGGAGGAGCGTTTTGCGGCGTGTTAGCTCGCGAACGGCGGTGCGCTGCTTATCCTCCATTCATCCGCCTTCTTGTTGGCAGCCGGGGAGATGAAGATAAGGGAGTGCATCCAATCGGATTGAACAAGGCGACAATAGATGTGCCAACACCATGATTTGTCGGCACACCTCACTGCTTTGCTGCGCACGATGTGCGCTCAGGCTTGGCAAAAGGCGGTTCGGCGAGTGGCACTAAGGGCCATTGGGAGGGGGAGCAGTTGTCGAGCGCCAAGGCGTCGAATGGACCGATTGACCCGCGAGTTTCATGTCGTCATCGTTTCGGTCTGCGCTTATGGATCCAGCCGGCGACGCTCGAGTTCAATCCAGACCTCGGGCGGTAAATCGTGCCTACGGTCATGAAGATATTCGACAACTTCCTGCTCGACGTTAAAGGTCCGCGATTCCAGCACCGCATCCAGGAAGTTGCGCCACGCGGGCTGATTTTGACCTCTCATTCGGATTCTGCTCGCGGGTGCCGCACTCATAATCATCATTGTCATGGCGATTCCCCTTCCTACCGATGACCCTATGCTAGCGCGGCCGTTAACTAAAAGACGTGATAGCCATCACAAAAAAGCGCTTTTACCGGCAGATCACGCAGGACGAATATGGGCGCGCATGATCGGCAGGGGCAATCCGTGCACAGGTTCGCGTCGGACAAGGGGAGGGACCGATTCCGCATTGGGCTGTCGATCGATCCCAGGACCGAGGGCAGCCGCGGTCCTCTGGCGGCGTCATAAGCAGATGCAGCGCCATGAATAGGTCCGCATCGCCCTCCCAGACGATCGAACACACCTCGAAGGGCAACGCCTAACAGCGCGATCTGATTGATGATTTCGATAGGACCGCGGCACCTTCATCATCGAGCTCGGACCGACGACCGCGAGTCGCTGCCGATCTCAATACCGCAAACTGAACCGACATTGATCCGGCACTTCCAAGGGCGCCGCCGCTTTGGCGCTCCGTCAGCTTAGCAGGCTCGCGGCAGCGAGCACGATCCCGTGACGAATGCGGCTAGGCAGGACAAGAGCAAGAGCTCATTCAGGACTCTGATCATGGTAATCCCCCGTGCGGCTTCCCTCACTGGCCACACCGGTAGGGCACTCCCGCACGTTGGCCAAAACGTGGTCGCAGATTGTCCAAATTAGGGACACGTAAACGGGCGAGCTCCAGCGGCTTCTGCTATTAGTCGGCGCTCCAGCTGCGCTGCGCTCCATCGGCTGCCACACCACAAGGGCCGACTGCTATTAGTGGGCGATCCAGCTGCGCTGCGCTGCATCGGCTGCCACACCACAAGGGCCGACGTCGAGGTCTGAAGGATATAAACAGTCGGAGCAAACGGCCCGAGCGTGCCATCAGTCGCGCGCGGCCGACGAGCGAATAGCGGTGCTCAACAGCGTTGGCGAAGCCCTCGCCATTGCGGAGGGCGAGGCTACAAGGGACATTGTCGACACTGATTTTGCACGGCTGCGTAGCTTGATCGTCGTATGGATTGCTCGCGTTTAGCCAGAATGGGTGTTCGATCGTGCTACGGAGCTTGGCCTTCGTGGTCAGCCCAGGGATTTACGACGTCCTTGAGCGATGCCTCGAAGTCCGAGGTATTGCGTGTGACAAGGGTCATTCCATGCGCCTCAGCCGTGGCAGCGATGAAGGCATCCATTGCCCCTATGGGCCGACCAGCGGCCTCGCTGCGCGCCACCACCTTTCCCCAGCCGTCGGCAATAATGCCGTCGATGGACAAGACTCGCCCCTCGAAGCGCGCGGGCAGCTCCTCCCGTAACCACTCATCAAGCCGCTTTCGGCGGCTGCTCGCCCCCATGCGCTCGATCCCATGGCGCAGTTCGGCCAATGTCACGACACTTATGAATACGCGATCCTCATCGATGTCGGCTAGCCAAGCGACCACACCGCGGTTGGGACGCGTCTTCACCCACTCCGAAACGACTGTGGTGTCCAAGAGGAAGCTCATAAATCGACTTTCCGCGGAGCCGTTTTGAGACGTTTGACATTCAGCCGCGACGCCCGAAGCGGGGAGGTAGCGAAAAATTCCGCAAGATTGCCGGTACGCTTGGTTTTCCGCTCCCATTCCTCGACACCGACAACCACGGCTGCCGTGCGGCCGTTTCGGGTGATGGTCTGCGGTCCCTGAGATTGGGCCAAATGGATGACTTCACTCAATTTCGCCTTGGCATCCGCGACGGTCCACGTACTTGGACTCATTAACCTCGCTCCATTTTGTATGGTCACAATAGTCATTGTAGTCATTCATCCTCGGTAGACAAGCCTCCGGTTGAGAGTTTCAGAGCACCGGAATCTGGCTCGCAGCAAACGGCAGGAAAACTCGCATAAAGTTGCATTTGGCAATTTGCCGAATATATAATCGGCATCTTGCCGCGCAAGGGGAAAATTGATGTCCGTATCAACGTCGCAGCCAGTCATCGAGAGGGTCTTCCACAAGCTAGGCGGCCGTCAGGCCCTGGGCACGCAGGTTTCCTCAGAGGCCGATCTTGCTCGTATTGTCCATCGCGGCATTCGGTTACGCGTTCTCAACCACGTCCTGCGAGCTGGCTTTTCAAAGCAGGAGATCGAACGCTTCGTCATTCCAGCACGCACATGGACACATCGTAAGGCGAAAGGAGAGCCGCTCAGCCTCGAAGAATCCGATCGAGTCGTGAGGCTTGCCCGCATGCAAGCTCTGGCAGAGGATGTCTTCGACGATGCTGGCAAAGCCAACCGATGGCTCCGTGAGAGGTTGGGAATTCTCGATAATAAGTCGCCTCTCGAACTTGCACGGACTGAATCTGGTGCTCGCTTAGTCGAACAAGTTCTAGCAAAGATCGATTGGGGCGCGGCAGCGTAAATGCGCCTCTGGCGACTTTCGAGCGAGCGGCGCGCGCGTGACTTCGACGGAGGATATGGAGTTTCTAACGACGGTCGGTGGAATACGCGGGGGCGCCCGGTAACATATTGCTCGACGGTGCCATCCCTTGCCGCGCTGGAAAAGCGCGTTCATGTCACCGATCCAACGCTCTTACCGCCGCAGGTTATGGTTGCCTACGAATTACCAGACGGCATTTCCAGGCGCACGATCGATATCCCAGACCTTCCGCCGGACTGGACGGCACACGAGACGCACACACAGGCCGTTGGTGATAGGTGGCTCGATTCGATGGCAGAGGTCTTGCTTTTCGTCCCTTCAGTCATCGTGCCAGTTGCAAACGCGCTCGATCGCAATGTACTCATCAATCATCGGGCAGCGAGCGCTCCTTCGATCAAAATTGCGGAGATCACGCCATTCACAATCGATCCGCGACTATTCAGACCATAATGGCACTGTTGAACTTGTGCGCCGCCAGAGAGGGGATCGATCGCTGGACGAGGCTTACGCGGACTCCTCCGACTATATCATCGTCGGCGCCGGGACGGCGGGCTGCGTGCTCGCCAATCGTCTGACTGCTTCAGGCTGACATCGCGTGCTGCTTTTGGAGGCGGGCAGGCATGACCGCCACATCTGGATTCAGTCCCGCTCGGCTACTGATGGGCGTGGTAGCCGATGTCCGTAACTCCAACATCAGTTGCGAGCACCTTGCTACGGCACTGGCAGCCAAGCGGTCTGCAGCATACCTGCCGCTTGCGTCTTTCTCGGTTCGAGGCGGCAAGATCATGACGGCGCCAACAGAACATGATCCGCCCGAAATCGTCATTGCGGAAAGCCTCGAGCGCGAGCTGAGCCTTGTGCGGGGTGCGGCGGCCGGTTCCCTTTCAGGTTTATTCGGTCCGCGATCGATCACCTGGCAGGTCAACCGGGAATCCGCAATTTTCTTAGGCGCAGGTCGAGCGCTGTTGCTGCAACTCGCCCATCCCTGGGTTGCTGCTGCCGTCGAGCAGCACTCGGACACGTTTGCGAACCCGATCGGCCGCTTCCATCGCACCTTCAGCACTGTATTCACGATGGTGTTCGGCACGCTCGATCAGAGTCTCGCGGCAGCGCGCCACCTGCATCGTCGCCATGCGGCAATTGAGGGTAAGTTCAACTCGGCGGCCGGACCGTTTCCCGTTGGCTCCCCCTATTGCGCCAACGAGGTGTCCGCATTGCGCTGGGTGCACGCGACGCTCTGGGAGACAGCGCCTATGGCCTACGCGCTCGTGTTGCCGCCACTCGCGCGAGATCAGCGGGAGCGCTATTACGCCGAGGGTCGCCTGTTCGCGGCCTTATTCGGCATTCCGACACAGTACCTCCCGCCCGACTGGGCGGCGTTTTCCGCCTACATCGACGCGATGACACGATCGAGCACATTAACCGTCACCGAGGTGGCGCGTGTCATGGCACACCGTCTCCTCTCAGGCGCCGACACGTGGCTGCCGGTCCCGCCAGGCTATAAGGCCTTGACCGCGGCACTGCTTCCACCGCGGCTGCGCGATGGGTTCGCGCTCCGCTACGGCAAGGCCGAGCGGGACGCGGCGCAGCAGTTCATCGCGAGGGCTCGACGCATCTATCCCTTCTTGCCCTCGCGACTGCGTTACGTCGGCCCTTATCAGGAGGCCGAACAACGGCTTGCCGGGAAGACCCAACCGGACTTCGTCGCACGCATGTGCAACCGGTTTTGGATGGGCCAGCCCGAGCTCGGGCACTGGCCGGTATGATGGGCGCGTTGACTCCCCAAGAGGTTCTTCAAATACTGCCCAAAACACTGCCGCATCGCGGCCGATCGAAAAGCATCCATAGGGAGGTCACCATGACAACTGCAACGTCGCGGCGATCGCTTCTCCGGAATTCGACCGCGGCCATCGCGGCAGTGGGTCTCGGCGGCAAGCTTGTTCGGGCCCAGGACGCGCCGATCCGGATCGGCGTCATCTATGACCTCTCCGGGCCATTCGCGGCGGCGGGCTCGGTTCCCTGCGCGGTCGGAGCGCAGATCGCAATCGACATCATCAACGAACGCGGCGGGGTCGCCGGCAAATACAAGGTGCAGCCGATCAATGCGGATTCGCAGAGCAAGGCGGATGCGGCGATCAACGAAGTGGAGCGGCTGATCAACCAGGAGAAGGTCGAAATCATTCTGGGCGTCTATGCCAGCGCGCATGCGGTGCCGCTCGCCGCCAAAGTGGAGGCGCAGAAAAAGATCCTGTGGATCACCACGGCCATCGCCACCTCGGTCTTCAAGGACCAGAATCGCCAATACGTGTTCCGCGCCCAAATCCACTCCGATCAATACGGCCAGGCGTTCGTCTCGTTTCTCGTGGAAAATGCCAAAGCGAAGCTCGGTCTCGAGCCGAAGAATGTGAAGGTCGCGATCATTCACGAGGATGGACCATATGGGGTCGGAGTGGCGCAGGCGAGCGAGCAATTCGCTAAAGAGCCCGGCCTGCAGATCGTCCTGCGGGAAGGGTATTCGGCGAGCGCGCCGGACCTGTCCTCGCTGGTGACCAAGCTCAAACGTGCCGGCGCCGATGTCGTCTCCCATTGCGGATATAACCCCGACATCACGCTGTTCCTGCGGCAGGCACGCGAGGGCGGGCTGCGTTTCAAAATGCTGGTCGGGAACGGCGCCGGCTATAGCCAGCTCGACAAGCTGCGGGCGACCTTCGGGAAGGACATTGATAACTTCTGCAACATCGACCCGGTGCCGGCACAACTGCTCAATCCCGCCTCCCTCGCGCCCGGCCTGGGCGAGCTCACCAAGATGATGGTCGAGCGATACAAAGCCAAAACCAACGCCACGGATGTGCCGCCGCATTGCTCCATGGGCTTCAATCAGGCCTGGATCCTGCTCAACAACGTGCTTCCGATCGCGAAGGAAAAATATGGCGGCTTCGACGCGGAGGCGGTGCGCAAAGCCGCGCTCGACGTCGACATCCCTCCGGGCGGCACGATTCAGGGCTACGGCGTGAAGTTCTATCCGCCGGGGACGCAGCTCTCCGGTCAGAACGAACGATCAACGCCCGTGGTCATGCAGAATTCCGGCGAGCATATCGCTGTGGTCTGGCCCGACAACATCAAGACCCAGGAGCCGGTCCTGCCGTTGCCCGCCTCCTCGATCTACGCCATGCGCTCGTAGGCGGTCTGCAACACATTCCCTTCGTGCCGCGTTGCCGCCCGGGGACGGCACGATCGTGGGGGTTGAAATGCTGGTCGCTACCGAGCTTTCCAAACGCTTCGGGGGTTTCCTCGCGGTCAACCGGGTATCCTTCGAAGTGCGCGAAGGCGAAATCGTCGGTCTCATCGGACCGAATGGATCGGGCAAGAGCACGACTTTCAGCCTCGTCGCAGGTGCGCTGCGCCCGACCGCCGGCTCGATCCGCTTCCACGATGAAGACATAACCGGCCTGCCGGCGCACAAGATCTGCCATCGCGGAATTGCGCGCACGTTCCAAATTCCGCGTCCGTTCCGAAAGCTGTCGCTCATCGAAAACGTGATGCTCGCGGCCTACTATGGCGAGGCCGGCGGGATTGACCGCGAGGAGGCACGACGCCGGGCTGAGGAAGCGCTCGACCTCGTCGGCCTTCCCGGCGGCACGGCCGCCACCACGGGATTGGGTGCCGCGGCGCTCAAAAAGTTGGAACTGGCGCGCGCTCTTGCGACGCGGCCCAGGCTGCTCCTAGCCGACGAAAGCCTCGGCGGGCTCGATGCCGCCGAGATGGAGCGCGCCGCCGAGCTGCTCGCGCGCATCCGCAGCCGCATGGGAATTACCATCGTTTGGGTCGAGCACATCATGGGCGTGCTGATGCGAGTCGTCGAGCGCGTCATCGTGCTCGACCACGGCGAGAAGATCTTCGACGGTTTGCCCGCCGAGGCTGCGCGCGATGCGCGCGTGGCGGAAGTTTATCTAGGCAGGCGGAATTAAAATCGATCATGCTGTCGCTCGTCGACGTTTCCGCCGGCTACGGCTCCTTCCGCGCGTTGTTTGACGTGTCGCTCGAGGTAGCGGCCGGCGAGACGGTGGGCGTGATCGGCCCCAACGGCGCCGGAAAGACCACGCTGATGCGTGTCATATCGGGGCTCGTCGCAGCCTTCGGCGGCGGCATCACCCTCGAGGGCCGATCGATTGCCGGCATGCCCGCCCATCGCATCGTGGAGCGCGGAATCGCCCACGTTCCGGAAAACCGCCGTCTGTTTCCAAAACTCAGCGTCGAGGACAATCTCAGGATCGGCGCTTTCATTCCGAAAGCACGCGCGCATTTTGCCGAACAGCTGGCTTGGGTCTACCAGTTGTTTCCGCGGCTGCAAGAGCGGCGCCAACAGCCGGCTGGCACGCTCTCGGGGGGCGAGCAGCAGATGTGCGCGATTGGCCGCGCACTGATGTCGAGGCCGCGGCTCCTGTTGATGGACGAGCCGTCCGCGGGGCTGGCTCCGCTCGTGGTGCAGGAAGTTTTCGATCTCATCCACCGCATTCGCGCGGAAGGGCTCACGGTCCTCATCGTCGAACAAAACATCCAGCAAGTGCTCGAGGTGGTCGACCGCGCCTATTTGCTCGAGGTCGGCGCCATTCGCTTGGCAGGCAGCTCGAGCGAGCTGAAGAACAACGAATTCATTCGCAAGGCCTATATGGGATTGTAGCGGGCATGGACATGTTCCTGCTCGAAGCGGCGATCAACGGCCTGCTGCTCGCGGGCGTGTTGGCGCTACTCACGCTGGGTCTCAACCTGATCTTCGGCGTGATCGACGTGGTCTGGATCGCCTATGCCGATCTCGTCATGTGCGGGATGTACGCGGTGTACTGGCTGTTTGCCGTGTTCGGCTGGCCGCTTCCTCTTGCCTTCGCAGTCTCGGTTGTCGGGGTGGCGGTGCTCGGCGTGCTCGTCCACCTGCTGATCATCGCTCCGATTCTCGGCTCGGCGCCGATCAATCAGTTGCTCGCCACCGGTGGGCTGCTCTACTTCTTGCAAAGCTTCGCTACCCTGATTTTCAGCACCGACTTCCGCAACATCGGCGTGCGGCTGCCCATCATCGAGATTGGCGGCATCTATATCAGCTACTCGCGCCTGCTGGCCTTCGGCGTGGCGCTGACGGGAGCGACCGCGCTCTACTTGTTCCTTAAGCGAACGTATATGGGGACCGCTATTCGCGCGATCGCGCAGGACCGGGACATCATCGGGCTCATGGGCGTCGATCAGCGACGTATCTATCTCGTGACGTCGGCGATCGGCGGCGCGCTCGCCGGCCTCGGCGCCTGTCTGCTGGCGTTGCAATACGACGTGCATCCCTTCATCGGCAACACGTTCGGTCCGTTGATCTTCATGATTTGCGTCCTGGGCGGGCTCGGCAACATGATCGGTGGCTTTATCGCGGCGTTCATCATCAGCCAGATCATCGCCATCGGCGGCTACTATTTCTCGACCGAGCTTTCGTATGTGCTGGCGTTCATCCTGTTCATCCTGCTCATGTTCATTCGCCCGCAAGGGATCATCGGCCGATGAAAGGAAGAGGCATAGCGGCAATCGTCGGCTTAAGCGTCCTGCTTGCGCTGCCCATCCTCACGCCGGTTTATTTTCTGCATTTGCTGATCCAAATCCTGCTGTGGGGATTCATCTATACGGCCTGGTCGATAATGGGCCGCTTCGGCTTAGTTTCGCTCGGCCATGGCGCCTTCTTGGGCGTCGGCGCCTACGTACCGGCGCTACTGTGGAACTATTTCGATGTGACGCCGTGGCTCGGCATCCCGCTCGGCATTGCGTTGTCGGCGCTGCTCGGCGTGATCATCGGCTACCCCTGTTTCCGGCTCAAAGTCGTCGGCCATTATTTTGCGCTCGTCACGCTGGCATTGGGTCAGGTCGTGCTGCTATCGGTTGTGGCAGCGCGCGACATCACCGGCGGCTCGCTCGGCATGACGCCGAGAAGCATCGGCCACTCCTGGTATGCGCTGCAATTTCCCGACAAAATCTACTTTTACGCGATCGCGTTGCTCGTCTGGCTCATCGGGCTGTTCGTCTGGCGCTGGATCGACCGCGGCATCGGCCGGGAGGCGCTGGAGGCGATCTCCGACGATGAGGATGCTGCTGCCGCCATTGGCATCGACGTCACGCGTGAAAAGCTGCGCGTCACCATCATCAGTGCCGCCCTGACTGCGCTCGGCGGCGCGGTGTTCGGACAGTACCTGATGTATCTCAACCCGGATATCTTCTCCGGGATTGGCGTGTCGCTGCAGATCGTGTTCGCGGCGATCGCCGGCGGCATGTATGCGATGCTCGGGCCGACGGTGGGCGCGCTCTTTACCATCGCACTGACTGAAGGCCTGCGGGTATGGTTCGGCGCCAACTTCGTCGGCGCCGCAAATACGATTTACGGCATTCTCCTTATCCTGTTCGTCATCTTCATGCCGCGCGGCATTCTCGGCTGGCTCGAGACGGTGCGTCGGCCGCGTGCGGGCGCTGCCGCGCCGGCTGAGTAATGGGACCGACGGCGGGATACCTCTGCACGGTGGTCCGTGCGCTACTAGCCAGAAGCTGAGTTATCGCGGGGTACTAGGCCGCCTCTTGGGGAGCGGTCAGCGTCCCGGTGCGCTCTGTTTCTTTTGAAGAGAGGGGCAGCACAAGATCGGAGCTGCTGAGCTTCGCCAAACCTGCGAGCCAACAAGCGTGCCGATCTGCCCCCAGCATGACGGTTCGGTATTCGGGAGTTTTCTTGAGGCCGCGTTGCTCAAGTTCTAGCCACGTCCGATAGAGCTCGTCGACCAACTCGGGGCGCGACGCCCCCAACCGTTTCGCGGCCATGAGTCCCGTTGTCAAAGATTGGAACCTAGCGATTATTCGGCTGTCGTCCATGTTCATGCGCACCCCCACCGCTGAGATCTCTCGATGCCCGCATTGGAGACCTCCAACGTCTCAGTGGCGTTATTTTGGCCGTAGCCCAATGGCCGATTCATGCAGAGCGTGGCGCTCTGATTCAGTTCGGCGTCGAATGGTCTTAAAAGCTGGAAAGGTGGCTGCCACGCATGAACCTGATTTGAATGCCAGGCGACCCATGGGTGGGCGGCGTACGGAGTCCTCTTCCTGGTTCCGGAACCGTCCTGGTCCCCAGCGATTAAGCCGCAACCCGCCGGGGACCACAATCACGCATGCCGTTCTGGGGGATTTCTCGAGAAGTATCAGCTTCTAATGCCCCAACCCATCGGAGCGTCGTGCGAACGAGAATATCGGCGGTCGTATCAACAAGATCGGCTGCTTTATGAGTCCAACGGACCGCATCGAGATTTGCTTGAAGTCCAGCCGCTTGCCTTCCGCGGCCGATAATCGCGTCGCCACCGATGGCATTTGCGCCTTGAGATCGTCGGTCAAAATATCTGCGGGCTGCTCATCATCGGACGCTGAAGAAAGCCGGCCGCTCGTCCGCGCGGCAGAAAAAGGCTGGCCGATTAATTAGAGAGGCCTGGCGTCGCGATGTCCGATGCTAAGGCTCGTTCCCCCGGCTCCGGCCACGTCCCTGTAATGGTGGTGATTGCTGATCCGGCACGCGCATCGAACCGGTGTTGTCCTCGGCCGGGGAGCGCGTGAGAGCGAATTGGGACCCATCGTTTCGTAAGGGGCAGCCCGCCTCGCGCCATCCGGCGACCGTATCGGAGATGATTTTCACCGAGGCCGAAGCCGTCTGAGTGAGATTGGTGTAGCGCTCCGTCTCGCGCTGAACTCGGTCCCCCTCCGATTGCAGAAAATCTTTTGCCTCTTGCAACGCCCCGATTATTTTTTCGATTTCTGCAATCGATGTAGCTCCGGTTTTCTGAATAAGTGAAGCAAGCTCTATGTCAGTTTCGGAGTTGGGCGCCAAAGGCGTCTCTGAATGGACGACAGGGCGGATTTCACTTTCGATCATATCGAGAGCTTGCAAAGCCCACTCCCCAGGTTCCATAGGCTGCACTCCTTTCCCTCCTTCATCCAAGTTTCCACCGAGGAAGTTAAGAAATGGCTTACCTTCTGGCCTGCGGGACTGCTAATGTCTCGGTCGCTCCCCACGGATTAATAAACCAAGTGCACTCCAGCGCGCTGCTTTCCTATGAGCACACGTCGTTTGCCCGGGCAGGATTGGACCGAGAGTGAACGTGCCGAAATACGCCGGCTGCAAAAGCTCTGTGATGCGTCAAAGCACTGGACTTTAGAATGCAGCCAAACAGACATCGGCGACCCCTGGTGTATCGTCTATGACCAGGCGCACCACAGGATCATCCTTCACATCACCCGTATCGAGAAGGATTACGTGGTGGTGTGGCCGCGCGAGCAACGATCTGAGAAGACAGCCATCATGGCTTTGGCCACCGAGAGGGCCCTCGAGGGGCTGAAATCATATAGGCGACGCGCTGGGTGACTAAATGTGTGTTCATCGTCTTCCCCTAGACGCTAAAGCTTGGAAAAGCTTGCATGCTTTTGAGCGCTACAGCGCGATCCGTCGTCCCTCTTCAGCCGACCAGTAGGCGGCATAGTTGATCTTGGTGGTCTCGTACGCCAAGCCGAGATCGGCGCGGGGCTGGCGTCCGATCGACACGCATTCCATGAAGTCCTGAATCTCTTGCACGTAGCCGCGCGTCCACTCCTCTTCAAGGCAGATGAACTGCCAGCCGGTCTTCCGATCGACTTTCTCAGTGATGTAAACGCCCGCCAGTTTCTCCTCTTCGGTCAAATAGCTCGTCATGTGGTTATTGGGCGTGATGTTCGCGAACAGCGCCCCGCCGCTGGTATAGGTCTCCACAACATTGCGCACCCCGCCCATGATGATGTCGCCGGAGAACACCGTGCTCTTGGTGCCGTCAGAAAAGGTGAGCGTCAGCATTCCCCAATCCTCGACGTCGACGGGATTGGCGTTGATGAATGGGCGCTCTCGCGGCGCCACGCAGGCCGCGACATTGCCGACGTCGGCGGTCACCCCTGATACCACGATCCGCTCGCCGCGCGAGCGCGCCTCCACTTGCTTGAGATAGAGCACCGTGGAAAGCGGGTGACATCCCATCCGAATGAGCGAGCCGCCACCGGTCAGCGACCACTGGGCGGCGTGGGCGGCATGCGAGCCGCTGTGGCTCTCCTCAGCCTTCATGAACAGGATCTTGTCTTTGGTGGCTTTGAGTATCTCGACCGTTTTCGTCACCGCCGGCGCATAGATCCAGTCTTCCGCGTACATGAAAAGCCGACCGCTAGCTTTAATGGCGGTGCAGGTCTTGTCCATTTCGTCCATCACGCGCTCGTACATGAACGATTTCGGTACATGCTTGCCGACCGGGATCTTGTCGTCGCCGCGCCCGAAATATCCCGCGAACGGCTTCTCGCAGATGACGTGCTTTCCTACTTGGACCGCCTCAACAATCATCATCGCGTGCAAGGCGGGCGGGGTGCAGATGTCAATGACGTCGATTTCCTTGTCGGCCAAGAGTGACGGGAAATCGCGATAGGTTCGGCGGATTTGATGCTTCTTCGCAAAGTCGAGGACATGGTCGCCGCGCGCGGCCACCGCGATCACCTGCGCATCGAGCCCATAGAGCCGCTTATAGGCGCACATGTGCAGTTCGGCGACAAAGCCGCATCCGACAAGGCCCACTCGTACTGTCGCCATGGCGCACTCCTTCCATGGAGAAGTTCCACGGTCTTATTCACATCAGTTCTTTTTTCATGCGACACTGTATAATCTAATTCGAGCTTGCCGCCCGGTTAAAGAGGCGAGAGTGGCCATGGCGAAGCCAGCTCTGAGAACGGAAAGCTTTTTGGTGGCTTTGCCGACGGAATTGTCGCAAAGTCTGTTCACCAACGCGCGCCCGCTCTCACTTAAAGCCGATCAGACCTTGTTCGTCGCGGGCGATGAGGGCGACGGCTGCTATCGGGTCGAAGAAGGCCTGCTCAAGGCGAGCATTGCCGTACCGGCCGGCGGTGAGCGCATCCTTGCAATACTTGGGCCTGGTGCCGTCGTCGGCGAGTTGTCGATGATCGATGGCGCGCCGCGCTCGGCCTCGGTCACTGCGCTGCGCGATTCGAAGCTGGGCTTCGTCGGCCGCGCTGCCTTCCAGGCATTTGGGCAATCAAGGCCAGAACTCTACCGTCATGTCGCAACATTGCTCGCGCGGCGGCTGCGCGACACCGACGATGCGCTGGTGGCTACGAATTTTCTCTCCGTCAAAGGACGCGTGGCGCGCACGCTATTGAGCCTCTCCGAAGCGTTTGGCCGAGATATTGGCCACGGGCGTACCTTAGTTCGGCAGAAAGTCTCTCAGGGTGACCTCGCCGCGATGGCAGGTATTGCGCGGGAAAACGTCAGTCGGGTCCTCAATGATTGGGCGAACCGTTCAGTGGTGAGCCGTCTCGCCGGCTATTATTGTGTAGAGAGCATGACCGCCCTCAAACGCGAACTGGACGAGTGAGCCGGGGCTCGCGACATCAAGCGGCGGCGTGTGAGCGCTGGCGCCGCAAGGCCAACAATGCCGCGGAGACGAGTTCCATGCCATCGGTGCTTCGCTTTCCACGCAGTCGGACCAATCCGACGCGTCGGCTCGCGCGCGGATTGAGCGGCCGCACCAGCGTATTCGCCGCCGCGACGTGTCCGGCGCCCAAGCATAGGCTGGGAACAATCGAAGCCCCGAGCCCCACAGCCACGACACTCTTTATCGCCTCAACGTTATCGAACTCCATCAGTGGCTTCGGTGGCGGGCCGGCGAGTGCCAGCCAATCTGTTATCGTTCGACGCAGCGCCGATTCCCGGCTGCCAAGGATCAGCGGGCACTGGCAAAGAAATGCCGGCGTCACCTTTTTGGGGACACGCCCGACCTCGGCGGGCAGAATGGCGACAAGTTCATCCTTAAAAAGTGGAACCGTCTCGAACGCCGCATCTTCGATCGGAATTGCACATAGACCCAAGTCGAGTGCATTCGTCTTCAGCATTTGCAGGGTCGTCGCTGTCGACCCTGCTTTGAGGTTGATTTCCAGTTGCGGATGATCCGTCTTGAGCTGGCGTAGGATCGGTGGCAGCAAGTACATGAGCACGGTCATACTCGTGCCGATTCGTACCCGGCCGAGCCATCCATCGTCGAATCTGCGCATCACCACCTGCGTGCGCGAGTCTTCTTCCAAGAGATGTCGAGCATGTTCGATCAATTTCTCGCCGGCTTGCGTCAGGTAGGCGCGCTTGCCCAAGCGTTCCACGAGGAGCACTTTGAAACGCCGCTCAAGCTCCTGCATCTGATGTGTCACCGCAGGCTGCGTTAGGTTCAGTTCCTTTGCCGCCGCAGTGAAACTGCCGCGTTCAATCACTTCGACGAAAGCTCTGAGTTGATCCAGATTGAGGCTGCGCATGGCTATAAACGTCGCTTATTGTTTCCATAGAAACAATGGTGTTGCGCGCTGATCGCTTTTTGCCAACATAGTCCTCAAACTGCACCCGGTGACCGCGACTGGTCACCAAGATTCGCCATAGCAAAAATCTGATGGGCGGCATCCGGGGCCGCAGGCTGTCGCCGACACTTCGATGCGGGGGACCAAAGGATTTCGTGAGCTTGCCGCAGGATACAGGGAAGTCGCGAACCACCGGCAAACGACGGTACGAGCGTACGGGTGCCTCGACGTCGCGGCGTGGCCAATTTTACAAGATTCGACTGGGCAAATTTGGCCGGACAATGTGAAGTAGCTCACACATAGCCCGCTTAATGCGCGACATAATCAAAAAACGCCGGGCCAGGGGAATAATCCCATGGGCCTACAAAGTCTCGTCTGGATCAAAACCCCCGTGCGCGTCAATTTGGTTCAGCCACGGGGCGCACAAGAAAGCGGCAGAAACTGTCGATATTGCAGTCGCTTGGCATTCCCACAACCAGAATCGTAGGCGGCAAGGCTGAAGGGCCGATACAACCTGAGATAGGTGGGGGGTCGGCGGCGGCGTCAGGTGTCTGCGGGGAGGAAGGGCTCAAGGGCTGGGGTTTAGCGGTTGCCGACCTGAAAGGGTGACACCATGGGTCAATCATCAGCGCGAACACAACGATCTTCAACGGAATCGGATATAACGCCCAGACAAGACGGTTGTTCCGCAGACACAAGCGTGTTAATAAAAATCTTCAGCTAAAATCTTCAGCTTTTGCCGGGTGAAACCAATGCGCACATATGCAACCCTTGCGCTAGTAGCGGGCATAGTGCTCTCCGCGAGCGCCGTCCTGCTGGGTGCGGCGCGGGCAGGGGATCTCGAAACGAGTCCCATAGGAAAGGTGGTAACGGCGACCGGTTCGGTCACAATCGAACATGCCAACGCCGTGGTCGTTCAGGCGAATATCCCCGCCAGTAGTGGCGTCGGTCAGACGAAGATGGGGGATGTCGTCTACAGAGGCGACGTGGTCCAGACCGGAGCTGATGGCAAGGTCGGCATTACTTTCACCGATGGCAGCGCGTTCAATCTTTCCGCCAATGCCCGCATGGTATTAAACGAGTTCGTGTATGACCCGAATGGCAAGTCGAA
>WNFT01000605.1_pt1 | contig 29967 bp, 23 predicted proteins | sample 5400191 | NCBI WGS metagenome assembly WNFT01 (sample SAMN13153359, study PRJNA577476) | soil metagenome | isolation source: 80 cm saprolite under Madrone tree | place: USA:California | collected 2016-06-14 | reverse complement strand
CCCGCAAGCTGGAAGGGTTTCGCTTAGCGCGTGAATGGTTCATCTACATCGATTCCCTAGACAGCTTCCTAGCTCATCCAAGGAAGCCCGGCCCAAAGGGTCCAACGGGTCCAAAGCGCAAACGACAAGGGCTAAAGCCCTATGTGTCACCTTGCTCATCGTGGTGAGTGGTTGTGGATAGCCCCGGTGATTCTCGATCTGGTCAAACATGCCTCCATAGGCAAAGCCTTGCGGGCCAGGTTGCCGGAAAAAGTCGTGCGGAAAGCCGAGGTCGATCTGGCTCACTGCATCCAATCGCTGCAGGTGCTCCTCGGAGAGCGTCACGTCCAGGCAGTGCAGATTGTCCTCCAGTTGTGCTGGCGTGCGTGCACCGACGATGGGAATGATGACTCCCGGTTGCTGGCGTACCCAGGAAAGAGCCACCTGAGACGGAGAACAACCGATCTCACCTGCGGTCTTGACGACTTCGCCGGCAATGGTCAGGTTCCGCTCACTCGTCGTGGCGAGGCCCTGTCGCCCGTCTCCTTGCCCCCGGTTGTACTTGCCGGTGAGCACGCCACTGGCCAGAGGTGACCACACGGTGATGGCTAGATCGAGTGCACGTGCCATGGGCAGGAGTTCATGCTCCGATGTTCGCTCAATCAGGCTGTATTCCACCTGGATGCCGGTGAACGGGGTCCACCCACGCAGTTCCGCTAACATGTTCGCTCGTGAGACAATCCAGGCAGGAGTATCGGAGATGCCAACATAGAGCACTTTGCCTGCACGGACCACGTCATCCAGGGCACGCATCACCTCTTCGATGGGCGTGAGAAAGTCCCACACGTGGACCCAGTAGATATCGATGTAATCGGTGCCGAGGCGTCTGAGACTCGCTTCGAGCGATTGCACGAGGTTTTTGCGCTGGTTGCCCGCCGCATTGGGATCAGTGCCGGGAGGGCTGTTGGAGTACTTCGTAGCAAGGACGAGATGGTTGCGCTCGGCCTGGATGAATTCGCCGAGATACCGTTCGCTGGTGCCGTTGGTGTATATGTTGGCGGTATCGATAAAGTTACCGCCTGCCTGGAGAAAGGTCTCAAAGATCTGGTGGCTCATCTCCTTTGAGGCTTCATATCCCCAGTCCTCACCGAAGGTCATCGTGCCTAAGCACAACTCAGAGACGCGCAATCCACTGTTGCCAAAGAGTTTGTAATGCATAGTTTCCCCTTGTTCTTAAACATTCCTTACTTTCTATTGGGCAGGGAGCGAGCGTCTTGCTCTTCCCCATGCCACGGTGTATGCTAGTATCATGCCACCACAGGATACCTGGTACAAGGAAGTAAATACTACTAGTAGCAAACAGTACCAGGATAACGAAAGAGGGGTGCTCATGGTGGAGAAAGAGACACAGCACCACAGGAAAAACCATCGGACAGAGCTGGCGAACTTTCTGCGTACTCGTCGTGCCCGCATCTCGCCGGAGCAGGTTGGTTTACCGCCGGGGATGAGGCGACGAACGCCAGGACTGCGACGCGAAGAAGTGGCACAACTCGTCGGCGTCGGCATCACCTGGTATACCTGGCTCGAGCAAGGACGAGATATTTCGGTCTCGGTCGATGTGTTGGAAAACCTCGTGCGCGTCCTGCGCTTGAATCAGGATGAACGCATGCATCTGTTCACCCTGGCTGGGAAACCACTTCCTACCGCGAACTCTCCCTTCATAGAACGGGTCAGTCCCGTTTTTCACCAGTTGCTGACTGCCCTTGACCCCTATCCTGCCCATATTCGAGGCCAGCGCGGGGATGTCCTTGCCTGGAATAGAGCTGAGTCAGTATTGATTACTGACTGGAAGTCCCTTCCGGTCGTAGACCGCAACGTGGTCTGGAATCACTTCACCAACCTCACGCTTCGCCAGCACCTGCTAGATTGGGAAGGCGATGCACGAGCGATCCTCGCCCTCTTCCGCATGGAAAATGCTAATCGGCTGGAAACACCCTGGTTCGCCGAACTCATTGCTCGCTTACATGCTGTCAGCCCGGAATTTCGTCGGTTGTGGGCAGAGCACGAAGTCCTTCACCAGCGCACGGCCGCCATGGAGTTTTTTCTTCCGCAACTTGGCCACTATGCTTTCCAGCGCCTCATCCTCCGCATCGAGCATGATCCTCCGTTGACTCTTCGCGTACTGATGCCTGAGCCATCAACAGATATTCCAGCGAAACTCCGCTCCTTCTTGGAGTAGCAGATGAAGAAGAGCAAGGAGGAACGATCAAGGGGAACAAGCTGACGAAACGTTCTCTCATTTCCCTGTGACCTCTGTCAAGAGAACGGTACAGCACAGACGCAACGAAATGATCAAAATGGCAGAAACAATGCAGATCAGCCATTTTCGCAGCTTATCGTTACATAACAGTCGGTAAGGTACCCTTTTATTCATTCTGCGACATACTAACCCAAACTCAAATCCTTAATGATGGTCCTAATCTACCTCACGTACCTGATGAGGCAAACAGAACAAATATACCTATGTATGAAACACCTATGCCTCAATATCCTACTCTCATTGCCATAAAGGCAGAGTTAGAGTATACTGAACCATGTTGCAAGCACATACATTATCTTAGAATTCAATATAGGACAAGGCAGGTGTTCATGGCATCCGTAGAAATCTTCTGTTGCTACGCTCGCAAAGATCAATCACTCCTCGAGAACTGAAACCATTCCTGATCCTATTATAACAGCGTTAGGAAAAATGCCTACTTCGTCAACCATCTCTCAGACACCCCTGTCTAGCACATCTCGTAAGACTAAAAAGCAATATGGAGGTAATGCTAGTCAATTAACCAAACATTATACAGAAATGCTGGCTGCCTACGACCAAGCTATTCGCCTTGACCCTACAGATGCATATGCCTATACCCTTAAAGGAGATGCCTTTTAAACCCCCATGAAGCCAATGCTTTTATTGGCAAGGGAAATACACTTAAACGCATTTCGGAAGAACAGAAGAAACGCCGAAAAAGGACGAAAAAATCTCGAACTTCGGCTGAAGTGGATCGAGGACAGGAATAACTTTGAGAGAGGACAGAGGCGAAGGTACCAAACGCTAGTATACAACAAAAACCGAACGTTATTAGGACTTCATTAAAAAGTGGAATGCGCCTGCTCTATGCTATGAAGCATCTTGACAAACCCGACCATTATGTGTACTATGCATATAGATGCTATATAGCAAAAGAACGGAGACGCGGCATTGGATGTTCCAGGTCCCTCTCCATTCTCGCGCCAGCATGCTATAGATGTTCTTTTACATCTGTTCTTTTAAGGTAGCAGGCGATGAGAGACCGCCGGTTGTGCGACTCGCATCTGCGGAAGATGTTATCTTAAAGGAGCAGTCTATGAAACTATGGAGGATAAGGCATTCACCTGGAGCAAGCATTGGCAGATGGTCAAAGCGTTTGCTGATCTTCTGGACGGTTGCCAGTCTGCTGGCGCCATCTCCATTCATTGTGAATGCCAGCATGCCTATGTGGCATAAATACACATACAATGATCCTACGGGCAGCCGCCTGTATTTTGTCTATACACCGGTGAATTACCAGGTTGGAAAAGCAGTACCACTGGTCGTCATGTTGCACGGTTGCGGACAGACTGCGCTAAATTTTGCGCTCGGCACGCGCATGAACCAGTTGGCAGATGAGCACCAATTCATCGTGATGTATCCGCAACAGATAATCACGTCTAACCCAAACCTCTGTTGGAACTGGTTTAACCCTGCAAACCAGGTTCGCGGGAGCGGGGAACCTGCCATGATTGTGGGAATTATCGAGACGATGCAACAGAATACCGCCCAATGGACAATTGATACGCGGCGTATCTATGTGGCGGGCGTCTCTGCCGGAGCAGCTATGGCCGTTATTCTGGGCGCGACTTACCCGGATATCTTTGCTGCCATCGGAGTGCATTCGGGAGTAGAATACCAGGCAGCAACCGGCCGAATCAAGGCAGTGAAGGCGATGCGACAAGGTGGACCAGACCCCGTAGAGCAGGGGCAGGCCGCTTATGATGCAATGGGAGCATTTGCGCACATCGTCCCCACCATCGTTTTTCAAGGTACAGGAGACAACATCGTCAACTCCGTCAATGGTGACCAGGTTGTGCAGCAATGGATGCAAACGGATGCCCTTGCGTCAAAAAGTACCTACCAGGCTGATTTTTACAATCCCAGCAGCAACACAGTGGGGCAGGTTCCCGATGGTCACTCTTACACGACCTACACGTGGAATGATCGTGCCGGAAGCGAAGTCCAGGAATACTGGAAAATCAAGAACATGGGACATGCCTGGTCAGGGGGCAGCCCCAACGCTTCTTACACCGATCCTCAAGGTCCAGATGCGAGCCAGGCGATGTACACGTTTTTTATGAACCATCCTATGGATAAAACTCGTGCTCAGGCCTCTTTCTGGGGGAAATTACGCCGGACGCTCGTGGATTGGTTCAAAGCCGAATTTGGCTGATATACTTGAGTGGATATGTGCAACTGAGCACATATCCCACCCGAGCTATGCCTATTTTTATCCCGCGGGGACAGTGACTCGTCCCTGGCCTGTCGGTGGCATATTTGGGCCACCGCCGACCCAGCGCACGGCTGTTCCTATGGCCGTGACTTCCATCCACTCGCCGTTATGCATGAACTCGACGTTGATATCGACGCCTATCACGCCGTCTGCTCCCAGTTGATCCGCCTCGAACTGCATACGGCTCAACGCCAGTTCGCGGGCCTGGTACATCAACTGCGAATACTCTTTGATTTCACCCTGGAAGTTGCCCTTGAAGCCCGCTAACCAGTTGCGTACGGCACCCATGGAGTAGATACAATTGCCCAGAACGAGCCCCATTGGCTGGAAACCTTTGTCTACAACGAGCCAGAATTCCTGACCGGTCAGATCAGAGGTGAAGGCTCGTCCGCGATAGCCTGGTTTCACATCCATCGCATTGCGTGGGTCACCCATATGGTTTTGTTTTTCCTTTCGTAGCTGACTAGAAAGAACATTAACGCCCATTAAGCATAGGCTAATGACGAGCTTGTTGTCAAACAGGCTTATCAGTAGGCCCTCCATCCTTCCAGGGGAAATTCGGCTCCCGTAGGGGCGAGTGTGGTGAGGAGTGGCGGAGTGGGCCTTTATGGTCGCCCGCCCGTTCCCCCCAATGGATGTAGACCCTATCAGTACCGCTTTTTGACATTACGGGCAGAATATTATAAAGTACAGATGTTTCAACTCGCGTTTCATCCAACATCGTTCACATAGAGAGGGCATATGACATCACCTGCCCGCAGACAATATTTACAAATAAAGAGCCAGCATCCAGACGCCATCCTCATGTATCAGGTCGGCGACTTCTATGAGACCTTTGACGAGGATGCACGTATCGCTGCCCACGAGTTACAAATTTTCCTCACCCGGCGCGACTACGGCGGCGAGAAGGTACCATTGGCCGGGGTACCCTTGCATGCCCTGGAGAATTATGTCGGCAAACTCATCCGGCGTGGCTACAAAGTGGCCATTTGCGACCAGGTTGGCGAAATTGGCAAAGGGATCGTTGAGCGTGCTGTTACACGCATCCTCACAGCAGGCACACTCTCCGAGCCGAGTCTGCTGCCAACCAAAGAGAACAACTACCTGGTCGCTATTGCACCGGGACGAGTACAGACCGGCCTTGCGGCGGTAGATGTCAGCACCGGTGAATTTACCGTCACCTGGTTTACCCCGGAGGAACTACCCGCCGCTTTAGAGGCGGAGTTGCAACGTCTCGCCCCTGTCGAGTGCCTGCTGGTGGAGGGAAGTCGCTCGGATGCTTACCATTTCCCGTCGCCGACGATGACCGTGACGCACTGTCCCCCCTATTTCTTCGAGCAAGAGGCGGCTCGGACTCGCCTGTGCAGGCAGTTTGGCGTGCAGTCGCTTGATGCCTACGGCTGTGCACATGTGCCCCAGGCTATTGCAGCAGCAGGGGCCATCGTTGCCTACCTGGAAAAGATGAACACCGCACTCCTCTCACTGTTAACGGGGCTACGCTCATACCAGACGACCAGCTACATGGTGCTGGATGCCCATACGCAACGCAATCTTGATCTCCTGCGCGGGGCGCGTAGCGGCTCACTTCACGGGAGTTTGCTTGGCGTGCTGGATCGAACCATCACACCGATGGGAGCACGCCACTTGCGCCGCACCATCACACAGCCCTTGCTAGACCTGGGCCAGCTTGAGGCTCGCCTGGCGAGCGTAGAAGAACTTTACGAAAGTCCAGCCCTGCGCAGCCGCTTCACCATGTGCCTGCAAGGTTTAGGTGACCTGGAGCGTATCACCGGGCGTGTACGCCAGGGGACCGCCGTGCCCAATGAGTTGCGGGCGTTGCATGGCTACCTTGAATTGATCCCGCAGTTGCGCGAACTGCTACGTGGCTGTGATACACCGCTGCTGGCCGGGCTTGCCGATGAGCTTGACCATTGTCCGCAAGTGATAGAACTGGTTGGCAGGGCATTGACTCGTGCAGGCGATGAGCAGGAAGACGATGGGCGCATGATTCGTGCAGGCTTCCATGCTGAACTAGATGAACTGATCGCCTCGATCCGTGACTCACGGCGCTGGATGGTGTCTTTGGAGGTGCGTGAACGCGAACGCACAGGCATCAAAACACTCAAGGTCGGCTTTAACAAGGTCTTTGGCTACTATCTCGAAGTCAGTAAAGCCAAATTACACCAGGATTTGATCCCCAAAGATTACGAGCGTAGGCAGACTCTGACCAATGCAGAACGCTACACGACCCCCGAACTCAAAGAACACGAGGCGCGTATCCTGAGCGCGGAAGAGCGCATTGAGGAGATGGAGCGCAGCATCTACGCCGATGTGCTACGCCAGGTGAGCGTCTTCCATGCAGTCTTGATGGCCACCGCTACGGCTGTAGCCAGAGTCGATGTACTGTTGTGTCTTGCAGAGGTCGCAGCCCATCAAGGTTACGTGCGACCCGACTTAGGGCAGGGACGCGGCCTGGAGATCATCGGCGGGCGGCATCCAGTGGTTGAGTACGCGTTGGATGGCGATGTCTTCATTCCTAACGATACCCACCTGGACGCGGAAGATGGGGCGCGTATTGTGTTATTGACCGGGCCAAACATGGCGGGAAAATCCACTTATCTGCGCCAGGTGGCATTGATTACGCTGCTGGCGCAGATAGGGAGCTTCGTGCCAGCGCGTAGTGCACGCATAGGACTGGTAGATCGCATCTTCACCCGCGTCGGTGCTGAGGATGATATTGCGTCGGGGAAGAGTACCTTCATGATAGAAATGGAGGAAACGGCCACCATCCTGCATCATGCAACGAGACATAGCCTGATCATCCTGGATGAAATCGGCAGAGGCACGAGCACCTACGATGGCCTGGCGATTGCACGAGCCGTCGTCGAGCATTTGCACACAGCGACAGGTGCTCGCACACTATTCGCCACCCATTACCACGAACTGGCATCAATGGCAGACGAGTTACCGCACCTGCGCGTCTATACGATGGCCATCAGCGATGATGAGCAGAACGGAATTGTCTTCCTGCACCGCGTGACACCAGGCTGCATTGGGCGCAGCTATGGCGTCTATGTCGCAAAATTGGCAGGCATGCCGCCCAGCATTGTACGCCGTGCCGAAGAGGTGCTGAAGCATTTGGAAGCCGACGGGTATGGGCATACCCTACCTGTTTTCAATGGGAATGGGTACATTGTTCCTTCAGAAGGACTGATGGTCGCGGAAGCAAACGGACACTATGGACAATATACGTGGCAGAGCGAGGAGGCCCGTAGAGCCGCACAGGCATTAGAACACGCTGGTGGTGGAGAGCCTGACCTCGACGAGATTGACGTGTGCGCTATTACGCCCCTCGATGCGTTGAATCTGTTGTTTACGTTGCAGAAAAAGAGAAGCAAACTCTGGAAATAGCACGCGAAGCCTCTCGACAGTCCGTTTCCGCTATGCTACACTGGGAAAAGAAGAAATTTGTAGGAGAGTTTTGGATATGGCCAAACCATGGGATGAAGCCATGAAAGAGGTTGTCATAGCCAGTCCACAAGCGTTCATCAATTGGCTATTCCCTGGTGGGCAGTTCACTGAGTTCGTGAACACCGAACTGCCCAAGAAGCCCGAGGAGCCACTGCATTCGGACAACTGTATCGCGATGGAACTGGATGGTCAGCCCTGCATCCTCCACCTGGAATTTCAGAGTACACAGGACCCCGAGATGCCAGAACGCCTGCTGGAGTACGCATTGCGGACCATCCGCAATGATCGGCAACACCGTCCGGTCTACTCCTGCGTGATCTATGTTCGCCCAGTGGGCGAGGTGCAGCAGCCCCCATTGGTATGGAAGTATCCCAACAGGGCAGAGATTCTACACTATCACTACGGCAGTATCGAACTAGCGAGGCTTGATCCCGAGGTATTTCTGGAGATCCAGCAGGCAGGGTTGTTGCCGCTCTTACCTTTGACCAGGGGCGGAGCCAGCCGCAAGATGACGGAGACGATGTTCTCCAGGATTCAGGCTACGGAGAAGACCGAGTTGATCCCGATCGGCACACTGCTGGCCTCATTGGCCCTTGGTATCGAGAACACTGTCGAGCAGGATTGGCTAACAAGAAAGGTGAATGAGATGTACGATATCTTGCAAGAGACGCCGGTCTATAAGTTCATGACGAAGGAAGCCCGCGAAGAGGGGCGTCAAGAAGGCCGCGAAGAAGGCCGCGAAGAAGGACTTCAAGAAGGGCGTGTGGCATTACGACAAGCGATTGTGGAGATCGTGCGGAAACGGTTTCCCAAGATCGTGCGCCTGGCAAAGAAGCAAGTTGCCGTCGTTGACGACCCCGCACGACTGAGGCAGCTGGTTGTCGATATCAGCGTCGCGCAGACAGCAGAAGAGGTAACGCAGCACCTGCTTGCGATAGATGCAGATGAGGATGAGTGAATCTTTCATCTATACCCCGTACCCCCATTCGTGCCCTGTCACCCAATGTAGCGGAACGCATCGCAGCAGGCGAGGTGATTGAACGACCTGTATCAGTGGTGAAGGAACTGGTAGAGAACGCCCTGGACGCCGGAGCGCACGAGATACGTGTTGAAATACGCGGCGGTGGGCTGCGCCTGGTCCGTGTTACCGACGATGGGTATGGTATCCTCGAAGATGAATTGGAGTTGGCCTGCGCACGACATAGCACCAGCAAGATCAGCGCTGTTGAGGACCTGGGTCGTCTGCACACACTCGGGTTTCGTGGCGAAGCCCTGGCGAGCATCGCCACCGTGTCGGAATTGACCCTGCTGAGCCGCGCCATCGAGACTGAGGCGCTAGGGGGAGGCGAGGAGCAGGCCGCCGTATGGCTGACACTACGCGGTGGCGAGGTGACACAACGTGGGCGACGAGCGCGTTTACACGGTACGACGGTGACGGTGCGTGACCTGTTTTATAACGTCCCTGCACGTCTCAAGTTTATGCGCGGGGCACGCACAGAGGCCAGTCACATCGCGCAATTACTCCAACGTTATGCAGCCGGCTATCCTGCCGTGCGCTTCAACCTGGTGATTGAAGAACATGTCGCCCTACAAACCGGTGGCAGTGGCGATCTTGCCACGACGCTAGCCGAACTGTATCATCTACCCCTGGCCGAATTGCTCACGCCTGTGTCCGTCGAGTTAGGGGAGACCGGTCCCCTACATCACAAGCCAGTATATGCCATCCGTGGGTATATCGGCAATCGCGCCCTGGCACAGCAGAGTCGGCAGCATATCACGCTTTTCGTCAATGGGCGCTGGGTACAGTCGCGTCCTTTGCAGGATGCACTTGAGGCAGGGTACCGTAGTCTGCTACCGAAAGGAAAACATCCGCTGCTGCTATTTCACCTCGATCTGCCCACAGAGGAACTTGATGTCAACGTCCATCCTGCCAAGACCGAAGTGCGCTTAGTACGAGAGGCTGAGGTGGCAACGGCCCTGACACAAGCCGTGCGGTCGGTGTTAGAGCGCAGCCCGGCATCGCCCGAAGCGGTCCAATTCCCTGGCCCCACGCTCGTGTACCAACGACGCTTGCCGGGGGTGCGGCGACATGGCTTGCACGTGGCAGAGTCTGCTGGTGACTATGGAGCGGAGTCGGCGACGCCGGGAGCGGCTGAGGTGCTGCGCACTCTGCGTCCCCTGGCGCAACTGCAACAAGCCGTCATCCTGGCCGAGGCCCCCGATGGCAGCCTCTACCTGATCGATCAGCACCGGGCGCATGAGCGAGTGATTTATGAGCACCTGCGCCACATGCATACCAGGGGCCAACTCGACGAGATGACAGACGCCCATCTCTTACTGGAGCCTGTGGTGGTCGAGCTGAAGCGCCGCGAGGCGGAGTTATTTGAGCAGCGTTTACCGATGTTACGCGGCCTGGGGTTGGAGTGCGAGCGTTTCGGTGGCCGTAGTTTCCTGATACGTTCCGTGCCCAGTGGTACCGGGCAGGAGCAACTGGTAGGGCATCTGCATGAACTGGCAGAGATCGCGTCGGAAGATAGCACCGATTGGGAGGACCATTTGCTGATCGGCCTGGCCTGCCGTTCAGCACTGCGCCGTGGTCGCGACCTGGGTATGGAAGAGCAACGCTCTCTGCTCACGGCGCTGGCTGCTACGATGGCTCCGGCGGTCTGTCCGCATGGCAGTCCGATCCTGCTGCACTATAGCCGGGCGTTTTTAGTGGACAAGTTTGACTGGTGATGTTCACGACCTTGCGCTCATTCCCACAGCGACAATGCCGGTCATGGTTCCGATGAAGATGCTTCCCTGGGAGAGCGTGGACGTCGCGAAGCGCGATGTTGTGCCGACGGAGAGTGTGGCACGCACTTCACCTGTCGCGGCGTTGAGGGCATAGAGCACACCACCATCAGGATCAAGGCTATAGACGGTCTGTCCTCCTATGACCGGTGAGCCAGTCACTTGCTCAGGCGCATGCCATCCAGCAACCAGGTGCGCTCCTGCTTCGAGTTGGAGCTGTCGCAGCCCATCGTCGCAGGGAATGAAGAGAAACAGACCACTCACAGCAGCTCCGCCGTAGGCACTGCAAAGAGAGAGCGTCTGGATTTGTCCGCCTACCCCTCCCAGGTGGTCTGCGCGCAATAAGTAACCCTGGCCCGACTTCCCGTCGGCATACAGCAAACCATTGGGCAGCAGGACAGGTGCCATCGAGCCAAGATCGGCATCTGACGCATTATCGCTCGGCCAGCTCTGCGGCGCAAAGCCATCTTCCAGCTGGAGCGTAGGGGATAGACGTAAGACGGAATCACTATGATCCCAGTTCCCTTGCGTGGCTGCACCATTGCCGACTGCGACGTAGAGATTTCCCTGAGCGTCTATGACTGGTCCCGGAGGAGCCCATATGCCTCCCTCACGCGTGGTCGGAACCTGGTACGAGAGCAGCGCTCCCGCACCATTGGTGCGCGAGGCAACGACCCAGCCATGGTAGTCACCACAGTCGCCGTACAGCCCACCGAAAGCAATATAGACTCTGCCCCCAGAAAGAGCCAGGGCAGCACGTTGCTGATGTGCTTGCGGGCCCATTCCGGGAGGATCCACCAGGCGGCGGACTTTGATGTGTCCCGTTTTGACATCAACGCCGACAAGCATATGGGCTGGTCCCTGTATCTCTGCCACAGCGAAGACCAAACCCGTCTGCGGATCGTAGACCGGCGTGCCAGTGATGCCCAGGGGATCAATATCGCCACACGGCAAATCTGACAGCGGCACAGGGGTTCCCACAGAGGTATGCCATTGTACCCGCCCGGTACGTGCATCAAGGGCGTAGAGAGTATCGTTTTCCGTCGCCACAATTACCTGTCCATCGACCACAAGTGGCTCAGCGTAGACTGCTCCGTCGAGTGGTTGCTTCCAGAGGCTTGTGAGGCGGGTAGGGTCAGGCATATCTGCTACAAACCCAGTACGAGCGTTGTTATCGTGGTACATGGTCCAATCGGCACTGGTCACCTGGCCAGGCGTCGCAGTGCTCGGAGGGAGCGTTAACGGCGTGATATGCACAGGTTGAGGTGGTGGGACGCTCCAGGCCCGGATGAGCAGATGAAGCTGGTGACGCTGGCTGTAGAGGAGGCCAGCCAGCAGTAGAACGACGACGAGCAAAATAGTCAGGATGATTCGCCCACGTTCTGTTAACCGGCGAAGGTGTTTCTTTGTGTTGTGCGTCTTGTTCGGTTCTATCATCGCTGAACTTTTCCTATTAGAACTACCCCAGCAGTCGTGCCAGCACCTCTGCCACAGCCAGAAAGACCAGGTCCAATGCAAGCAACACCAGCAAAGCAAAATCGACGTGGCCAGCGATAGAAGAAGTCAGGTCTAGCAACGTATGGTTGAAGACCAGAACTCTGGTCAGCCAGAGCAACACAAGCGTCACGATAGTAAGGAGCAGAACGCCAACGACGAACCAGCGTGCCCCCCTCCAATCCTGGCGGCTGGGCCACAGCTCAGAAGTAATAGTTAAAATGAGGTAGGGAGCGAAGATCAGCGTCCACCACGGCCAGCCCGGTTTGAGCAACTGGAAGTGGCTCATGCCAAGATTTTGCTGAATGTCCCAGAGGTTGTAGCCGGTGGCAACCCAGTAGAGCAGCAGGACCATGGCAATACCACCAAAGAGTGGTGCAATGCCGCTCAAACCATCTCCTATATAGCTTATAACACGCCCCTGGGGCCGAACGTACTGTACTTCGCCCAGTTGCAATGATTGCCGCCCACCCACCTTCATATTGCGGCCACCTGACTCCCGCTGCACGATCGGCTTGATACGGAAAAGCGCGATGCTGGTGATGCGGAAGCCAAAGGGGCTGAACAACAACACCGCAAACGCATGACTCAGTTCATGCAGCATCACCCCTGGAGCGTTCATCCAGAACCAGATGAGCGAACCTCGCTCTTTCAAGAGCCGATACCCAACTTCATCCACACGCTGACGTAACCGCTTACGCGTGACACGCAGTAAGAGGAAGAAAACGAAGACGCCGGCGATAATGAGCCAGGGCTGGTAGAGCTGTATTTGTGCTGTCAGAGTTGGGTCCATGTTGCTACCTTATAGATTAAGAAACACACTATTGCTATCTAAAATTGTAGACGCAACAAACGTTGACGTCAATAAGCTAAGGGATAACTTCGTCCGGCTCGGCTACGCTTTCTCGGACTTCGGCCTGTTTTGTATCTTCTGGCAGAATATACTGCGGATGCCTCCGTTCATAGTAAACGCCCCAGGCTCCAAAAGCGGCTATACTGGCGGCTATAAGATAAATGACACGATCAAGGCCGAACAGGTCGGCTACAGCGCCGATGAAAAGAATGACAGGAATGGAGCAAAGGTTGTAGAGCATGAGCTGTAGGGCCAGGACCCGCCCTTTGAGCCAGTCAGGGCTCTGCTCCTGCATGGCAGTTTGGGCGGGAATGTTGATAAGGTCCAGTGCGACACCTGCGATGAACATAAGCAGGGCGATGGTGAACAACAGCAATGGATTGATATTCCAACCGTGAGGTTCTAGCGCACGAGCCAGGATCGTCACAAGTGGCAACAGGAGCATAGCAACGGCAAGTATGATACAGCCTATGAGAATGGCACGAGATTTGCCCAGCCGCCGTGTAATGCGTGGCATGAGGATGGAACCAACTACCAGGCCGATGCCTGCTGGGGCGAAGATAAAGGCCATCCGGCTAGCCGGAAGCAACAACAGCACCGTGACGAGCGGTGTGGCGAGTTCACTGATAACGAGGATGAACACACCTGCAAAAGAAAGTTGGATGACTGCCAGGAAGAGCTGTTTGTTGCGACGGACAAAGCTCCACCCCTGGCGCATCTCACGCCAGACATCGCCCAGGATGCCAAGCGGCTGCGTGCTGGCATGATAGCGTCGGGAGGAGGAAAAGTATGCTGGCGGGATGAGGGCTGTCAGCACCGCGCACACAATGTAGAGCATGGCAATAACGGTGTAGAGTACGTCGACCGGATAGATGGTGAGCGCGCCGATGCTAAACGTAGGCAGCAGGCTGAGGACGAGTGGCGCGAAGAGGATAAAGCCTACTGCTTGCGAGAGCATGAAGGTGATGTTGAAGAGCGAGAGCGCAGGCATCAACTCTTCCTCGTTGACGAGCAAAGGGATGGTAGACCCTTCCGCCGGTGCAAAGAATTGGCCAATGGTTGAAATCAGGAAAGTGAGCAAGTAGATAGGGATGAGTTGATCGCGATTAAGCAGCAGAGAGATGACAAAACCAAAGCTGGCGATGGCACGTAGGCAATTGCTTCCCCAGAGGACAACACGTTTATCCATGCGGTCCACGAAGACACCGGCAGGCGCGCCGAAGAGCACAGCAGGCAAGCTGAAGGTGATGATCGCCAGACCGATCAACGTGGTGGAATGAGTGACGTCCTCGATCAGGACGAGCAGGGCATAGTTCGAGGCGTTGAAGATGGTCATAGAGATCAACTGTGCCAGCCACAGGAGCAGAAAGTTTCTGTTTCTCAGCAGGGTAAGAAATCCACCCCTTGGATTGGCTATGTCCATACGGCTTTATCTCTCTCTCTTTCCGTTTTTGCCGCCACAAGAGGCGAAAACAGAAAAAAGCGTTTTTCGGGCACACTATCTGGAGGCTTCGCCCCCATATATATTGTAACTACTCAGGTGTCTGACGCCTCGCCGCCTGCGGCGGCTCGCACATTTTTCTGCTGCTGGCCTGGCAGCCTGCGGCTGCCAGGCCAGCAGCAGAAAAATACCCTTGCGAACTGCCTACGGCAGTTCGCAGTTCCGAATAGTTATTATATATTACGATTACACGGATGTGCTGGTATCGAAACAAGTTTCAAAGAAGAGGGCCTTTTGTGGTGCAAGCCCGCTGGTAGCTCCATGAGCACGGTGTCCGAAAACTCCATACTTTTAGGAACTATCACTATCGACAGCACGCGAGAGTACCTGCTTGGTACGCCGTTCGACCTCTGCTCGTGGCAATAATACACGACGTCCGCATTTTTCGCAACGCAGCCCGATATCTGCTCCCAGACGTACTACGATCCAATCATAACTCCCACATGGATGCGGCTTGCGCAAACGCAGACGATCACCCAGGCCTATTTGCATCGGTGCCATGCCCTGACCTCCTCTCTCTATCTTCCTGCTTCTGCCGGTACAATCCCTGTTGTGCGATATAATACTCAACAGCCTCCGGCGTTTGATACTTTATAGGCCTACCCTCTGCAACACGTAGACGCAAATCGGTCGCAGAGATTTCCAGTTGTGGCGCTTGTACCATGAGCAGGCGCTGCTTGATACCCGGTAAACGTCCTTCCAGCGTTTCGCGGTACCCTGACGCTTCCTCGTATCCTGGACGCTGTACCGCGACAAGATACGTCAGTTGTTCCAGGATACCAGCAGGATTGTGCCAGGTGAGCAAGTCCTCCAGGCTATCACCACCGATGATGAAATAGAAGGCCGTTTGCCTGTCCCACTGCTGACGCAACAAGCGGAGCGTGTCTACGGTATACGACGGCCCTGGACGCTCCAGATCAACCTGCGAGATAGTGAAGTACGGATTGGATGCAATCGCAAGTTGTAGCATCGCCAGACGGTGGTGTGCCGCAGCAATCGTTTGTTCCGGTTTATGCGGCGGTTGCCCGGCAGGCACAAAGACCACTTCCGCAAGGTCCAGTCTAGCACGTACCTCCTCTGCAATCACCAGGTGACCGTAGTGAATCGGGTCAAAGGTACCGCCTAATAGACCAACGCGCCGCATGTTCGGAAATGGTGCATAGCTTTCCACGGTCAGTCACTCCTGCATTCACACATCGCCAGCAGATTCCTGAATGATCAGTTCTGCGTTGGGCAGCGCCGCGTGGAGAGCATACACCGCCTCGGTGACAGTAGAAGATTGTCCGTGTGTAACCCAAAAGCGCACAAGCAGCGAGATCTTCTGTTCGCTAAAGCCACCCACTATAATGGATGGTTCTGGTTTTGCCAGAATACCGTCGAGTCCTTTGAGTGTTGTGCTAATGAGGTTGGACGTTTCGTCCTTGACGAACTCTTCCTCCGGCAACTTGACGACGAGCGTGGCACGCCGCTCACTATAGAACGAGTTGTTGATCACGATGCTACTGAAGACCAGAGCATTTGGCACGCTCACCTCTTCGCCACTGACCAGGCGCAATTTGGTAGTGCGGATTTGCACATCCTCTACTCTCCCTGTGTGGCTGGCTAGATTGACCTGGTCGCCAATGGTAATCTGGTCCCCAATGTGAAAAGGACGCTCCATGAGGATGTAGAAACCTGCAACAAGGTCTTTGAGGATATCCTGGATGGCGACGGTGAACGCGACAGTCAGGATGCCCAGGGCGGCTACGGGCACACCTATCGAGATTTGCCAGATGGAGAGTATCCAGAAGGCAATCAGGGTCAGCGTGAGAATGTAGAGAACACGCCCAAGTAAGGTGCGGGTGTTGATATCAATGTGGTTCGTACCCAGGCGTCGAATGGTGAGCGTCATCAAGGTACGTGCAAAGCCCAGGCCCAGGGCAATGATGAGTAGAGTCTCAACGATGCTCCCGGTGAAACCTGTAATCTCCTTCAGGCTAAATTGCGCGGCAATTGCTTGCCAGGCACTGGAGATCAGACCCATGTCGGCTATCGTAAATGAGACTGGAATAGCCAGAATAAGCAAGACTGCGATAACGATGGCACCTAGCGTCTGTACCAGCCACTTGTCCAACACAGTTTGTTTGAGGCGGCGTACAAGCATACGCCGCAGGAACAGGCCGATGACCAATGCTATGAGCAGGGTCACGGCGATTAAGATAACGCGAAATAGTATATCCATTGTTTCTTGCCTGGCACCCGCAAGGGGTGCCACTACATTTCGGCACCCCTTGCGAGTGCCATACACATTACAGCGACGGAACGTGAAAAGACGTTGCACGCATTATATCATAGAACCGTCCTTGATATTGTTGAACTAGCCCGGTTGCACTAATCATCTCCCCTTCAGGGACCAGCCCACAACTGGCGGCGAGTTGCCCCACGATTTGCACCGGAGTAGCCCCCTCAGCACGCAACGGTTCCAGGCCAGTGCTCTGTGTACGTTTGGCGAGACGCTTTCCTGTCGCATCAAGCAACAGCGGAACGTGGATGAAAGTGGGAATGGGGAAACCCAGGGCTTCGTAGAGGAGAATCTGGCGTGCTGTTGAGTGCAGCAAATCGGCTCCACGTACGACCTGATTGATGTGCATGAGGGCGTCATCGACCACGACGGCAAATTGATAGGCAAAGATGCCATCTGAGCGACAAACCACGAAATCCCCAACAGCTTGTTGCACATGCTGCTCCATAGGCCCGGCCAGCAGATCGGTAAAGGTGACAACGCGCTCATCATCGACGCAAAAACGCAGCGATGGGCGGCGGTTGTTGGCTTCGTGCTGCTTACGCTGCGCCGCCGTCAGAGAACGACATGTGCCGGGGTAGCGTGGACCATCCTCGCCTTGCTGGGGGGCGCTGGCAATGCGAGCCACTCCGGCGCGACTACAGTAGCAAGGATAAATGAGGCCAGCATCACGCAGACGTTGCAGATAGTGAGCATACAGCGCCAGCCGTTCGCTTTGCGTGTAGGGAGCGTAGGAACCGCCAACATCTGGCCCTTCATCCCAATCGAGGCCGAGCCAACGCAAGTCGTTGAGCATGCGTTCGGTAGCCCCAGGGCGTACACGGGGACGGTCGAGATCTTCGACACGCAGGATGAACTGACCACCTGCACAGCGGGCGTAGAGCCAGGCAAGCAACGCGGTGCGCAGGTTGCCCAGGTGCAAGTCTCCTGTTGGACTGGGTGCGTAGCGACCACGAATTAGATCAGGCATCTCTCTGACCATGGGCATCCGGCTCCCCTATCCTGCTGGACCACTGGCCAGACATGAAACTCGGCCATCAGATCGACCAGCACGCACAGCGGAAGGCCGACGACATTTAGATAGCAACCGTTGATGCGTGCAGTGGGCTGGAATCCTGGATGCTGGATACCATATGCGCCCGCCTTGTCCATCGGGTCGCCTGTCGCGATGTAGGAGGCAATCTCTGCCGCGCTATAGTGACGCATCAGCACAGGGGTGATGCAACTTGCGCTACGCATATGGCGCTTCCCATCGATCAAGTAACTCACGGCGATGCCTGTCACGACGTCATGCCAGCGTCCACGCAGGGCCAGGAGGAGGTCCCGTGCATGCGCTTCGTCGCGAGGCTTGCCGAGTATGTGACCATCGAGCAGGACGGTCGTATCTGCGGCAATGATCAGACTGTCAGCGTATTCGGGTAATCTGAGCACGAGGGCCAATTTATGCTTGGCGAGCCATAGTGCCAGTTCCTCCGCTGGCCCAGGGTAACGTTCTTGCGCCAATTCTTCATCGGCAGGCGAAACACACACAGTAAAGGGCAGACCAAGACGGGCAATGATCTGTCGACGTCGCGGTGAGGCTGAGGCAAGCACTAAGGATATCGCCATGTCTGATTATGCTCCAGGACCGCTACGCATTCGATATGTGCCGTCTGCGGAAACATATCTAGCGGTTGCACCGAACGTAGATGGTAAACGGGATGTCGATGGCAAAGCACATCAAGGTCGCGTGCCAGTGTCGCCGGGTCACACGAGACATACACGATGCGTGTTACCGGGTGTTGCACGAGAGCATCAAGGACGACCTGCTGACAACCTGCACGCGGTGGGTCAAGCACAAGCCCATCAAGCTGCGGAGCCAGCGCTGGCAGCAGATCTTCTGTTTTGCCCTCGAGAATCTCCACATTGCTCACACCGCTCAGGTTCCACTGTGCATCCTTGATAGCGCTGGCCGACTCTTCAATGGCAAAGACCTTACCGACATGCCGGGCCAGCAACAGCGCAAAGGTCCCCACGCCACAATAAACGTCAGCAACGGTAATATCCTTTGATTGTGGATATGTAAATGGAGTGGTACCTCTTGCGGGCACCAGGGGGGAGGAAGTGGGGCACAACACCCCTTGCAACACCATTTGCACCATTTTCTCGGCCTGCGCTGTATTCGTCTGGAAGAACGAACTGGGACGGATGCGGAAGGTTTCTCCGGCCAACACCTCCTCCATCGCCTCACTGTGGAGGTCAAGTCCAGCGGCGACGAGCTGCTGCGCCACCTCTGGCGAAGGATGCGGCTGGATGAGCACCTGGCCACTGGAGGCCCCACAGCGAACCAGCACCTGGGGCCGAGTATTGGATACCTCGCTGAGAACACGCAGCGCGCGGTTGATCTGTGCGTGGGCGATGGGGCAGGAAGTGAGAGGCAGGACGCGATGCGTCCCCCTGGCTGTCAGACCAGGCTGCCCGTCGCGGTTCACCGAGAAGCGCATGTGGTTGCGATACTGCCACGGATCGTCGCAGGGCACCGTTTCTAGCAGAGGTGGGTCGGCGAAGCCACCAATATCTTGCAGCAAGTGCCGCACCACAGACCACTTCCACTCCAGTTGTGCCTGGTACTGCATATGTTGCAGTTGACAGCCGCCACAGACGCCGAATACCGGGCAACGTGCCTGCGTGCGTAGCGGCGAGGGCTCGTGAATTTCCGTGATCTCCACACGGCGCGGACGCGTCTTCCAGTGGCGTCTGCGGCGCCTCGCACGCGGCGAAACCGGTGCCTCCACGGCGATCGTGACACGCTCCCCTGGCAGACCGGCAAGCACACGCAGTGTGAGTGTGCGTTGCTCACCGGACTCGTCCTGCTCAGTAATTTCAGCAAGTGCATCACCCTCGCGTGTCATTGGGCCAAGCATAACAGTGTGATAGGTAATGGGATGCTGCATTATCTCTTCTTGTGTTTGTTTATTATTTGCTGTTGTTTGTTTATTATTTGCCGTACTACCTTCACTGCCTCCAGGTTGGGGTTGATGCGCTCCGCTTCTTCCAACAGCGTTTGCGCACGGCGGCGGTCACCAGCGTCAAAGGTCAGCGCCGCGAGCACTGCTCGCAAGTGGGCAGATTCAGGATGGACACGCAAACCTTCTTCGAGCGTCTCACGGGCCTCTGCATCCTTTTGCTGCTTCATGTAGACTCCTGCGAGTTCACTATAGGAACGCATCTCTTTGTCTACCTCAATGGCACGTTTCAGACTGCGCTCCGCCTCTTCATAGCGCTCCAGCGTAGATTGGACACGGCCAATGTTGTACCAGATAGCAGGATAATCCGGGCTGATCTCTGCCGCCCGTTGGTAATACTGCAGCGCTTCCTCTGGCTGTTTGCGAAACGTAGCAATATTGCCCAGGCAAGCATTGATGACCGTCTCCTCGGCTCGACTTGGGTCCCATGCTTCGGCCTGGTGCAGCAGCGACTCCGCTTCATCATAGTATGCCGGGTCCTTCTGATCGAGAAGCAGTTCAGCGAGCAAGGCATATCCTAATGGAGCATTGTCAATGGCAATTGCATCACGAAACGCTTTCTCTGCGAGTTTGAAGAAGCGCTCACCACGCTCTTCATCCTTGTTTTCATAGTACATATCCCTGAGACTGGAAAGCAGCACACCGAGTTCTCTCAGGACTGCACTACGCTGCTCCAGGAAACGATCTGCAATGCGTTGCAAGTAGACCGTGGCACGTTCAATGGCGCGTACTCCCTGGGCCTGTACAGCAGCTTCCTCGTACACCGACCGGTCGAGTGGAAGCTTCACCATGAGTGCATCGCTGTAATGCATGGCGCGTGTTGTATGCCAGAGGGCCTCCTCCAGGTAATCCAAATCATCTTTGTCATCCAGGTCAAGCGGTCTCTGTTGATTGAGTTCTTTCACCTTCTCTCGCAGCTCTTCTATGCGCCTCTGTAGCTCTGTGAGGGAGAGGCCCTGGGCCCTGGCACCTTCATCGGTCATGTTTTGAATGCGCCAGATGCCCTCTTCTCGCACCAGGGTATAGCTGGTCCAGAACCAATGTCGCCTGGTCGCCTTATTGACCACCGTTCCCATCGGCATTTCTCGCAGGGTACCACTGAGGGGCGTCGTTGTCAGTTCGAGTGCCCAGCCAAGCTCAATCTCTTTGCGCGACGTCGTATAGCTGCCGAGCAGTGGCGCAGGCAACCAGAGTGATTGCTGCTGAGGTTCCCGTTCCTGGACAAAACTCATCATGAGGCCATCGGGATGGGCTTCATCGGCCCAGGCGCGACGCCGCTCTATCCACTCATCTCGACTCAGCCCTTCACGCAGACTGCTGTCGCGGCTGAGCAAGTCATAGGCCAGCCCAAAATCGCCCAGTGACCAGCCACCGACAAAATTAGCAACAACCTGCTCGGCGTCCAGGTCGGGGTCGATGAAGGTACGTCCGCGGTCTTCGCCTATATCGTTAGCCTGGAATACTAGCGAATTGACGGTAGGCAGGTTGGTACGGTAGTCCTTGTGAGGCATGGTGCCACGCCACTTATTGACCGAGAGGGCCTCCTCAATCAAACGACGCCCTTCTGCCAATGTACAATCGACCATGGCAACATCTTTTAACTTCGCGTTCCTTTCCGCGATATCGCTATCGAGGCGGCGCTTCGTGCCGGTTCTGATGAAGAAATCTTTCACCCCATCATTCCAAAAGTCGAGCAGGAAGACGAGTATGCGAGCTTCGTGGTAGTCCACACCCTGTTCCCAGCAGAGGACAAGCTCGAGTTCGCCTTGTTCCCGGTCCTGTGTGACCAGACCTTTCCAGAAGCGCGGCACACTCGTACTGGGCTGGATAACCAGCGGAGCTGTAGAAGGTGGGTTCCAGGTCGGGTAGACTTTTACTCCTTCGAGCCGTATCAAAGAGCGGCGAGCCTCTTTGCGGATGCTTTTGTTGGGATTGAGTTCGTGGATAGCGGCCAGCACATCGGCAGCCGCGCTGTCATGTTCCTTTGATAATACCTTGAGGAGAGCCATCTGTGTGGCTTCCGGCATATTATTGATTTCGCTCAACGCGGCTTCTGCCTGTGTACGGTTGTTACTTCCGTGCAAGTCATCCGCGATTTCGCGGTAATGCTCAAGCAGATGTTGGGCTTGAGCCTCATGTTCTTGGGAAACAAGTATGTTGGTGTCTTTTTTTCGCGTCATATCTTCTATCTCTCTTCCGCGCAAGGGGTCTCATGCGCCTTATACGTTCTCGTCGATTGTACCACGAAGTGGACGTACGCGCTAGCCCCTGGCACATCTCCAGGAGAGATATGTTGTGACGCCACTTGGGAGGCGGCATTATCCCGAATCAACCACGTTGAACCATCTGTCCATCATCTTCGCGCTCTGGCCATGCAACGGGCAAGCTACGGAAGAACAACGCCATAGGCATGCCGACTGGTGTGGGTGTGCTCTGCGCCACCTGCTCACTGCGATCAAAGACGAAAGGTAACGCACGACGTTGTACGGAGAGATGAGCTTTTGCGACCATTAGCACGAACATGGGGAAAGCCGCACAGAAGAAGTACGATGGGAGGCTGCGCCAGGCGAAGACAAGCGGAAGAACGGCCAGGAGCATCGCGGCCTCGGGATGTTTGCGGCAGAGACACCAGTACCAGGCCAGCACTAACAGCATCGTCGACCCTTCAAGAACATCATAGACCCAGGCAGGAAAAAAGGGTAAGACATGGTTCACACTGAGTTCAATCAAGCCCAGCCCCAAGGGGAACATGGGATCTGCGATCGGCGCGAGCACGCCGACAAGCCAGGCCTGGGGGTTCCACAGAATGAAGGGAAGATTGAAGGCCAGACCCACGCAACCCGCAATTATCACTCGACGGACAGATTCCGCCAGACCGTCGTGACGCCAGGTCATTAGCACATAAAAAGGAATAAAGAACCAGGCGATTTGCTTGCTGGCAAGCGCCAGGCCGAGAAGCACGGCAGACCGCCAGCGATGGTGGCGCAGCAGCCAGGCCAGGACGATGAGCAAAATGTAGAAGATATCAAGGTTGCCGCCATAGGTTGAACTCCACATGGGCACATTTGCCATGGCAAGCAGGGGCACCCAGGGACGTAGCTCTGGTCGAGTCACCTTCCAGGCGACTGCGACAAGCACGAGATAACTCAGGAGGTAGAAAGGCAGAACATTATAGTCCTTGAGCCAGGCGAACGGCACGAGTGTGAGGAACGCGAGCGCAGGATAACTGACCTTGGACTCAAATTCGGGGGCCTTGCCTGCTTTGAGGTCAGTATCCAGCACTGTTCGCATCTGGGTCAACGTCGGATACTCCAACCGATCAGCAAATTGCCCGGAGCGCAGCGGGGTGGTCCAGTCGGGCCGAATCTGGAACTGCCGGACGACATCCAGCATGTTAGAATCGGTATAGGGGTTACGCCCTTGCAAGAGCAGTTCAGCAGCGTTGGTATCCAGCGAGGTGCCATCGTTAGAAAATACTGGTGGGGAGAGGCTCTCGATCACTGTGAGAACGAACAGCATACCGCCCGCTATCGTGAGAAGGAGTGTGGCAATCAGGACGATGCGCTGCCAGCGCTGTGGATGTGTATGCAGGTGGTGTGTTTGCTTTTGGAGCGTGCCAGGGCGAAATGCCATCCACATGGCCGTAAAACTCAGCAGCAATACGACAAAGGCGAGGCATCGTGTGAGGGTGAATAAGAAGCTGAAGCCCTTGAATATCTGCGGAGCGTCCATGATCTGACTAAGCGTCTGCAAAAAAAGAGCCAGACCTAACCAGGTGGCGCGTCGTTGGAGTTCAACCACGGGACGATTGTCGGGCGATACATCTTCTGTGAAGAAGTGGCGCATCCATTGGTATCGAGTCGTGATGTGGGGTTTCCCTGCTTGAGTCGCCTGTGTGAGTACAGATTGCTGCTCCATGCGTTGCCCTTAATTCCTTCCACTCTATGACCTTATCTCTGCTCACCCTGGTATATGCACATGGAAGTAGTTCCACGATGAACCCTTTTTTCCTCAGCATCAATGCACCCAGGATGGCTTCCCCCCAGCATGCACAGCTTACAAGGGGTTTCCCGGCCTGAGTCTTAGAACGAAGGGAACGAGAGTTGCGTCACAAAATTGGGAGTGATAAGGAAGAGATAGACAACCGATTACAGATGGAGACGAAAGACGCAATATCTGCTGGTGTGGCAACGCAGATAACCAACGGCGCTGTTGGCGGTTCATCAAACATGCTACTCGTCCTACAGTTTTTTGCGCGGCAGTAGCAAGATAGAGACGAGGGCATAGCCAGCACAGCTCAGGATAAGGAGAGCATAGACTTTGGTCTCAACATCGCCGGGTGAGACCAGCATTGAGAGCCCCCACCAGAGAAAGCCAATGAAGACAGCAAATAAGAGTATGGTGCTTAGCAGCTTTTTGTTCATGAGGTACCCTTCTGTCCCTTAACTTGACTTTATTATAGCACAAACTGCCATGGGTATTGGTGATAGAATATCTATGGAGAAACTAACACCAAGGAGCTTTTAATAGTCACGAACCCCCGGATGTAATCCGGGGGCTTGCAGCCGGAACGCCCGTCGTTGTGGTGGCAAGCCTCAGAGTGTCCAGCCTCAGTGCCCAATGGCGTAGGTAGCCAGGTGCGGGCACTCCGTTGGAGGGGTCATGGGACCGTCGGACGCTTCTTCAATCTGACGCTCTCCCGTTTCGGGTTAAAAGTCCCGCAGGGGTCGGGGCGGTGCTCGGAGCACGACAAGCCTGTCCAACATGGGCGAGAAGAGAGAGAGGGGAACGCCTGCCCCTCTCCGTCAGACAGCCCCTTACGGGGAGTTTTCCGAAAGGAACACACGCATGGTGTTCGTCTTAGACAAGCACAAACAGCCCTTGATGCCGTGTACGCCCAAACGGGCACGGCTCCTGCTCCAGCGTCAGCGAGCCGTCGTCCATCGGGTCCAGCCTTTCACCATCCGGCTGCGGGATCGACGGGTGCAAGACAGCTTCCTGCAGCCCGTCGCCCTCAAAATCGATCCAGGCTCCAAGACGACGGGGATGACGCTGGTGCGCGTCCAGGAAACCAGCGAGGGAGAGGTGCATCATGCCCTCTTGCTCTCGGAAGTCAGGCATCGAGGGGAACAGGTCCACCAGGCCAAAGTGACCCAGGCCAGTCGCCGTCGACGCCGACGATCCGTCAACCTGCGTTATCGCCCTGCTAGATACCGCAACCGGAGGATCACAACAGGGTGGTTGCCGCCCAGTCTGCTCTCGCGGGTGGGCAATGTCGTCACCTGGACGGCGCGCTACGCCCGTTTCGCCCCGATCAGACGCCTGGAAGTCGAGCGGGTGCGCTTCGATCCCCAGTTGCTCCAGAACCCGGAGATCAGCGGTGTCTCCTACCAACAGGGCGAGCTGGAGGGCTGGGAAGTCCGGGCCTACCTGCTGCTCAAGTACGAGTATCGCTGCGTGTACTGCGGCAAGAAGAATGTGCCCTTTGAGATCGACCACCAGGTCCCTCTCAGCCGAGGGGGAACCCACCGCGTGAGCAACCTCGTGCTCTCCTGCCACGACTGCAACCAGGCCAAAGGGAACCAGACGGCCTGCGAGTTTGGGCATCCAGAGATCGAGCAGCAGGCGCAATGCCCCCTCAAAGATGCCGCAGCGATGAATGCCACGCGTTTTGCTCTGGTGGAAGCGCTCGGTGCCTTCGGGCTGCCCATCGGCACCTGGACGGGAGGTCGGACGAGATGGAACCGGGCACGGCTCTTGATCGAGAAGACCCACGCACTGGATGCTCTGTGTGTGGGAGCACTGGCGAAGGTCGAGGCGGGCCACCTCAAGACCCTGTTGATCAGCGCCACCGGACGAGGGGACCATTGCCGCACTCTCTGGGATAAACACGGCTTCCCACGGGGCTACAAGATGCGCCAGAAGCAGGTGCGAGGCTTTCAGACGGGGGATCGTATCCGCGCGATGGTTCCCGAAAAGCTCAAGACCGCAGGGGTTCACGTCGGGCGGGTGCAAGTCCGCAAAACCGGCTCCTTCGATATTCAGACGCGCGAGAGGGAGGTTGAGGGCGTCAACGCGAAATACTGCGCGCTGGTGCAACGAGGAGATGGATACGAGTATGCTCTCCGATGAAGGGCCAGAAGCGAGGGAGGCTACCCCTCCCTTGCGCCAAAAAGGAAGGGCCATTCCTCCCCGTGCTGAAGCGCCGGGGCTTCCTGGCCCGATTTCTGTGAACCAGGGGCCACTAACCATCGTCGTCTGCATAAAGCAAGTGCCATTGCTCTCCGCGCTACGCTTTGACCCGGCAACGCGTCGCTTGGTGCGTGAAGGTGTGCCGCTAGAAGTCAATTCACTAGACGTGTGTGCCCTCAGCGAGGCCATCCGCTTGCGCGACCTCTATGGGGGCGAGGTGATCGCTCTCACCATGGGACCACCTCAGGCACACGAAGCACTGGCAACAGCACTGGCTATGGGCGCAGACCGGGCGATCCACCTGAGTGATCGCGCCTTTGGTGGGGCCGATACCGCGGCTACCGCTCGTACACTGGCACTGGCAATTCAGCAAGTTGTTGAAGGACAAGCGGGACCACGGAAGCAGGTGGATCTCATCTTCTGTGGGCGCCATAGCATTGATGCAGAGACAGCGCAGGTGGGGCCTGAGATCGCAGAGATGCTCAACCTCCCACAAGTCAGCGCTGTGCAAAAGATTGATGTCCAGGTACGCGACGGGAGACGTGCAATCATCGCTACTCGCGAACTTGATGAGGGCAGCGAAACGCTGATAGCGCCTCTCCCCGCATTAGTGACTGCGGCTGAAAGCTTGCATGAAGGCATCTGGCCCGATGAGCAAGCTATCCGTGAGGCAAGCGAGCAACACGAGCGTTTTCAGCTCGTGACCGCGGCTGACCTGAACGTTGATCCCAACCTGCTGGGACAGCACGGTTCACCGACATGGGTAAATGGCATTGAGGCCGATACCCACGCACGTGCCGGACGCATCATCACAGATAATGACCCGGCACGGGTTGCCGAGTTGCTCATAGAAGCATTAGAAGCCCAGGGACTGCTGGATCAGGATACTGCACACACCGCTCGTACGCCAGCGCTCGCATCAAGTATAGCCCAATTGCGCCAGGGCGGCCCGTTACCAGGCAAGGCTGTGTGGGTGGTGGCTGAATTGGACCACAAGGGCATTCGTCATGTCACGCTTGAACTGCTCGGTAAAGGGATTTCATTGGCAGCGCAACTCCAGGGCGAACTAGCGGCACTGTTGATCGGTGGACCGGATGTTGTTCGCCATGCAGCAACACTGGCTGCCTATGGTGCTGAACGAGTGTATGTCGCGGCAGACCCGGCCCTGGCCCAGTACACGACCGAGGGATATACATCGGTGCTAGCAGAGGCGATCACATATCATCAACCTGCCATCGTGCTGCTCGGTTCGACGGCTGATGGACGCGACCTGGCTCCACGCGTGGCGGCGCGATTACAGCTTGGTTTGACGGGCGACTGTATCGACCTGGGTATTGATGAGCAGGAGCGCCTGGTACAGTACAAGCCAGCCTTTGGCAACCAGATCATTTCAGCGATTCTCTCCCATACGACGCCCGCTATGGCAACACTCCGTCCGGGTATGCTGCACGCCGCAGAGCCGGACTTCACCCGCGTACCTGTGATCCAACAGCTAGTTGTAGGAGATATCCAGGTGCGAACGCAGATCGTGGATCGCGAGTACCAGGACACGGGTGTGGCTGAGCTGGAGTCTGCTCACACTATCCTGGGAGTAGGCGTTGGCATGGGAACACCTGATCAGTATGCCTCCGTGTACAGACTGGCGATGCTCCTCAATGCGGCCATCGGGGCGACGCGCAATGTGACGGACCAGGGCTGGTTGCCTAAACAAAGACAGATCGGTTTGACCGGGCGGGCCGTTGCCCCGCGTTTATATATAGCATTAGGTATTCGCGGTGCTGCGGAGCATATCGCGGGCATCCGTAAAGCGGGCTACGTGGTCTCGATCAACAAGAATAGACGAGCCGCTATTTTCCGTCATTCAGATATCGGGGTCGTTGCTGATGTACACGTGCTGCTGCCGCTGCTGATTGAGCATTTGGAGAAAAGGAAAGCACAATGATACAACTACTTATCCCGTGGTATCAACTGTTATCCAGATTCTCTGACAAACCTGGACAGCAGCCGTTCTCGCCGCCCTGAATCAGTCCAGCATTCCCGGCGTTCCTTCCGCATTCCAGGAAGCTATCGATTCAAGTGATGTCCCAGAGAGCATGCGGGCCGGAGCGTGCTCTCGTTGGACCAACGATAGCCCCACCACCTTCTTCGTGTATGCTCATCCGCATACGGGCCTGACCTGCATCATCGGGATTGCCCTCCACAGGCTTCTCCCCTCTGACCTGTAGCCACAGAGGGCGGTTGGCAGCCGTCACCCGCTTCGCATGATCTGCGGCTGCCAGTGCAATTCGTGGAAAAAGCTATGATGCACATTGGCTGAGGCATTAAAGTCAGCGTTCGCCTCATAGCGACAAGACGGGCAAAAGAAGAGTTTTCCCCACTTCTCAGTCAGCCGGGTGCCGCCTCGGTACGAGAACCTCTCGCCCTTGGCTCCACATCGGGAGCAGTATTGGGATGTTCCATGGGGATTGACTTCGACGGTACAGGTGGCACATGTCGCAAAGGCTTTCTCACGGGCAAACTGGTTGATTTTTCCCCGCAAGTGGTTGGCCCGCTTGCGGTTCATGCGCCGCGACTTACTGCCGCCTTTCGCCTTGATCTTGCGCAAGCGCTCAAACAGCAGCACACAGCCCGGATACTTGGTGCAGACGTTGGCGATGCTGCGGGCGACTTTGTGGGCGGCATCTTCGTTGAGGTGATCGATATGCCGCCAGAGCTCTTGATTGCTGTGCTCCCCTTTGATCGGTTTGCCTGACTGCCACTGCTTTTTGGCAATGCGCTTCAGGTGCTGGTAACGGTGGGCATCCAAGCCATGATCGGTCACAAAGACGGTTTCGATGATCCGCTCCCGCTGTCTGACCGTGATCACGGCGAGATTTTTGACATTTAAGTCGACGGCCACGGTCACCAACGCCGGATCAAGCTTGCTTTCCTTGACCTTTTTGGCTTCGACCTCTTTGGTTTGGGGGAAGTGCAAGGCCACTTCATGGGGACGCACGATGAGGATAGGACTCTTGTGCTCCCAGGCCTCATCGTGATGTCGTTGCTCGAAGTAGCGATTGCACTGCACCGGATAGTTGACCCAGCTCCATTCCTTCCCATCGTAGACCTTGAGCTGCACAAAACGGCTCTTGACATCAGCCGATTCCAGATGCAGCATGCAGGTGCCCTGGTAGAGCGTCGGATGATTCGTGGCTCCTGGTCGCCCTGGCTGGCCTTTGTGCTTCCCGCTCTCGTTCCAGTTCGCACGATTGGACAGGTACGATCGAACCTTGCCAATGGCATCTTTGATCACGCTTCTGCGGTAGACGACAGGCATGTCAGGAAACACTTCAGTGAAGTTCCAGCCTTCCCAGGGATGAGGGTGCTCACGGGTGGCCACCGTGCAGGCTTCTGCCCACGTCAGTAACTCATGCGCTGAGATGGCCCGCTCTCGCATGTCCAGATGCTTTTGCGAGTAGTACGAGACCCGCTCAGCCAATTTCTCGACGTGCGCCAAAAAGAAGTCGATATAAAAGGCACGGGCGTGGTTCAGCAGCGAGGCCGTTGCCTCCAGGTACGCTTGTTTGCCGGTATTGGCTCCTCCCTCTTCTCGCTTGCCCAAATCGAGCAAGAGTTTGGTAGTGCGTGTTGCCTGTCCCATCCAGTGTGTTTCCTCTTCTGTGAACAAAAGTTCTTGACACAGCAAGTATACGGCCTTTGCTCCTGTTTGTCAATGGTTTTAGAAGGTCCGCCATGGTCTCCTCCCTGGGGCTCTGCACACCTCGCAATTCGATCTCCTTCAAGAAGAAGAGTGCCACCAGGCCTATACCCATGATGACAGCGCT
>WNFT01001462.1_pt1 | contig 29969 bp, 45 predicted proteins | sample 5400191 | NCBI WGS metagenome assembly WNFT01 (sample SAMN13153359, study PRJNA577476) | soil metagenome | isolation source: 80 cm saprolite under Madrone tree | place: USA:California | collected 2016-06-14 | reverse complement strand
TGTCTGCGACCAGATGCCAGGTCGTGTTGTCTTCGAGGCTCGCATTTGGAGTGCTGTCTCCTGAGCCGCGCTGATCGAAGAGCACGATACGATAGACCTGCGGGTCGAAATAGCGGCGATAGTCCGGAATGAGCCCGCCGCCTGGCCCACCATGCAAAAACACCACCGGCTTGCCGTTTGGATTGCCGCACTGCTCGTAATAAAGCTCGTGGACTGGCGAGACTTTTAGTCGCCCAGTATCGAATGGTTCAATCGGATCGTAAAGCGTTCTGAGTTCTTCCATAGTTGTCAGGATCCTATCGGGTTGAAACGAAAAAAGTCGAAAGGCAATCGGCGAGATCTCGCTAGCGAGCTATTATCTTCATGTTCGCCGTTGCTACCATCAATCTTGCTGAATATACCGATCTGGCACTCTCTCCCAAGTAGAGCATTTTCTCCCGACGGCGCGCACAAACTCCCTGAAAAGTTCATAACGATCGAATTGCATACCATCGGGAGCAACCCTGATAACGGCGTCTTCAAGCGCACTTCGCATTTCAGAATCAAGATGTTCGATGATCTCTTCAATTTTTACTCTCGCCATAATCAACCCCCTCAGACGAACTCAGCACGCGTTTCTTTCGTCGGATTCTGACATCTCCTGCTCGGCAAAAAGATAGTAGCCCTGAGTTAGGCGGACAGCCTCATGAAATAAGTCCAGCTATCAGGACATCAACCTTTACTGCGGCATCAGCAAGGCCTGCTACTGAAGCGGTGCGATTAATTCCTTCCCATAGCCTGGAAACAAGGTCTCGGTTCGGTGTGGGACTCGCAAGTTGGGTCTGCAGTGTGTCGACATCAACGACCAGCGCCAACTTCTGAGTCTCGTCGAGTGTGTCCGCTGCTTTTATCGCTTCTCTAAGCTCAGAGAGCGATTCGCCCAATGCTTGAAAACGAGCATTGACCTGATTACCATCACCGAGCGTAATAATGTTTTGGCCCGTGGCCTCGATTCTGATGCCCTCGAACCTGTCACGTGTAAACATGCTTGGCCCTCCTATTCTGTCGATACCGGCGGCTGTAATGATGTAATAGTTGGTCACGGCAGGGATCACACCGCCCCTCTTAGTTGTAAAGCTCTTTGCCAGTGGCTGATCCTCTACCCAGCCCTGACTCTCAAGATACGTAAGGTTGCTGTGGATCTGCTGCACTGTGAGGCCGTGGCTCGCCTTCAATTCGGCTCTCATAACGCTGATTGTGACCGCTGCTCCCGAGGTCTTGCCTCTGCGGCTTGTTGCATTGCAGTTGCGGTCGAACAGATACCTGAGAATAATCTCCCTAACCTCATCATTTGTCATCGCTGCCGGCCTTGGTTTCTGATTCTTCCCCATTGATATCCCTTGGCTCATGAGCAAAAGCAACCTGTCCTCATGATTGGCTAACGTCAACAGTCATTCAGAGAGGCCTGCCTCTGGAATTAGCAGAGACAGGCCGGCCCAAAAAGACTGAGTTTACTCCTTCTGAAGCTTGGCGAGCTTCTCGGTTACATAGCTGTTGTTAGCTGCCATATAGAGAAAGTTGTAGACCTGCGCGTCACGGCCAACATGGTGCGGGTTTCCCCCCTTGCCCTCGCTGGCGTCCATCACGATTCGGACCAAACTGGCTCCGTGCCGGTCGAAGAATTTGAAGGGATCCGTGGCCCACCGAAACTTGCCACCTTTCTCTTCAAGTAGAGCGCGAAGACTTGAAACCAGCGGAATGGACAGTCCTTTCTCAATTGGGAGGTCACCCATTACGGGCCCTTTTTCTGGATCGAGAAAGTAGTAGGTTGCAAGCGCCGTTCGATTCCGCTTACGCGTTTGTGTTTCGGTTCGTTTTCCCAATCGCCCCTTCCGTCCGCTTTCGTCCTTAACGTTGTACGCCTTCTTCCAGTTAAACCGTACGAAGTCGTGCAAACGAATAATGTCACGCGCCACGGTGGCCATTTTTCGAAATTGGTATTTGTCACGAACGTTACCCTTTTCATCTTTGTCAGTGAAGTACTCAAGGCATTTCCCAGCATTCTTGTAAGCTTCCAGGGGTGGTGACGACTGCGGAAACAAAATTGGGTTCATCGCACACATCACCTGAATTAGATCCAAAACACCAACAGGTTCTTCATCGTTCTCGCTGACTTTGATGTAGCGCCTGTAGTCTTCGCCGAGAGCATCAAGGAACCATTCAAACTCACGCTTATAGTTAGCGAGACTCCATGCTTTGAGTTGAATGCTGAAGTTGCGAGCTTCAGCAATATCAGCTAGGTGGCCCTCGATTCCTTCCAGAATCTCAAGATGCACATACTGCTGGAACAAAGTTTCTTCGCCGTCACCATTTGAGTTGCTGTTACTACTCGCGACCGAAGAGGTTATGGCTTTGTAGGTATGGCCCCCGTCGATGATCCCATAAGCGTCACCTTCGGGAATGGCCAGCTTCAGCAAGCCATGACGACTATCAAACTCAATTTCCTTCGCCGAGATCGTGATACCTCGATTCAGCAAATGAAATCTGCCATCATTGCTATTAAGGGAGTTTGTAATTCTCTTAGTAACAGGTCCCTTGACCTTCGGCACGCGGGGATCTGGTTCAAGCGGGATGTCCGCAGGCAGGTCACCCACCTGTACTAAGACGTGGACTATTCGTATCTTTGAAAGGGTTGGATCTTTGAACGTGCGGATGTGATCCGGGGATACCGGAAACTTAAAAGTTGCCATATTGACTCCTCAATGTTTGGAGGCTTAGCCTCGCAAAATTTAGTCACCTAGGTGACGTCAGCTGGGGGTTGCCGCCAGTGACGTTGCGAGTATCCGCCAGCTAGCTCGAAAAGGCAACTGTGGACGAAGATTTACGAAACAAGTGCAAACAGCATTTCCTGGCTTCTACTTGCCGCTGCGATTGCGCGCGTGTAATCTTCCATGAAGCCAGAGCCGATCGAGGCCCCGAAGGAGCAGATAAATGTCAGCAAACTTAGAGCGAGCGATTCTCGAAAAAATCCAGGGGCTTCCTGACGAAAAGCAACGGGAGGTTTTGGCGCTGGTTGATAAGATGCTGAAGTAAGGACTCACCGTGCCCGAAGTCTTCGCGGATAGTTTCTACTGGATCGCACTAGCGAATCCTGTTGATGCCTGGCATTCAGCAGCAACGAAGTTCAGCGAGACAAATCCGGGTGGGGTGTTGATAACAACGGATGAAGTCCTAAGTGAGTTTCTGAACTATTTTTCGGCGGCGGGTGAACGAAAGCGTGGCGTCGTTGCCAGAATGTTTGAAGAAGCCATGGATCATCCACGCATAACGGTGCTACCACAAACACGACAATCACTCTTGCGAGGCTTTGCTTTCTATGAAGCTCGCGCCGACAAGGGCTATAGTCTTACCGACTGCATCTCCATGAACGCGATGCGCGAACGAACGATTACTGAGGTCCTCACCCATGATCAGCACTTCGTTCAGGAAGGCTTTACCATTCTCTTTTAGTTGTTCCACCAACATTCTTATTTGAAAGAGTCTTCGAATTAACAAACTCAATACATTAGCGGACGGGCGATGGTAAGTATGAAGACATCTGTCGCGCCAGCGTCCAGCAGAACTTTCGCGCAGGCAGAAACCGTTGCGCCGGTAGTGAACACATCGTCGATCAGCAAAACCCGTTCGCCGGCAATTAAAGCTGGATAAGAAACTGCGAACGCGTTTTCCACACTCTCGCTCCGGTCGCGCGCATCCATGCCGGCACGGTGGCGGCTTGTGTGCTCGGTCCGCACCAGGCTGATCTCATCAAGGGGAACTAAAACTGCTAATGACAACGCACGCGCAAGCACGCCGGCTTGATTAAAACCTCGGGCCTTCTGACGTTCGTAATGGAGCGGAACGGGAACAATTCTCGTTGCCTGATTCAACGGACAACGGCGCTGCACATTTACCAGCAAATCAACCAGCTTTTGACAAATATGCGGCTCGCGTTTCAGCAGCAGCACCGACGCGCGCAAGGCTCCTTCGTACACGCCGCAGGCGCGAGCAACAGTAAACGCATGTGCGTCGCAACGCCGGCAACGCACTTGTTCTCGCTGTTCAGCCGGGACCACTCCGCCAGTTACCGCACCACACTTCCAGCAGACCGTTTCATTTCCAGTAAATATTTGCGTCTGCCGCCAACAGCTTTCACAAGCCACGCCAAGGACTCGCGACTCGACACTATCTCCGCACACAACGCAGGCCTGCGGATAAAGCAAGGCAAGGCATGAGTCATAAACCAAATTGGCAGCGCGGGTGGCGAGCATATTTGTTACTGAAAAAACCAAACGGCCTCACTGGAGGTAAACCCAGAGAGGCCGTCATTATGTCATTAACGATTGCCGGCTACTATTCTTCTTCCTCGATTAGCAAACCTCGCTCGTGAAGTTCCTGGCAACGAACGCAATGGCGCGCCCAGGGCACCGCCTCCAATCGTTTTTCCGGGAGTGGCTGTCCGCAACGAATGCATTTCCCATAGCCGCTGTCATCCATGCGCTCCAGCGCTTCATCTATCAGGTTAAGCAGCTGGCGATCGTTGTCGGACATGGAAACCAGCAATTCTTTGGTGTAGGCATTCGCGGCCATGTCAGCCGGATCCTGCGTCGCTTCAGCGTCCCGCTCGCGGCTGTACAACTCGGCCTGCTGCACCTGGCCCACCAGGCTTTGCCGGCGCTCCGTCAATCTATCGCGAAAAACTCTTACGCGTCTCTTGTCCATTATTTATTAGTTTCCTCCACCTTGATAATCCCCGCGTAACATCAGCACGAACATGATCACTTTTGATAAGGCAGTCCGTGAATAATCGTGTACGCCCGATACAACTGTTCAAGTAGCACAACGCGCGCCATTTCATGCGTCAACGTCAATCGCGAAAGGCTCCAACGCTTGCTTGCTCTTGCTGCGAGCTCCACAGAAACTCCATTTGGCCCACCCACGATAAAAGTCAATTCCTTCGTGCCGCTGTTCTGCCACTGTTCGATCTGCTTTGCGAGTTGCGCGGACGTCCATTCGTCGCCTTCCGGATCGAGCAGTACGTTTATCGCGCCAGCGCGCAGCCCGTCTGAGATGCGCTGCGAATCCTTATCGATGCCCACTTTTCTCTGCGCGCCGGCCGTTTCACGAAACTCTGAAACTTCGCATTTGGCAAAGTGAGACAGCCGCTGCAGATACTCTTCAATGAGCGCCCGCAAATGAGCTTCTCGCGTTTTGCCAGTCCAAACGACACGCAGTCGCATAACCAAAAGATGAAGGCGGAAGGATGAAGGCTGAAAACGCCTCGAACAATTCCTTCTTCATCCCTCAGCCTTCATCCCTCATCCTTTCTATTCAGCCGGGCCAGCTTTTCGTACAGGTTCTTCCGGCTGATACCCAAAATCCGCGCGGCTTCCGTTTTATTTCCCTTTGTCGCCGTAAGTATTTCCTGCACGTAGTCAGCTTCAACTTCAGCGAGTGTTTGCGGCTGCTTTCGTCTTCGCTCCACACTCACTGCCGCGCGAATGGACTCGGGCAGGTCCGCGACCTCAAGCTGCTTGCTCGATGAAACAATCAACGCGCGTTCTATTGTGTTCGCAAGCTCCCTGACGTTTCCCGGAAACTCATATTCGGCCAACAAATGAAGCGCGCCTTTGGAAATTTCGTTCGCTGCGCGTCCGTGCTTGGCGGCGTAGGTCTTCACAAACGCGCGGGCCAAGTCTGACAAGTCTTCCGAACGTTCCCGCAGCGGCGGCACTGCAATCTGCATAACGTTCAGCCGGTAGTACAGGTCCTCGCGAAAGCTTTGACGATTGACTGCGTCGCTCAGGTCAACATTGGTCAGCGCAATCAGCCGCGCGTCAACAGTGATTTTCTTTCTACCGCCCAGCCGCTCGAACTCTTTCGTTTCGATCACGCGCAACAGCTTTGCCTGGGAATCAGTCGAAAGATAAGCAATCTCATCAAGCACCAATGTCCCGCGATGCGCCGCTTCGAGGCGTCCCGGTTTTGCTTCGTTGGCGCCGGTGAAAGCGCCTCGCTCGTAACCAAAGAGCTCAGCTTCGAGCAAGCCACTGGGCAGCGTCGCACAATCGATCTTCACAAACGATTGCGACGCGCGCGCCGACTTCGAGTGGATATAAAACGCCAGCGCATCCTTGCCCGCGCCCGACTCGCCGGTAATCAGCACGTTCGCATCCGTAGCTGCAACTCGATCAGCGAGACGAATCGCCTCGCGCATCGGTCCGGAACGGGCAACAATCTCGATCACGATTCGCTTCTCAAAGAACTGCTTGCCGGACTGCCTATGTCGCCTGTTAATTCTCCAGGCAACTCGACGCGCTTCGATTCGCGCCACAATCGCTCAAGGTCGTAAAACTTCCGTGCCTTCTCATCAAACACGTGAAAAACGAAATCGCCAAAGTCGAGCAAGATCCACTCCGCGGTTTTGTAGCCTTCGACCCGCGCCGGCGGCGTGCCGGCCTTCTTCAGCGTTTCAAAGACTTCATCCGAAATAGCCTGGACCTGTCGTTCGTTAGTGCCGCTGGTAATGACGAAATAATCAGTAAAGCTGGCGATTTCTCGCAGGTCGAGCACCACGGTGTCGATTGCTTTTTTTTCGGAGGCTGCATGTAGCGCCATCATCATTCGTTCATCGAGTTCTGAAGCAGCCGACTCTTTGTTTGTGCTCGCCACTTCGGTGCGCGCAATTGGTGTTGGATTCAGCGATTGCTCCCTGGCAGTTGAATTATGCTTCATTCGTATTTCTATATAGCCCGTACTTTCTTATGTAATCAGCGACTGGTGGGGGCACCAGCTGTTCTAGTTTTTCTCCAGCCTCTTCACGCGCCGCCCGTCTAACCGCAGTCGCAGAAACATCGATCATAACGGCGTCAGTAACAAATATCTTCGCAGCTCCCGGTTCGACGATTGCCGGGATGTTGCGGCCACGCAAATCAGTGATCTGATCCGCTGGCGCCGCAAAACCTTCAACCGCGATCTCGTGTCCCGGTCGCGTGACTACAACAAGGTTCGCCAGGGTCATGAGCCGCGGCCATTCACGCCACGTGGTTATCTCAGCCCATGAGTCGGCGCCCATCACAAAGAACAAATCGACAAACTCGCCGCAGCTCGAACGAAAGTGAACGAGTGTGTCCACCGTGTACTGCCGGCCCGGCCCGTCGAGCTCAAATCGCGAAACAGACAAGTGCGGTTCATCCTGCGTCGCCAGTGCCAGCATTGCATAACGATCAAAAGCAGACGCTGCTTCCTGGCCGACTTTATGTGGCGCAAGACGGGCCGGCATAAATAAAAACTCATCGATTGCAAAGAACTCGGAAACCCTTCTGCCGACTTCCAGATGTCCCGAATGGACCGGATCAAACGTGCCACCGTAAATCGCAATCCGCTTTCGCTGGTCCATCGTCGTAGGACAGACATTCCTGTCTGTCCGTCTTTCTTAGTAGGACAGACATTCCTGTCTGTCCCTTTCTTAACAGGGACAGGCAGGAATGTCTGTCCTACAGACTTAATTCAATCGTTTCGGCGTTCTTTTGCGCCTCGTTTATCTCATCGAGTTTCGCAGCCACCGCAAAGATCAGTTCGCGTATTCCTTTGTTAGCCACTGCTGAAATGGCAAAAAACATTCGACCGTCTGCTTCCGCCTGTTTCCTCAAGGTTTCGAGCCGCTCGGGATCTTCGAGCGCATCGATTTTCGTGGCCAGTACAATCTGCGGCCGCTCTGCCAGTGCGGGATTGTAGGCACGCAACTCATGATTAACAGTCAGGTACTCGCTAACCGTTTCGCGTCCGGAAGCCGAGGAAACATCCACCAGGTGCAGCAGCAGCTTGGTGCGCTCAACGTGACGGAGAAAACGATCGCCGAGGCCGGCGCCGCTGTGCGCGCCTTCGATCAGTCCGGGAATGTCGGCAACGACGAAAGTGCGATAGTCGCCTAAATCAACTACGCCTAAATTCGGCTCGAGCGTAGTGAACGGATAATCAGCAATCTTCGGACGCGCGGCAGAGATAGTTGAAATCAAGGTCGACTTTCCCGCGTTGGGAAATCCGACCAGGCCAACATCCGCCAATAGTTTCAGCTCGAGCTGCAGCTCGCGCTCTTCACCTTCGCTGCCACTCTGATGATAACGAGGTGCGCGATTCGTGGAAGTGGCAAAATGGGAATTCCCAAATCCGCCGCGACCACCGCGCGCAGCCAGCCATCGTGATTGGTCCATCGCCAGGTCCTGCAAGAATTCGCCTGTTTCGCTGTCAAAGATCTGCGTGCCAACTGGCACTCGAACCGTTAGATCTTCTCCCTCGCGGCCTGAACAGTTTGAGCCTTCGCCATGCCTGCCCCGGGGAGCGATATGTTCCGGGTTATAACGAAGATGCAGCAGAGTGTTGAGAGAAGCATCAGCGACTATCCAAACATCGCCACCGCGTCCGCCATCACCACCTGATGGACCACCGCGCGGCACAAATTTCTCCCGCCGAAAAGCTGTGACACCATTGCCACCTCCGCCGCCTCTTACTCGAATCTTCGCGCGATCAATAAACATCTAAAGCGAAAGCGACGCCGGCCTAAGTTCTTTTCGACTTGGCTCAGGCGTCGCGGGACAGCTCGACTCATTCCAAGTTCTAGGCAGAAGAAGCCTGTGCCAACGGGTAGACGCTGATAAACTTGCCGGTGCGCCCCTTGTCTTCAAACTTCACCACACCATCAACCAGCGCGAACAAAGTATCGTCCTTGCCGCGTCCGACATTCTTGCCGGGCTTCCACTTGGTGCCGCGCTGCCGGGCGAGAATGTTGCCGCCGAGCACCGCCTCGCCACCAAACTTCTTAAGTCCCAGTCGCTGCGAATTAGAGTCGCGGCCGTTGCGAGATGATCCAACTCCCTTTTTGTGTGCCATTGCTCAACTCCCGGTTAAGAGTGAAAAGTGAAAGGTAAAAAGTAAAACACCAAAATTCGGTGCCTTCACTTTTCACTCTTCACTCTTCACTTTTCACTGCTCTATCGAATCAATCGTAATCGTGGTGTAACCCTGCCGGTGACCTTGCTTGCGCTTGTATTGCTTGCGACGTTTCTTCTTGAAAACGACAATCTTTGTATCGCGTCCATGATCCCTGACGGTCGCCGAAACTTTTGCGGCTCCGACTATAGGCTTATTCTTATCGCCATCGCTCGCCGACAACATTGCATCCAGTTCGACCGATTTGCCGACTTCAGCGTCGATCGAAGGCACACGCACCGTGCGGCCCTTTGTCACCACAAACTGTTTGCCACCTGTTTTGATAACCGCGTATGACATTTGTCTATCCTCTCAGACGAGAAAATTCGCCATAGAAAAGTCGATTATTATAGGCATCTGGACGGCAAACGGCAAACGCCGCCGCACTTAATTGTCACTCCGCCGCTCCACCTTTATTTTTGGCTGCTTTGCTGCCGTTTTGCGCCAGAAAGTATTCCATGAAACTCGTTGAAATTTCCCCAGCTCTGAACTTGGGATCATCCATGATTTTCAAATGTAACGGAATGGTTGTTTTGATCCCTTCGATAACCATTGCTTCCAGGGCCCGCTTCATGCGTGCGATCGCCAGATCGCGAGTGCGCGCATGCGTGATCACCTTGGCGATCATTGAATCGTAAAACGGCGGGACGCGATAGCCCGAGTAGACGTAGGTATCGACGCGAACGCCCGGTCCACCCGGAAGATTGAAAGCCGTAATGACTCCGGGTGACGGCGCAAAGGTTTCCGGGTTTTCGGCGTTGATGCGACATTCGATCGCATGACCCACAATCATCAGGTCGTCCTGCGTATATCCCAACCGTTCGCCTTCCGCAATTCTGATTTGATTGCGCACGATGTCGGCAAGCGTTACCATTTCCGTGACCGGATGCTCAACCTGAATTCGCGTGTTCATTTCCATGAAATAGAACTTGTTGTCGCGATCGAGCAGGAATTCCACGGTGCCGGCACTCGCGTAACCAAGCTGCTTGCAGGCTGCAACCGCCGCGTCACCCATCTCGTTGCGCAGTGCAGGCGAAAGTACGGGAGAAGGCGCCTCTTCCAGGAGTTTCTGGTGGCGGCGTTGAATAGAACATTCGCGCTCGCCCAGATGAATGCAGTCGCCATACTCGTCGGCCAAAATCTGAATCTCGATATGGCGTGGATCCTGAACGTAGCGTTCGATATAGACGGTTCCGTCTTTGAACGCCGCCGCTGCCTCGGTTGATGCGGCCTCCAAAGCTCTGCCAAGTTCGTCTGCCGTGTGGACGATACGCATCCCTCTGCCGCCACCGCCGGCTGAAGCTTTAACGATGACAGGAAATCCGATTTCGCGCGCCAGCTTTAAACCTTCGGCCTCAGAGGTTATTGGTTCGGGACTGCCGGGAAGAATCGGCAGTCCCGCCGCCGCCATTGCACGGCGCGCTTCTACCTTGTCGCCCATTAAGGCAATGATAGGGGCTGGTGGTCCAATGAATTTGATATTGCAAGCCGCGCAGATTTCCGCGAAGTAAGATGACTCGGCAAGAAAGCCGTAGCCGGGGTGTATGGCGTCGACATTGAAAATCTCCGCAGCGCTGATGATGGCGGGAATATTTAGATAACTCTGCGCCGACGGCGCGGGACCGATGCACGCGGCTTCATCGGCAAAGCGCACATGAAGCGAATCGCGATCGACGTCGCTGTGCACGGCGACCGTGCGTATGCCCATTTCTTTGCAGGTCCAGATGATGCGACAAGCAATTTCGCCTCGATTGGCGATCAGAATTTTTTTGAACTTTCTAATTTCCGGATTCACGTTGTGTCCAAAGTCCAATGTCCAAAGTCCAAAGTCATTCTGCCCTAAGGGACATTGGACTTTGGACTTTGGGCCTTGGACCTACTTTTTGATTCCAAACAATGGCTGACCGTATTCGACCGGCTGTCCGTTCTCTACATAGATCTTCGCGACCTCGCCGGTTGCTTCGGCCTGAATCTCGTTCATCAGCTTCATAGCTTCAATGATGCAAACCACAGTGTCCGGCTCAACCCGGCTGCCGATTTTTACGAACGAATCAGCGTTCGGAGAAGGGGATCGATAAAACGTGCCGACAATCGGAGAAGGAATAATGTACAGGTCCTGGTCTTCGGAAGCGGCGGTTTGTGCTTTCGCACCCGGATGGGTTGGCGCCGGAGTTGATCCTTTGGCTTCGGCAGCGGTGGTGGTGCTCAGTGTCGTAGTTTGAGTCGAAACGGTTGCGTCGTTCGTACTAGTTTCCGAGGTCGCCTCAACGCCGCGACGAAAACGCACTCGATAGCCTTCGCGTTCGAGTTCAAATTCAGTGAAGTCGTTTTCCCGGATCAACTGGATCAATTCGCGCAGCTCATCCATGTTCACAGAGAGTTCATTCGCCGGTGCGCGCCTTCGCCGGCGGCCGCGTGCAGAGGTTTGCTCAACCACACCTTCTGCCTGAGCCTGGGTGTCGTTTCCGGCCGATTGTGCTTCTTGATCGCTCATCTGTTCACGAGTTCCACTATCCATGACGCTTCGCCTATCAAAGTGTTAAGCCCCAAAAGTCTCGGGCTTGCGTGCCGATGATCGATTGGGGCGCTCCTGGCCGGCCGATGTCTAAAGATGGTCCTACCGTATCACGTAACTTCAGCTCTCTTCGTCCGGCGGACTGCTCACCTCCGCGTCGGTCGCGTCCGCTGTTTGTGCTTTACTCTTGCTTGCCGGCTTTTTCTTTTTGCCAGTCGTGGCTTTTCGTTTTTTCGCGGAAGCGAGGGCTTCGCGTTCGTTCGGATTGTCCACTAATTCGATGATCGCCAATTCGGCGTTATCACCCACGCGCTGACCCAGTTTCATAATGCGCGTGTAGCCGCCGGGCCGATCTTTGTAACGCTCTCCCAACTCATCAAACAAGCGCTTCAATGCCGCCATGCCCGCGGTTCGCGCCGGCCGCAATTGTCCGCGCTTGCCGGTCAGCGCCGCCTGTTGCATGTTGCCGGCATGAAAGAACCCGGCCGCCTGGCGACGCAGGTGCAGCGCGCGAGCCGCAGTATCGTCGCCTTCGAGATTACTCGCTTTGCGCGACAAGGTGATGACGCGCTCAACAAAGGGTCGCAACTCTTTTGCTTTAGGCAGCGTGGTAACGATGCGCTCTTCGTGTGAATTAATTAGCGAAACTGTCAGGTTCCGAAGCAGCGACATGCGATGCTCGCTGGTCCGACCAAGTTTGCGATGTGCTTTTAAGTGGCGCATGACTTTCCATGTCCGACAATCTGCAGATTGTCGCTTTCTTCAAGAATTCTTACGACAAACTGAAGTTTGCCGGACAAACAATCTACAGCTCGTCGTCGGCATATTCGCTCAGGTCCGCGCCGTCGCGTCCGCCCGTTCCTGGAATTGGATTTCCCTGCTCGTCGAATTCCATCCCAAAGTCGAGGCCCATGCCGTTCAGGATGTCCTTAATTTCGTTGAGCGATTTCTTGCCGAAATTCTTGGTCGCCAGCATCTCGCGTTCACTACGTTGCACGAGGTCGCGAATCGTACGAATGTCCGCATTCTTCAGACAGTTGTAGGAACGGACGGATAACTCAAGCTCATCAACCGAGCGATCCAGTTGATCGTTACGCGGCAATGGGGGACGCTCGATCTTCGAATAAGCAAAGTCGTCCGTGTCCTCTTCGAAGTTGATGAAGATGGACATGTGGTCCTTGATCAACTTTGCGGCCAGACCGATGGAATCTTCCGGCTTAACGGACCCATCCGTCCAAACTTCGATCGTAAGTTTGTCAAACTCTGTGTTCTGTCCGAGTCGCGCTGCCTCAACCGTGTAATTCACTTTCTTAACCGGCGTATGCACCGAGTCGATGGGGATGTAACCAAGCGACAGGTCTTCGTCAAAGTTGCGATCGGCGGAAACGTAACCTCGTCCGCGCTTCAAGCGCATCTCGACTTTTAGCGATCCGCCTTCGCTGACAGTAGCGATGTGCACGGAATCATCCAGAATCTCAACGTCCGCATCGGCTTCGATATCCGCCGCAGTAACTTCGCCGGCCGACTCCTTGGAAATTCTCAAGATCTTTGATTCGTTGCCGTGTAATTTAAAAGGCACTTGTTTCAGATTCAAAATCACGTCGGTCGCGTCTTCGACCACGCCCTTGATAGAAGAAAACTCGTGTTCGACTCCTTCGATTTTTACGGCCGTGACAGCCGCGCCTTCAATCGAAGAAAGCAGGGCGCGACGAAGGGAATTACCCACCGTTGTGCCAAAGCCGCGTTCAAAGGGCTGTGCCGAAAAGCGGCCATAGCGTTCGGTAAGCGTCTCAGAGTCTGCCGCCAAACGGCGCGGCATTTGAAATCCGGTCCACAGATTATTTTGGTCCATAGCCATAGCTTTGATTCCCGATTTTAGAAATGCTGTTATCCGCAGGCCACGTTCGCCGCAGGCCTGCGGGTCTTATTACTTGCTATACAGCTCAACGATTAGTTGTTCGTTGATTGAGCGATCGATATCTTCACGCGCTGGCAATCCACTAATGCGGGCTGACATCTCGCCGCCATCCTGCGAAATCCAGGAAGGCCGGCCGCGCCCGGAAGCAGTTTGCCACGCACTTTCAATGTGCGGATTCTTTTGGCTGCCCTCTTTGATGGTGATTGTTTCGCCGGCTCTTACCTGATACGAAGGAATGTCGACCTTGCGACCATTAACCATCACGTGGCCATGGTTCACGAGCTGTCGAGCCTGGCGCCGAGAAGTAGAAAATCCAGCGCGGTAAACTGCATTATCCAAACGCCGCTCAAGCAGGAATAGCAGGTTCTCACCCGTGATTCCCTTCATGCGTGCCGCGCGTTCGAAATAATTGCGGAACTGTCCTTCGAGGATGAAGTAGATGCGTTTGACCTTCTGCTTTTCGCGCAACTGCTGACCGTAACCGACCAACGCCTTGCCGCGACGCATGGAATTACCGTGCTGACCGGGCGGCTGTGTGCCGCGTTTTTCAATCGGACAAGACGGCTTGTAACACCTGTCACCTTTAAGGAAAAGCTTTGCACCTTCGCGGCGGCACAAACGGCACACCGCATCTCTATACCTAGCCAAGTTGTTTCTGCCTCCAGTCTGTTACTTCAAGACGGAAAAGTTTACAGGCCAATGGCCCTTCATCCTTTAGGTTATTCAAACTCAGTGACAAGTGACAGGTGATAAGTGACAAGATAAAGCGCTTCGCTTGTCACCTGTCACTTGTCACTTGTCACTGCCTTATCAAACTCTGCGACGCTTTGGCGGACGACATCCGTTGTGCGGAATGGGTGTCGTATCGCGAATCGTCACTACTCTAATGCCGGCGTTCGCTATGGCACGAATCGCTGATTCACGACCGCCGCCCGGCCCTTTCACGCGAACTTCGCACTGCTGCATGCCGGCTTCGTGCGCCTTTTTCGCGGCTTCGTAAGCGGCCTGCTGCGCGGCGAAAGGAGTCCCCTTGCGCGAGCCGCGAAATCCGCGCGCGCCGGCGGACGACTGCGCAATCAAATTACCTTCCAGGTCGGTAATCGAAATCATCGTGTTGTTGAAAGAGGCAGCCACGTGCGCGATGCCCGTAGGCACATTCTTCTTCTCTTTCTTGCGAAAAACTTTTTTCTTTCCAGTGGTAGCTTTTGCCATAACGTTGTCAGTGGTCAGTGGTCAGTAGTCAGTAGTCAGTAGTCAGTAGTCAGTAGTCAGTAGTCAGTAGTCAGTAGTCAGTAGTCAGTAGTCAGTAGTCAGTAGTCAGTTGCAATCGTGGCCCGCAACTGCCCACTGACAACTAACCAATTCACTATTTCTTGCCGGGCGCTTTCTTCTTGGCGATGGTTGCTCGTCTCGGACCTTTGCGCGTGCGGGCATTGGTATGAGTGCGCTGGCCACGAACAGGCAGTGCTCTGCGATGTCTTAATCCGCGATAACAACCAATGTCCATCAAGCGCTTAATGTCCATCTGGACACGCTTGCGCAAGTCGCCTTCGATCTCACCTTGTGCTTCAAGAATAGCCCTGATGCGACTAAGCTCGTCTTCGCTGAGATCCCTGACGCGCGTATCAAGATTCACCGCGGCTTCATTGAGAATCGAGCTTGCTCGCGAACGGCCGATACCGTAAATATAAGTCAGACCAACCTCGGCTCTTTTGTTCGGTGGAAGATCGACGCCTGCTACACGTGCCATTTTTTCTAACTACTCTCCAGTTTTCTGCTTCGCGATTCTCCAATCGCCCATCGGCAATTGAAAATCGGCAATGCTTTATCCCTGCCGCTGTTTGTGTTTAGGGTTGACACAAATCACCCGCACCACGCCCTTGCGATGAATGACCTTACACTTGTCGCACATTTTTTTAACTGAAGCGCGAACTTTCATTACTACACCCCCAAAACTCTACTCACTTGTATCGGTAGGTAATTCGGCCGCGATTTAGGTCGTAGGGCGAAAGCTCCACGAGCACTCGGTCACCGGGGAGGATGCGAATAAAATGCTTGCGCATTTTTCCCGAAATGTGCGCAAGCACTTGATGCTGGCTCTCTTCCAACTCCACTCGAAACATTGCGTTAGGCAAGGTCTCCAGGACCTTTGCCATAACCTCAATAGCCTCTTCCTTCGCCATATCCTCTCAGAATGAATTTGACTGTACCGACAAACTGCAAATAGTAGCATGCTGACTGGACTTTGCCAAGCCGCGCCAGCCGTTGAAGTTACGGTCCTAATTGGAGCCTGCGAACACAGCTTCTGAGGGCTTTCTTGAAGTAACCTTCGTAAGCACTTCCGGCCCTTCTTCCGTTATTGCTATCGTATGTTCGACGTGCGCGCTGGGCTTTCCATCGAGAGTGACGACGGTCCAGCCGTCCGCCAGCACTTTTGTGTGGTGCGTTCCCAGATTGATCATCGGCTCCACTGCAAACACATATCCCGCTTTTATTTTCGGGCCCTGGCCGGGCTTCCCATAGTTCGGTATTTGCGGATCTTCATGCATGCGCCGGCCAATTCCATGACCAACATAATCGCGGACTACGGAATAACCGCGACCTTCAGCGTGTTGCTGCACCGCCGCGCCAATGTCGCCCAGGTGTTTACCCGGACGGCATTCCTGTATCGCTTGCTCAAGGCATTCTTCGGTAACCCGCACGAGCTGCAACCACTCTTCGCTTACAGTTCCCACTGGAACTGTTGTGGCAGTGTCGCCAACGAAGCCATCCAGCGTGGCGCCGCAATCGATCGAAAAGATGTCTCCATCCTTCAGTTTGTAGTCGGAAGGAAAACCATGGACTACCTGTTCGTTAACTGAAGCACAGATCGAATAGGGAAACCCGTGGTAACCCTTGAACGTTGGCAGCGCACCGGCATCAGTGATCATCTTTTCCGCGGCGCGGTCAATTTCCAAGGTAGTCACGCCAACGCCGACCAGCTGACGAAGCTCCCGCAACACGAGTCCGGCGAGCTGGCCCGCCGCTCGCATTTTCTCGAGCTCACGTTTTGACTTTCCAATGATCATAAAACGGTGAAAGGTGAAAAGTGACAGGTGAAAAGAGAATCAATATGAGCGCGGAAGGAGCGCTGACCGGGACTTTTCACTTTTCACTTTTCACAACCTGCTCAATATCTCGATAAATTTCTTCCGGGGCTCTTGTGCCATCAACGACGAACAAAACATTCGCTGCTTGATAGTAATCCAGCAACGGCCGGGTTTGCTCTTCGTACGTAACCAGCCGCGCTTCGACTGTCCCGGGGGTGTCGTCGGCCCGATGGACCAGCTGGGCCTGCGGATGCAGATCGCACACATTATCAACCCGCGGCGGTCTGAAATAAACGTTGTAGATTTCACCGCAGACTGGACAGTTGCGACGCCCGGTCATCCGCTTTGCCAGCAACTCGCGCGGCATTCTAATCTCAATCGCCTGAATCGTATTGCCTTGCTCGACGGCCAACTTTTCCAACATCGTCGCCTGCGCCGGCGTTCGGGGAAAACCGTCGAGAATGTATCCATTGCGGCAATCGTCCTGAGTGGTACGTTCACGAACTACGCGAATCGTGACATCGTCAGGCACCAATTGTCCCGCTGCCATAAGCACGCGTACTTCATCGGCAAGTGGTGTCTGCGCTTCTTTCAAAGCGCGAAACATGTCGCCAGTGGAAACTTGGGGCAGGTTCAGCCGCTCATGAAGCAATCGCGCCTGCGTGCCTTTTCCGGCACCAGGCGCTCCCATCAGGACGATGATCTTTGGCATAGTGACAAGTGACAAGTAACAAGTGACAGGTGACAAGACAAGCCGATCGAGTCACTTGTCACCTGTCACTGGTCACTTGTCACAATTCTCAGGCGCGTCGTCCACGCAAACGGCCGCCGCCCCCGAGGAATCCTTCGTAGTTTCGCATGACGAGCTGAGCTTCAATTTGCGCAACCGTATCCATGGCCACGCCGACGAGAATTAACAACGAGGTGCCGCCGAAGTAGAACTGATAGCCCATGCCGGTTGGTATCCAGGAAAGACCCGGGGTGCTGCTGACGAAAGCATCGAGCGAGGCGCCCACGAACGGCAGTCGTGCCAGCTTAAAACCGCTCAACATAAACTGCGGCACAAAAGCTACCAACGCGAGATAGACGGCGCCAACGACAGTCAGACGAGTAAGAATACTGTTCAGATACTCGGCGGTGGCTTTACCTGGCCTGATACCCGGCATGAAGCCGCCGTGCTTGCGCAGGTTGTCGGCCACTTCTTCCACATTGAAGACGATCGAGACATAAAAGAAAGTGAAGAAAACGATCAGCGAAAGAAAGATCAGCTCGTAATAAGGATCGCTGGCGTGAAATGTTTGAAAAAAGTTCCAGATTGCGATCCACGTGCTTGATCCTCGCCAGCCTATATGATTCTGGTCCGGCGGAAAGGCCGCGAACAAACTCTGTGGCATCGATAGAACCGACGACGCAAAGATCACTGGAATGACGCCGCCCATGTTAATTTTCAGTGGCATCGTCGTTTGCTGGCCGCCCACCAACTGCCGGCCGACGTGACGTTTGGCATAACTGACCGGCACTTTGCGCCGCGCCGCTTCGACAAAAACGATGAATGCGATGATTCCCACCAAGGCAACAATCAAACCAATAACACCAAGCGTTTCCAGCGTGTCGCCGCTACGCACTCGCTCAAACACCTGTTGCACGCCACGCGGCAGACCAATCACGATGCCCGCAAAGATCAGCAGTGAAATCCCGTTGCCGACGCCGCGGTCAGTAATCTGTTCGCCCAACCACATTACAAAGATGGTGCCGGTGGTCAGGGTAAGTACAGTCGTTAACAGAAAGCCCCAGGTCGGCGCGCCTACCCCGTTAACCTGCAACCAATGGGCAACAAACGAAGTTTGAATGCCGGCCAGACCTACCGTTAAGTATCTGGTCCATTGATTGATTTTCTGCCGGCCCATCTCGCCCTCTTCCTGCAACTTCTTCAATTGCGGCGAGACGACGGTCATGAGCTGAAGAATGATGGAAGCGGTGATGTAGGGGGTTACGCCAAGCGCGAAGATCGAAATCGTGCGGAAGTTGCCACCGGAAAAGAGATCGAGAACGCCAAGCAGCGTTCCTGCCACATCGTGCCAAACTTGATCCAACCGATCCCTATTGATTCCAGGAGCGCCGATATGCGCACCCAGGCGATAGATGGCGAGTATACCAAGCGTAAACAAAATGCGCCGGCGAAGATCCGGCACATTGAACATGTTGCGTACTGCTGCTAAAAACTTTTCCATGCTTTTTCCAGTAGCACAGACCTTAGTCTATGCCGAATCTCAATGCCGACTGAAGTCTGCGCTACTTCGACTCAACCACGGTCACGGCGCCGCCGGCTTTCTCGATTTTTTCGCGCGCGCTTTTTGTGAAGCGATGCGCCGAGATGCGAAGCGGCTTCGACAGCTCGCCGTTGCCGAGTACAACTACATCGTGTTTGGCCTTCTTGATAAGCCCGCGGTGATGCAAAAGCTCGGGAGTCACTTCTTCGTCAGCCTGAAAACCGCGATCGAGAGCCGCCAGGCTTACTTCCAACCAGCGTTTCTTGAAAATGTTCGTGAAGCCGCGTTTGGGCAGGCGTCGATGCAGCGGCATCTGGCCGCCTTCGAAACCGATCTTGGCGGAGTAGCCTGACCGAGATTTCTGACCTTTCTCGCCGCGGCCCGCAGTTTTTCCGAGGCCCGAACCCGGTCCTCTACCAACGCGTTTCTTTTTGTGAACCGAACCCCGGCAGGGCTTTAGATTGTTAAGACTTAAGGCCATGATAATTTTTTCGTCTGAACTTTGTGCTCGTTATTCAACAATTCTCAAAAGATGCGGCAACTTCGCAACCGCGCCGCGCATAGACGCATCGTCGGGCCGTTCCACGATTTGATTCAGCTTCGTCAACCCGAGACTGCGGACCATTTGCTTATGCGTTTTCGGCGTCGCAATAAAACTACGGTAATATTGAATGCGAATTTTGTCGCCGGCCGCCTGTTTGTTTTTCTTTGTTCGCTTCTCTGCCATGAAAAACCTCGTGAATCGTCAATCGTGAATCGTGAAATCGGAATAGGAATCGTTAGCCGTGAATCTTAATGATCGTTTGAATCTTGAATCTTGAATTGCTTTTCCGATTTACGATTCACGATTTACGATTTACGTCTTTTAGATCTCTTCAACCTGTTTGCCACGTAAACGCGCCAGCTCCATCGGATCTTTCATACGCAATAGCGCGTCGAAAGTAGCGCGCACCACGTTGTGCGGGTTCGTCGATCCCAAAACCTTTGTGCGGACATCGTGCACACCAACCGCCTGCATTACCGCGCGGACAGCGCCACCCGCAATAACGCCAGTTCCTTCCGAAGCCGGCTTTACTAACACACGGCCGGCGCCAAATTTCCCGATCAACTGGTGAGGCACTGTATTTTTGATCAAGGGCACGCGGATCAAACTTTTCTTGGCGGCTTCGACCGCCTTCTTAATCGCCAACGGAACTTCGCGCGCCTTGCCTGTGCCAAACCCGACATGCCCGCCTTCGTCGCCAACGACGACCAGCGCCGCGAACGACAAATTCTTGCCGCCCTTCACAACTTTCGTGACGCGGTTGATGGAAATGACCTGATCTTTCAGATCAAGCCCCTGGGAAGGAATACGTTGTTTGGGTTGTCTCATTGCTTCTCTTTACTTTGCTTCTCTTTTTTCTTACGTGGCTTCTCTTCCACAACTTCGGGCTCCGCCTCAACTTCAACCGCCGCGATTGCTTCGTCTTTGTTGAGTCCCGCTGCGCGGGCGGCGTCAGTCAGCGCCTTAACGCGCCCATGATAAAGATAGCCGCCACGATCGAAGACGACGCTGCTAATGCCTTTTTCCAAAGCGCGTTCGGCGATTGCTTTGCCAATTCGCCGCGCCGCTTCGACGTTGCCACCGGTTGTGCCGCGCAAATCCTTTTCCGTCGTGGAAGCCGAAACGATTGTCTGCCCGTTTAGATCGTCAACCACCTGCGCATAGATGTGATTCAAGCTGCGATAAACCGCCAGGCGCGGGCGCTCACTGCTGCCTCTAACCTTGCGGCGAATGCGCCGGTGAATTGCTTCGCGAACTATTGCTCTACTCGTGTTTGCCATTGCGTTAGTAAATCGTGAATCGTAAATCGTAAATGGTAAAAACAGGATTCAATCAATCTCCGGCTGTTTACTGTTTGCTGTTTACCGTCGACTACTTGCCAGTTTTACCGGGTTTCAACTTAATCGGTACATCCGCATAACGAATCCCCTTGCCTTTATACGCGTCCGGCTTGCGCAACTTGTGCATTTCGGCTGCGACCTGTCCCAGCTTCTGCTTGTCGATGCTGGTCAACGTCAGGGTTGTCTGATATTGCTGAATACTTCCTTTGGTTGTCAGGCGCTCGGCTTTTGCTTCTACTCCTTCGGGCAGTGGGAATTCGATTGGGTGGGAATAGCCAAGCGAGAAAACAATTCGCTTCGCCTGCACGTCGGCTTTGTAGCCAACTCCAACCACATCCATCTGCCTCGAGAAACCTTGGGTGACGCCGACGATTGCGTTGTTGGCGAGCGCGCGCGCCAAACCATGCAGCGGCGCCAGGTCGTCTGACGTCCGTGCCGCCTGCAACTGGTCGCCTTCCAACTTGAAACTGATGCCTGCCGGAATCGGAGTTTTCAAATTTCCCTTTGGACCCTTCACCTCAAGCGCCTGGTCATGAATGGTGACCGAGACCCCTTTCGGTAGCGTGATTGCTTTTTTGCCAATGCGCGACATAAGAACCTCAGTGACAAGTGACGGGTGACAAGTGACAAGTGACAAGTAGTAGTCTTTTGACTTGTTCCCTGTCACTGTCGCCTGTCACTAATAGATTTGAGCCAACAATTCTCCGCCCATATTTTCACGACGCGCTGTTTTTCCGCTCATCAAACCCTTTGAGGTGGAAACAATGTTCACGCCGTACCCGTTAAGGACTTTCGGAATCTCGCTCGAGCCTACATAAACACGACGGCCCGGCCGCGAAACCCTCGCGAGATGTGTAATTGAAGAGGTGCCGCGCGCATCGTAACGAAGAAAGATGCGGATGGTCCGTTTCAAGCCTTCGCCCTTCAGGACAAAGTTATTGATATAGCCCTCTTCCTTGAGAATGCGGGCAATCTCAAGTTTCAACTTCGAAGCTGGGATATCCGCGCGCGAGTGCTTAGCCGCAATCGCGTTGCGGATTCGCGTCAACATATCGGCGATAGGATCAGTCATTCTTAACTCCGTAACAGGTGACTAGTGACAAGTGACAAGTGACAAGTCAGAGCAAGTTTTTCTTGTTACTTGTCACTTGTTACTCGTCACGGTTTTCTTACCAGCTAGACTTAACGACGCCGGGAATCTGACCCTCGAGCGCCAACTGGCGAAAACAGATGCGGCACAAATTAAACTTTCGCAAATAGCCGCGCGCTCGGCCGCAGCGTTTGCAGCGAGTGTAAGCACGTACCGCGAATTTCGGCTTGCGTTCTGATTTCGCAATTAGTGATTTCTTTGCCATAAAATTCCAGATGTCAGAGGTCAGATTTCAGAGGTCAGTTAAGAGGCGACTTCAGGGCCAAGTCTGACCTCTGATATCCGACCTCAGACCTCTATTGCCTAAAGGGCATGCCCAGCCCTTTCAAAAGAGCGCGCGCCTGCTCGTCGTCTCGCGCTGTAGTAACGATCGAAATATTCATGCCGCGCTGTTTGTCCACCTTATTGAAGTCGATCTCCGGAAAGATCAACTGCTCGCGCACGCCGATTGTGTAGTTTCCGCGGCCGTCGAAAGCCTTTGGCGAAACGCCGCGAAAGTCTCTGACGCGCGGCAGGGCTATCGATACCAAACGGTCCAGGAACTCGTACATGCGATCGCCGCGCAAGGTAACTACTACGCCGATGGGCATTCCCTGGCGCAGCTTGAATGACGCGATCGACTTCTTTGCTTTGGTAACAACCGGCTTCTGTCCCGTAATCGCGCGCAACTCGTCAGCCGCCGTGTCCAGAATTTTGGCGTTGGCGATCGCTTCGCCCATGCCCATGTTCAGCACGATTTTTTCGACGCGCGGCACGGCCATCGGGTTCTTGATGCCAAACTCCTTGGCGATCGCCGGAGCAACTTCTTTTTGATAACGCTCTTTTAGTCTCGCTGCCATCTCAACCCTCGTAAATCGTAAATACTGTTGTCAGTGGTCAGTTGGTCGTGGTCCGTTGTTCTTAATTCGTTCGTTGTCTGTGAGCGAATGCCCGCTGGCCGCAGCCACGCGAGTCTTTGTACCGTCGCTTTCAATTTGATACTTCACCCGCGTTGGGTTTCCTGACTGCGGATCGATCAATTGCACGTTGGAAATATTAATGAAAGCTTCTTTCTCGATAATGCCGCCGCCGCGATTATTCTGCGGGCTGGCCTTCTGATGGCGTTTTATGACGCCCGCGCCCTCAACTTTAATCTTGCCGGTGGCCGGCGCCACTTCGAGCACGCGACCACGTTTGCCCTTGTCGCGGCCGGCAATAATGACCACCTGATCGTTCTTTTTTATTTTTGAACGTTTTGTTCCCGCCATGATCTTAAATAACCTCCGGGGCGAGTGACACGATTTTCATAAAATTCTTATCGCGCAGTTCGCGCGCAACCGGACCGAACACGCGCGTGCCAATCGGCGTGCCGTCTTCCTTGATTAACACTGCTGCATTTTGATCGAAACGAATGTAGGTGCCGTCTTTGCGCCGCACTTCCTTGCGCGTGCGCACAATCACAGCATCCTGCACCGTTCCCTTTTTAATCGTACCGTCGGGCGACGCTTCCTTCACGGTAACTTTTATCCGATCGCCCAGGCCCGCTAGCTTTCCCGTGGAACCGCCAATCGGCATGATCATTTCAACCCGCCTTGCGCCTGAATTGTCGGCGACCTCCAAAGAGGTCTGCATCTGAATCATGATTTCATTTCCAATTGCCAATTGCCGATTGCCAATTGGCGTATATTTTCAATTACCGAATCTTAACAAGGTTAATTTGACTCCAATCGCCAATCGGAAATTGGCAATCGGCAATGGCCTCACTTCGCTGCCTTCTGCACTATTTCAATTACGCGCCAACGCTTGCGCGCGGACATCGGCCGTGTCTCAACAATTCGCACCTTATCGCCAATGGTCGCGCCCAGCTCGTCATGGGCCATGAATTTCGAGGTGCGACGCACATAGCGCCGGTATTTTGTGTGGCGCACCAGGCGATCCACGCGGACCACCACCGTCTTCTGCATCTTGTCGGAAACTACTGCTCCAACTTTCTGCGAGCGATGCGCGCGCTTACCGTTCGCGGCTGTAGTCTCAGTCGCCACTTCGTTGCTTTGCTGCTCGTTCTCTTCTGCCATTGTTTTACTCGGTAGCACAGACTTCAGTCTGTGTTTGCTTTCTCTGCACAGACTAAAGTCCGTGCTACTTAATTCTGTTGCCGCTGTCGCGAAATAGTCTGCAGGCGCGCCAACGATTTCTTTTCCTCGCGGATACGTTTGACCGCGTCTACTTCACCCAGCGCCAGCTTAAACTTCAAACGAAATAGCGACTCTTTCAAGCGAGCGCTTTCAGCCTTCAACTCCTCTGCTGAGAGATCCAGCATTTTGTCCAACTCTTCCCGCCGTTTCATATGGCGCCCCCTTCCTGGTCGGCCCGCGTCACAAACTTCGTCTTGATGGGAAGCTTCTGTGCGGCCAGGCGCATTGCATCGCGCGCCGTTTTTTCATCCACGCCTTCGATCTCGTAAAGGATCCTGCCGGGCTTCACTACCGCGACCCAATATTCCGGCGCACCTTTGCCCTTGCCCATGCGTGTTTCCGCCGGCTTCTTGGTGACCGGCTTATCCGGAAACATGCGAATCCAGATTTTGCCGCCGCGCTTGATGCGCCGAGTCATCGCAATACGCGCGGCCTCGATTTGCCGATCGGTAATCCATGCCGGCTCAAGGCACTTGAGCCCATATTCACCAAAGCTGATCTCGCTGCCACGAGTCGCCGTGCCGGTCATGCGGCCGCGCATCTGCTTTCGGTGCTTAACTTTTTTCGGCATCAACATGATTAATGCGTCCTTTGTTCGTTGTCAGTTGTCAGTTGCAGGAAAATAAATTCAACTGACCACGGACAACTGACTACTGACCTTCTCCGCGTGGCCGTCGACCATCAGATCCGCCGCCACCACCTTCGCGCTCGCGTCGGGTGCGCGGCCGTCGCTCGCGTTCGCCCATGCGCGTCTCATTTATTGGATCCGAGCCAGTGCCGCGGGCCATCGCCGCCTTTGCATCGAGGATCTCGCCGCGATAAATCCAAACTTTGACGCCGATCTGGCCAAATGTCGTTTTTGCTTCAGCTAAACCGTAGTCGATGTCCGCGCGTAAAGTGTGCAACGGAAGCTGTCCCTGAAGATGCCACTCACTGCGCGCGATTTCCGCGCCATTCAGCCGACCACTAACTTTCACTTTGATTCCCTGGGCGCCAAACCGCAGTGACTCTTCAACGGCTTTGCGCATGGCGCGTCGAAACGCGATGCGTTTTTCGAGCTGCGCCGCAATCTTTTCTGCCTGCAGCTGAGCGTTGAGCTCCGGTTTGTGAATCTCCTGAATCGAAACCAGAACTTCGCGGCCAGTCTTGGCGGACAAGTCAGTCTTCAGCTTGTCAATCTCCGCGCCCTTGCGGCCGATGATGATTCCAGGCCGGGAAGTATAGATAACAATCTTCAGCCGATTGGCGGCACGCTCAACGTCGACATGCGAAACGCCAGCGCCGACAAAGCGCTGTTTGAGATCGCGCTTCAGCTTGAGATCTTCCAACAAGAACTCGCCATACTGCTTCTTCGCGAACCAGTGGGAGTGCCAGTCCTTGTTATAGCCAAGGCGAAATCCGTAGGGATGAACTTTCTGACCCACAATCTTCTCCAGTCTGGTTTTGAGATCTGAAATCTTAAATCTGAGATATCTTTCTGCATTTGAGAACTGAAATTTCAGATCTCAAAAACGTTTACTCGTCCGCCTTCGCCGCCTTCTTGGACGCTCGCTTAGCCGCCCGCTTCTCGCCCTCCGCCTTAGCCGCCGCTTCTAGTTTTTCAGAAGCTTCTGTCCTGGGCGCTACGCGCTTAGCTCTTGGCGCCGCGGCCGCGCCGCCTCGCTTGCGACCTTTGCTCTCCGCCAGCTTGGCTGGCTTCGCGCCGGCAACTGCGCCGCGCTTACCCTTCGCCGCGGGCTCTGCTCGTTCATCGTTAGACAACAAAATCGTCACATGACAAAAGTGGCGCTGTTCGCGATACGCGCGACCCTGCGGCGCGGGACGAACGCGACGCCTGTTCTTCGTTGGTCCGCGGTCGACGAACGCGGTCTTCACCCACAGATCATCCGGGTCGATAGCAACGTTCGCCTTTTCCGCCGCTTCGTTTGCGTTGGCGATGGCCGAGCGCATGCACTTTTCAATCAAGGTTGAAGCACGCTTGCTCGAATAGCGCAGGATCGCCAGCGCCTGATTGACGTCTTTGCCGCGGATCATATCTACAACTAGCCGCGCCTTCTGCGCCGACCCTCGTAAATATTTTGCACTTGCTATCGCTTCCATCGTTAACCTCGTAAATCGTAAATCGTTAATCGTAAATAGTAAGAACTTGGCGTTCCTTGTAGCTGTAAATCGCAACTTCTAGTCACGATTTACGATTCACGACTTACTTCATTTTGCAGGCGCCGCGGGCGCGGCCGCCGGTGCCACCTTTGTGGCCTTTTCGACCTTCGTTCCTGAATGGCCTTTGAACGTACGCGTTGGCGCAAACTCACCCAGCTTATGGCCCACCATGTTTTCAGTCACATAAATCGGCAGGTGTCGCTTGCCGTTGTGGACGCCAAACGTCAGGCCAACCATATCCGGCGTAATAGTCGAGCGCCTCGACCAGGTTTTGATCACCGGCGGGCGGTTTCCGCCTGCGCGCGCGCGCTCAACAGCTTTCTGAATGCTGTCGTCAATGTATGGGCCTTTTTTAACTGAACGTGCCATAACTCTCCATTGCCAATTTTCGATTGCCGATTGCCGATTTCAAACCCTGTCATGCGTGGCCAAATGCCAATCGGAAATCGGCAATTGGCATTCGGCAATCACTTGGTTCTTCGGTCCTTCAAAATCATTCGCTGCGTGCGCTTGTTACTTCTCGTCTTATAACCGCGTGTCGGTTGTCCCCAGGGCGTCACCGGATTGCGGCCCCCGGAAGTCTTTCCTTCACCGCCGCCGTGCGGATGGTCCACCGGATTCATGGCCACGCCGCGCACGTGCGGGCGAATGCCCTTCCAGCGTGACCGCCCTGCTTTGCCATACGAAACATTCTCATGCTCGATATTGCCGACCTGGCCTACCGTCGCCTTGCAAACCAGCGGCACGCGTCGCACCTCGCCGGAAGGCATGCGAAGCTGCGCATAATCGCCTTCCTTCGCAACCAACTGTGCGAATGCGCCTGCGGATCGCGCCATCTGTCCGCCCTTGCCGGGACGCAGCTCGATGTTGTGGATCTGCGTACCCAGCGGAATATTGATCAGCGGCAAAGTGTTTCCCGGCAGAATGTCGGCATCAGCGCCACTCATAATCGTCTTGCCAACTTCAATGCCGCTGGGCGCGATGATGTAGCGCTTCTCGCCGTCGATGTAGGTGACCAGCGCAATGTGCGCCGAACGATTCGGATCGTATTCAATCTGCGTCACGCGGCCGGGGACACCTTCTTTGTCTCGCTTGAAATCAACAATGCGATAGAACCGCTTGTGACCGCCGCCCCGACGTCGCACCGTAATACGACCATCGTTGTTGCGCCCCGAAATGCGTTTCTTCGGTTCAAGCAGCGCCTTTTCAGGTACTGCTCCAGCCGTCAACTCATCGCGCGTCAGATAGGTCTGGTAACGGCGCGCCGGAGATGTTGGGGTTAGTTTCTTAATTCCCATAACTGATGGTCTCAAGTTTCAAGTTTCAGGTTTCAGGTTTCAGGTTTGTTTTACTTGGAACCTGAAACTTGGAACTTGAAACTAAATGCTCTCGCCGTAGTCAACTGGCTTCTCGCCTTGCTTGAGCGTGACGTAGGCCTTTTTCCAAGACGGCTTGCGTCCTTCAAAGCGGCCGCGCCGCGCCATCTTGCCCATGAAGTTAATCGTGTGTACATGGTCCACTTTCACCTGAAAAATCGACTCCACCGCCGATTTGATTTCCGGTTTAGTTGCATGTCGATCAACCCTGAAGGTCAGCAACTGGCGCGTGTCCTGCGATTCTTCTTTCGCCACCAAAGCTTTTTCCGTAATCACAGGCGACTTGATGATGTCCCAAACTGTTCTCATTTCTTAGGCCGCCTCCTTCTTACGCTTCGGCGCCGCTTTCGGACTCTTCACTGCGGGCTTGCGCGCGCGCTTTGGTTTGGCCACGGCTTCGGCTTTCTCTTCCGCAACGGCTTCGTCGCCGGCACCGTCTGCTTTCCTTGGCCCAAGCAGTTGTTCGAGTTCTTTGATTGCGTCCTCAGAGATAACCAGGCGTTCGTGATAGAGCAAATCGTAGATGTTCAAGCCGAAACTGTTGACTACCTTCGCGCTCTGCACATTTCTGGTCGAGAGCATCAGGTTATCGTTGTCCAGCGAATCGACGATCAAAGTTTTGCCTTCAAGGCCAAGCTTCTGAAGTGAAGCAATAAAGTCTTTCGTCTTCGGCTTATCGAGCGTCCAGCCATCGATCAAAACCACCTTGCCCTCGCGAACTCGCTCGGAAAGCGCTGAGCGCAACGCTCCCTGCCGCATCTTCTTGGGCATGTTGTAGGACCAGTCGCGTGGCTGCGGTCCATGCACGTTGCCGCCGCCTTTCCAAAGCGGCGATCGCAATGACGCGATGCGCGCTCGGCCGGTGCCTTTTTGCTTCCAAAGTTTGCGACCGGCGCCGGAGACGTCGCCGCGAGTCTTGGTCGCGGATGTTCCCTGCCGCGCATTAGCCATGAAGTTGCGCACCGCCGCGTGAATGAGACCTTGATTCAAAGGCGCGTCAAACACCGCGTCCGACAACTCGACCTCGCGAATCTCTTCGTTCTTTAAATTGCGCACCTTAACGGTAGGCATAATTAACTCCAGTAAAAAGTGAATCGTGAAAAGTGAAAAGTAAAACTTTCGAGCAAAGGTCCGAGCGAAGTGAAGCAAACGTATTCTTCACTTTTCACTATTCACCTTTCACTTCTTCTTCTGTCTCGCGGCCTTCTTCACTACAACTACGCTGCCATTCGGACCAGGAACCGCGCCACGAATCATCAACAAATTGTTTTCAGCATCGACCTTCGCAACCGTTAACCCTTTTACGGTGATGCGCGCATCGCCCATGTGGCCTGATGAGCGCATTCCCTTAACTACTCGTGAAGGGTATGCCGAGGCGCCGATCGAGCCGGGCGCGCGCACGTTCATCGAACCGTGCGACTCAGGACCGCGATTGAAATGATGCCGCTTGACGGTACCAGCAAACCCGCGTCCTTTGGATTTGCCAACCACCTCGACCACATCTCCGTCAGTAAATTGATCGACAAGAACCTTGTCACCGACATTCATCTCGCCGGCGGCATCGTCCAGGCGAAACTCTTTGAGAATGCGCGTCGGCGGAATTCCACCGCCTGTCTTCTCAAAGTGGCCGCGCATCGGCTTAGTAACGTTTTTCAGCTTGACCGGTTTCTCGTCGACGAGGCCCACTTGCACGGCGTCGTAACCATCAGCTCCGGCCGCAGTTTTCTTCTGCACCACGACACATGGTCCAGCCTTAATCACGGTGACGGGCGTGACCATGCCGTCAGCCGCAAAAATCTGCGTCATGCCAATTTTTCTTCCGATGATTCCGTTAATCATTGTCGATTTCCGATTGCCAATTGCCGATTGCGAATCGTTCTCTCGGCGATTTTCTAATATCGATAGCGCCAATTTTCTTTACCAAAAGCCAATCGGCAATCGGCAATCGAAAATCGGCAATCCTTTACTGCCTGCCGAACGCCTTAATTTCAACATCCACACCGGCTGGAAGATCCAGCTTCATCAGCGCATCAACTGTTTGCGGTGTCGGATCGAGAATATCCATCAGACGCTTGTGCGTTCTGATCTCAAACTGCTCACGCGACTTCTTGTCGACGTGGGGCGAACGAAGCACGGTCCACTTGTTTTTGACGGTCGGCAACGGTATTGGCCCAGCCACACGCGCGCCCGTTCGCTTCGCTGTTTCCACGATCTCGGTAGTGGACTGATCCAGCACGCGGTGATCGTAGGCCTTCAGTCTGATTCGAATTTTTTCGTTAAGCATCTTGTTATTTCCGATTTCCGATTGCCAATTTCATTTAGCGGTCCGTTGTTCGTTGTCAGTTGTCAGCTGCTCGCAATCGTGTCTTGCAACTGACTACTGACTACTGACCACTGACTATTCCACAACTTCTGAAACCGTGCCCG
>WNFT01000827.1_pt1 | contig 29985 bp, 23 predicted proteins | sample 5400191 | NCBI WGS metagenome assembly WNFT01 (sample SAMN13153359, study PRJNA577476) | soil metagenome | isolation source: 80 cm saprolite under Madrone tree | place: USA:California | collected 2016-06-14 | reverse complement strand
GCTTTCTATAAGGTAGCTTCGCGACGTTGATCGACCACCCCGCCGCTCGCTTTCTAACGAACTATTAATCGCTCGCGGCACCCCTCCTAATCTAGGAGGGGAGTTCTCCAAGCCGCGCACAAATGGCCAATCTCCAGTCCCCTCCTTGAAAGGGAGGGGTGGCTGCGCCACAAAGAAAAAGAACCCGTTCCTAAATGGCGCAGACGGGGTGGTCAGGATCGCGGAATCTTTGAGAAAGTATTCCTGAAACATTCGTCGATCCTGACCACCCCGTCCGCGCCATCAGCGGTGGCTTCGCAGCATTTTATTAATGGCGCGTCCACCCCTCCTTTTCAAGGAGGGGAATCCGTTGCCCGAATTTTGTTTTTTAGGAACTCAAACACTTCCGAAATGGTCGGGATGCCGCGGCGCGCGCCGATATGCATGCATTTTATGGCGGCGACGGCATGGGCGAAGCGGATCACGTCTTCCAGAGTCCATTCTTGAAGTAATCCATAGATGAATGCGCCGTGGAAGACATCGCCGGCGCCGGTGGTATCGGTGACCGGAACTTTGAAAGCCGGTGATTCGATGATGCGTCCGCGACTTAGAAAGGTCGCTCCCTCCGCACCGCGAGTGATTCCGACAACAGGGCAGCCGTAACGATCGGCGAGCTCGCGAGGATCTCCGGCGAAGTCCGCGCTCGCGATGAGATAGTCGACCAATCGGAGAAGCTCGTGTGTGGAGTCGTCGTAGACCTCATCGATATCGATCACGACGGGCATGCCGGCTTCGCGCGCCCACCGGGCGGCCTGGATTGCGGCGGCCGAGTCGCAGCCGTCCAGATGAAGGATGCGGCCGCCGGTGATCATCTCGCGGCGCAACTCCCCGGCCGGATAATTCAATTTCGGATCGCGATGCCAGAGGATGGTGCGTTCGCCGATACCATCTTCAAGGAGGATAACCGCGACCTGGCTCACGGCTCCTTCGACTACGCGGATGAATTGAACGTCGAGATTCTCCGAATGGAGGCTTGCCAGTTGAGCCCTCCCCCAATCGTCCGTTCCCACAGAGCCGATGTATCGAGCCTTCAAACCAAGCTTCGTGCAGGCCGCAAGTGCAGTCGCCACCTGTCCGCCGGGTTCCACGCGGACTTCCTTGATGTGAATCTTGCAGTTTGGTTCCGGAAATCGAGGCACGACACAGATCGTGTCCATGGCATTTAAGCCGAGTCCAACGACATCAGTTGTGTTATTTTTCAAGGTTACGCATGCCTCTCCACCAGAGCGACTCGATTATATTGAAGACTTACCCGCTCGGAGAGGCCGATCGGATCGTCGCATTTTTTAGCCGCGATCATGGAAAGGTGCGTGGGGTGGCCAACGGCGCCCGCCGGATGAAGAATCGGTTCGGCGCATCACTGGAGCCGCTGGCGCATTCCCGGATCCAGTTCTTCGAGAAGGAGAACCGGGACCTGGTGAGGATCCAGTCGGCCGATCTCCTGGATTCGCCCATGAAGCTCTTCCAGGATTACGACCGGGCCGTTTGTGCCGGCCGCATTGTGGAGCTTGTCGATCGATTTCTGCCGGAGCGCGAGCCGCAGGACGCCGTCTTCCGATTGGTACGCATGACCGTTATAGCTCTCGAACAGGGATGTCCAATCGAGTTTGCCGCGTGCTACTTCGAAGTGTGGATGCTGCGTCTGGCCGGGGTCTTTCCGGACTTGTTTGTGTGCTCCACCTGCGCAAGAAAGCTGCAACTCGAAGACGAGCGCTTTCTGGCGCCCGGACTTCAAGCGGTGATATGCGGCGAGTGTGATCACCGGACCGGGTCGGGAATTCTGGCGGAAGTGGTCGCGCTGGTACAGCGGATTCTGAAACATCCTGTGGACGGTGACAAGGTTGGATTGGATCGAGCGGTCAGGAATTTACACGAGCTCAACGAGTACTGGATCCGGCATTACTCCGAACGATAAGAGTGTCGCCGCGGATTCCGTGTAATCTGCGGCTCATAGGAGAAAACCCAGAATGCAGAAATATGTTTACTTCTTTGGCGGCGGTCAGGCGGAAGGCAAAGGTGACATGAAAGACACGCTGGGCGGCAAAGGCGCCGGCCTGGCGGAAATGACCAATGCCGGACTTCCAGTGCCGCCGGGATTCACGATCAGCACCGACGTGTGCAAGATCTTCTACGACAATAACGGCAAGCTCAGCCCCGAGATCCAGGCCCAGATCGACGAAGCTCTCGGGCGTCTCGAAGGCGTCAGTGAACAGAAACTGGGCTCAACCGAGCGTCCCTTGCTTGTTTCGGTGCGTTCCGGCGCGAAGTTCTCGATGCCTGGCATGATGGACACGATCCTCAACCTTGGTCTTAGCGACACGACCGTCAAGGCGCTCTCGTCGCGTACCGGAAACGATCGATTCGCGTGGGACAGCTATCGCCGGTTCATCCAGATGTACGGCAACGTCGTGCTTCAAATCGAGAAGCAGGCCTTTGACGAGATTTTCGACAATGTGAAGGAGAAGGCTCACGCCAGGCTCGATACCGATATCCCCGTTGCTTCGCTTCAGGAAATCGTGAAGCGCTACAAAGCCCTCGTGAAGGAAAAGACGAAGGCAGAGTTTCCGGACGACCCGCGCCAGCAGCTTCAGGGTGCGATCTACGCGGTTTTTGGATCGTGGAACAATCCGCGCGCGAACCACTATAGGCGCATGAACAAGATCTCGGAATCGCTCGGTACAGCCGTGAACGTCCAGGCGATGGTTTTCGGAAACATGGGCGACACGTCGGGGACGGGCGTCGGTTTCACGCGCAATCCGTCGACGGGCGAGAAGGAGTTTTATGGTGAATTCCTCATGAACGCCCAGGGTGAAGACGTCGTGGCTGGAATCCGGACGCCGCTTCCCATTGGCGAACTCAATCGGGTGATGCCCGACTGCTACAAGCAGCTTCGCGAAATCACCGATCGCCTCGAGCGCCACTATCGTGACATGCAGGACTTCGAGTTCACGATCCAGGAAACCCGCCTTTACATGCTGCAAACCCGAAACGGAAAGCGCACAGGCAAGGCTGCCGTGAAGATCGCGGCGGACATGGTTCGCGAAAAACTGATCTCCTCGGACGAGGCGATCATGCGGGTCGAACCGTCGCAGCTCGATCAATTGCTGCACCCGATCCTGGATCCGAAAGCCCAGGCGAAGGAATTGGCGAAGGGACTGCCCGCATCACCGGGCGCTGTCAGCGGCATGATTGTGTTTTCTGCCAACGATGCGGTCGAAAAGGCGAAGAAGAACCGTGTTGTGCTGGTGCGCAAAGAGACCGTGCCGGACGACATTCACGGTATGGAAGTGGCGGTCGGCATTCTGACTTCGCGCGGCGGAATGACAAGCCACGCTGCAGTGGTCGCGCGCGGCATGGGCATATGCTGCGTGGTCGGCGCAGAGTCCATCACGATCGATGAGAAAAACAAAGTTCTGAGAGTTGGCGATAAGACTCTCCGCGAGGGCGACTGGATCACGCTTGAAGGCTCTACCGGAAGAGTGTTCGAAGGCCAGGTTCCAACCATCGAAGCCGATCCGAACAGCGGCGACTTCGCCGAATTCATGGCGATGGCCGATAAAGTCCGCCGGCTTGGGATCCGTGCCAACGCCGACATTCCTCGCGACGCGCAGGTTGCAAGAAAGTTCGGCGCGGAAGGCATCGGACTTTGCCGAACCGAGCACATGTTCTTTGCCAAGGACCGGCTGCCTCACGTTCAGAAGATGATTCTCTCGAATACGGAAGCCGAGCGCCGCCAGCATCTGGACACGCTGCTCCCGTTTCAGCGGGCGGATTTCGAAGGCTTGTTCCGCGAAATGGATGGCCTGCCGGTGACCATCCGATTGCTCGATCCGCCGCTGCACGAGTTTCTGCCGAAGCGCGAGGAACTGATGGTGGAACTCGCCACGCTCCGGGCGAAAGGTGGCGACAAGAAAGAAATCGAGGAGAAGGAGAAATTGCTGCATCGCGTGGAAGCACTGCACGAGATCAATCCCATGCTTGGGCATCGCGGATGCCGGCTGGGGATCACCTATCCCGAGATTTCCGAAATGCAGTGCCGGGCGATCTTCGAGGCTGCCGTCAAAGTGCAGAAGGAAGGGAAGACGGTGAAGCCGGAAATCATGATTCCGCTGGTGGGCGTGCCCAGGGAGCTTCAGGAACAAAAGGCGATTGTGGATCGCGTGGCTCAGGACGTGTTCAGCAAGGCTGGCGTGAAGGTGGAATATATGACCGGTACGATGATCGAGCTGCCGCGGGCATCGGTCGTTGCGGACCAGATTGCGGAGACGGCCGAGTTCTTCTCGTTCGGGACGAACGACCTCACTCAGACGACGTTCGGGTTTTCGCGAGATGACGCGGGGAAGATCATTGCCGATTACATTTCAAAGGGAATTCTGAAGTCGGATCCATTCCAGGAATTGGATCGAGAGGGCGTCGGCGCATTGGTGAAGATGGGCATCGAGAAGGGCCGCGCGACCAGGCCAAAGCTCAAGATCGGGATCTGCGGTGAGCACGGCGGGGATCCGTCCTCGGTGGAGTTCTGCGACCAGGTCGGCCTGGACTACGTGAGCTGCTCGCCCTATCGCGTGCCGATCGCACGGTTGGCCGCAGCCCAGGCGGTCGTGGCGAGGAAGTCTTCAGGTGAGCGCGGCCGAACGGTTTAGGACTGGGATTAGCCGGGAAGTCTTTTAGCCGCAGATTACGCGAATTACGCAGATGGGCGCATCTAACGAACATTTTAAGCGCCCATCTGCGTAATTCGCGTAATCTGCGGCTAAAAGTTCCCGGCTAATCCCTACTGGAAGCTTCATGAAACTCTTATATTCTTATCTCAAACAATACTGGCAGCTGGTCGTGTTGACGCTGGTCCTGGCGGCCATCAACCAGCTGTTCTCGTTACTGGATCCCTACATCTTCCGCTACGTGATCGACAATTATGCTTTGAAGTTCAGCCAGTACACGACCAACGAATTCATTCGCGGCGTAAGTCTGCTGCTCGCGGCCGCGGTTAGTGTCGCGTTTGTCTCGAGAGTCGCCAAGAATTTCCAGGACTACTACACCAATGTCATCACCCAGCAACTGGGCGCGCAGATCTACTCGGATGGCATTCGCCATTCGCTGGAACTCCCTTATTCGGTCTTCGAGGATCAGCGCAGCGGAGAAACTCTTGGAAAACTTCAAAAGGTTCGCACCGACGTTGAACGCCTGATCAATGCCTTCGTCAACATACTCTTCATCTCCCTGGTGGGCGTTGTGTTCGTCATGGTTTACGCCTTTACGGTTCACTGGATCATCGCGTTGGTTTACTTTCTGACGATCCCCATCCTCGGCACGCTCGTCTCTATACTGAGCCGGAAGATCAAGAAGATTCAGAAGGTCATTGTCGCGGAAACGACGGCGCTGGCAGGCTCCACCACCGAATCGCTGCGGAACATCGAACTGGTGAAAAGTCTGGGCCTGGCGCAACAGGAGATCGAGCGCCTGAACAGCACGACAGCCAAGATCCTCCAGCTCGAGCTGAAGAAAGTGAAGTACCTGCGGAGCCTCAGCTTCATCCAGGGCACCTGCGTGAACGCCCTTCGAACGAGCATGTTATTCCTCATGCTTTACTTCATATTTGCGCGAGAAATCACGGTCGGACAGTTCTTTTCGCTATTCATCTACTCCTTCTTCATTTTCGGGCCGCTCCAGGAAGTTGGGAACGTAGTCAACATCTACCGCGAGACGGAAGCGTCGCTGGAAAATTTCGAGAAGATCCTGAATACGCCCAAGGAGCCGCGGCCCGTCCAGCCCCTGCCGGTGACGAGCGTGAGCCAGGTGGAATTCGAGGATGTGGTGTTTCAGCATCAATCGGCCACTACCAGGGCTCTGGATGGGATTTCGTTCACCGCATCGATGGGCGAGACGATTGCGTTTGTCGGGCCCTCGGGCTCCGGAAAAACCACCCTCGTCAAACTGCTCGTGGGGCTCTACCGGCCGCAAAGCGGCGATGTTCGTTATGACGGGTTCTCGATTGAAGAGGTCGATCTCGACGGGCTGCGCGAGCGCATTGGCCTGGTCACTCAGGACACCCAGCTCTTCTCGGGCACGATCCGAGAGAATCTCCTCTTCGTGAATCCCAGCGCGACGGACGAGGAGTGCATGGCCGTGCTGAAAAAGGCCGCGTGCCAGAGTCTTCTTGAGCGAGCGGACAAGGGGCTGGATTCGGTCATCGGTGAAGGCGGAGTAAAAGTCTCCGGCGGTGAGAAGCAGCGGCTTTCGATTGCCCGCGCGCTTCTGCGCCGGCCGAATCTTCTGGTTTTCGACGAAGCGACGTCTTCGCTGGATTCGCTGACCGAAGAGGAAATCAGCGAGACGATTCGAGACGTTTCGATGCGCAAGGACCTGATCACGATCCTTATAGCGCATCGTCTCTCGACGGTTCTTCATGCGGACAAGATCTTCGTTCTGGAGAGGGGCCGGATCGTGGAATCCGGACGTCATCAGGATCTGGTCGATCTCAAGGGGCTGTATTACGCCATGTGGCGCCAGCAGATCGGGGAGCGCCATTCCAGCCAGCTTCAGTTCGCGTCGGAACGCGGGCTAAAGCCCGCGACTACATTGGGGTAATTATGACTCCTAAATGTAGTCGCGAGCTTTAGCCCGCGTCCAGCCGGCGCCTACGGGCAGGTCGTAGCGACTCTCTCGAGTGAAGTCAGGTTGATTCGCTCGGCGTTGGGCTGCCGGACCAGGTACCCTTTGGTCTGGACCCGCTGGCCGTTATAAGTATCCGGGCGGAAATCGGGAGCGATATAGTCGAAGTTCACCAGCCGAAATCTCAGACTTCCCACCGGCAGTGCCACGGACCTTTTGAGTTCTTCGGGGCTTGATTTGTCCGCGACCCTCTCTCGAACCGGTTCGGTAGCATCGATTAACATCCAATTGGTTTCGGAACGTTTCACGAGGCAGCCCACCACTCGCACGAGCGAACCGTCGGGTACAGGCTTCGGTCCGTCCTTTCCAACCACCAGAATGCGTTCGAGCGTTTCAAACCTGAGCTCGTCTGTGCTTGCCGGAAAGCCGTTGACCTGCAGGATGTAGCTCAGGATGTCGAGATACATGTTGTCGCTCAGGCGCTCCGTACGAGGCGGCATATAGTTTTTGATGATCGTGAAAACCGGCTCGAGATCGTATTCGCGCCAGCGCTCCATGAATTCCACGCCCTTCAGTGGTTTTGCCGCATTCCTTCCGGCCAGGTCGTCACCGTGGCAACCGGAGCAGTTCATCGTGTAGGCCGCTTGACCGCGTGTGGCCTGAGCGGACGTATAGGTGCCATCCCACACAGTCTTGTTCGTTTGCATCGGAGCTGCCGGCGCGGCCAGAAGAAGAATCGCCAGGGTCAGGCACATAGTTGCATTCCTCTGTAGCGGCGGTCTGTGACCGCCGGCGGTCATAGACCGCCGCTACAGTTCGGATTCCGTCCTTTCTTTCTCGAGAGCTTCGAGTCGCTTCAGCAGTTCGGGCAGCCGTTTGAATATCGCCGAGCTTTTCAACCACAGCCTGTTGTCGATGGCGGGGTAGCCGGAGATCACTTTGTCCGGCTCCACGGAGTTGGGAATTCCGGTCTGGGCCGTCGCGACCACGCGATCGCCGATTTCGAGATGACCTGCAACACCGACTTGTCCGGTGAGGACCACGTCGCGGCCGATTTTGGAGCTGCCGCCGAGTCCGACCTGAGCGCAGAGAAGCGTGTTTTCGCCGACCTCGGAGGCGTGACCTACCTGTACGAGGTTGTCGATCTTGGCGCCGCGGCGAATGCGTGTCTCGCCGATGGTTGCGCGATCGATGGTCGCGTTGGCGCCGACTTCGACGTCGTCTTCGAGGACGACAATACCGGACTGCACGATCTTGTAGTAGCTGCCATCATCTTTTTTCGCATATCCGTAGCCATCGGCGCCGACCTTGGCTCCGTCCTGGAGGATCACGTTGTTGCCGATGCTGCAGAACTCGCGGACGGACACGTGAGCGTAGGCCTTGAAGTTATCGCCGATGCGCGCACCACGGTAGATATGGACGAAGGGATAAATCGTGCAGTTCTTTCCGATCTGCACGTCGTCTTCGATGACGACGAACGGGCCGATCGATGCGCCCTCGCCTATCTTTGCCGTCGCTGCGATCCGTGCCGATGGATCTATTCCATGTGCCTGCCGCGGCGCTTCGTAGAAGATCTCGATAGCGCGCGCGAACGTGAGGTAGGGATTTGCGTGTCGTAGAGTGGCGGCGGGGATTTCCGGAAAGTCCGGTGAGACGATGACGGCGCTGGCTTTCGTGGTGCGTGCCTTCGCTGCGTACCTGGGGTTGGAGACAAATGTGAGCTGGCCTGGACCCGCTTCGTCAATCCCGACAACGTGTGTGATATCCACATCACCGCTACCAGTCAAAAGACAGTCCAGACGCGCTGCAATCTCGTTTAGTTTCATGGTTGAAGTCCACTGTAGCGGCGGTCAATAGACCGCCGCTACAGTTCGGATGCTAGTATAGGCATTTAGACCGGTCAATGAGCGAACACCGCCACCTCCTCAGGTCCGCCTCGGTAATCACCGCAGCCACCATTCTCAGCCGAATCTTTGGATTTATTCGGGACTCCCGTGTGGCCTTCCTTCTCGGGGCGGGAACGGCGAACGACGCATATACTGTCGCATACCGAATCCCGAACCTTCTTAGACGTCTGGTTGGAGAAGGGGCTGTCAGCGCGGCATTCATTCCCATCTTTTCGCGCTATGTTGCTGAGGACAGGAAGAAAGAAGCATGGGAATTCGCGAACGCAATGCTGACGGTGATCACCATCGTCCTCGCGTGCATAACGGTACTGGGAATCATCTTCTCGCCTCTCATCGTCAAGATCTTCGCCTCGGGGTTTTCCGAAACGCCCGGAAAGCTGGAGCTTACCTCGACGCTGAATCGGATCATGTTTCCGTACATCTTCCTGGTCAGTCTCTCCGCCCTCACCATGGGTATTTTGAACAGCCTCCAGCGTTTCGGTGAGCCTGCGTTTGCGCCGGTTTTATTGAATCTCAGCGTTATTGCATTCTCTTTCTTTGGCGGATTCTTCGGCGACGTCACGAAAGCTCTGGCCGTGGGCGTTGTCGTGGGCGGTGTGCTGCAACTTGCCATTCAGGTCCCACCGCTGTTGAGGAGTGGCTGGCCGATACGGCTGAAATTGGATTTTTCCCATCCCGGAGTTCAGCGTGTGACGAAGCTGATGGTGCCGGTGATCTTCGGTGTCGGCGTCGTTCAGGTCAACATGCTTGTCGATTCGCAGTTCGCTTCGTATCTGAAAGAGGGAAGCGTGACGTCCTTATATATTGCCAGCCGTGTCATGGAACTCGCTTTGGGAAGCTATGCCGTTGCGGTTTCGACGGTCATTCTGCCGCTGCTTTCGCGCCAGGCCGCAGGCGGGCGCATTGACGAGATGAAAGGAACACTCAATTTCGCGACACGGCTGATCCTGTTCATTACGTTTCCGGCGACGGCTGGTTTGATCCTGCTTCGTCATCAGATCATCGAAGTGCTATTTCAGCATGGCGATTTCGACGCCGCATCCACGGCGCTCACAGCCTGGGCGCTGCTGTTTTTCGCTCCAGGCCTCTCGGCCTTCTCCATGGTGAAAGTCATTGTGCCGGCGTTCTACGCGTTGCAAGACACCCGGACGCCGGTAAAGATCGCCTTCATTGCGATGTTTCTGAACATCGGATTGAATCTTCTCTTCATCCGGCCGCTCCAGAATGGCGGACCCGCGCTCGCAACGACGGCGTCGGCTTTTTTCAATTCGCTCGCGCTGTTGATCATCTTTCGTAAACGGTACGGTTCCTTTGGCCTGCGGGGCATCGCGAATTCCGTCATGAAGTTCGTGATCGCCTCGGCGGCGCTTGCGTTAGTGGGCTACATCGTGATTCATTGGCCGGGTCTATATGCAGGACGGATGACGCAGAAGACTATCGTCCTCGGCTTGACGATTGCAGCAGGGACTGGGACCTATTTTGGAACGGCATCTCTGTTACGCTCCCGGGAACTGGCCGAACTTCGGGAGGTGAGGCGGAGTGAGCAATCAGGACTGGATTGATCAATTCCTGAAGTACCTGCGAATCGAAAAAGGAGTTGCGGAGAATACGATCCAGGCATACAGGCATGACCTGGCCATGTATCGTGAACATCTGGGGTCCACCGACCTGCTACACGCCGGCGCCTCCGACGTTTCATCGTTCCTGAAGTTTCTTTACGCGAGAAAATTGAAGCCCCGGTCTGCGACGCGCGCTTTTGCCGCGGTGCGCGGCCTGCACAGGTTTCTGATCCTCGAGAAGGCGACACTGGAGAACCCTACCTCCAACGTGGAGCAGCCGCGATGGTGGAAGCCGCTGCCGAATGTTCTGGTGCTGGAGGAAGTGGACAAGCTCCTTGCATCGCCGAAGACAGATTCGCTCAAAGGCCTGCGCGACCGCGCCATGCTGGAAGTGCTTTACGCGACCGGGTTGCGGGTGTCCGAGTTGATCGGCCTGAAGCTGGATGGAGTGAACCTCGAGGCCGGTTTTGTCCGGTGCATGGGGAAGGGAAGCAAGGAGAGAATCGTGCCTCTGGGCGCCTCGGCCGCCGAAGCGGTGGACGTGTACCTGAAATCGCGGCAGGTACGTAAGCCGACGAACTATCTGTTTCTGAACAACCGCGGAGATAAGCTTTCCCGGATGGGTTTCTGGAAGATTCTAAAGGGTTATGGGATCCAGGCCGGAATCAGGAAAAAACTGACGCCACACGTTTTACGCCATTCCTTCGCGACTCACCTGCTCGAGCGCGGCGCCGACTTGCGGGCCGTGCAGACCATGCTGGGCCATTCCAACATTTCCACCACGGAAATTTATACCCATGTGATGCGGGAGCGCCTGAAGGAGATCTACAAAAGTTACCATCCGCGCGCATGAGTTAGGGTATTATCTACCGCTGCGTTTTCAGGCAGTGAACCCAAATAGGAGGAGAGGACGTGCTTAAGGGCCGCCATTTATTTACATCAGAATCAGTTACGGAAGGTCATCCGGATAAAGTAGCTGATCAGATTTCCGACTCCGTGCTGGACTACATTATGGCTAATGACCCGATGGGTCGTGTCGCTTGTGAGACCCTGGTCACAACGGGTGTAGCCATCGTGGCCGGCGAGATCACGACGAAATGCGTCATCGATTATCCCTCGATTGTGCGGAAGACCGTCGCGGAGATCGGCTACACGGATGCCGCATACGGTTTCGACTCCAAGACCTGTGCGGTCATGTCGACCGTGGACACTCAATCGCCCGACATTGCGATGGGCGTTGACACCGGCGGCGCCGGCGATCAGGGCCTGATGTTCGGCTATGCGACCAACGAATCGCCAGAGTTGATGCCGTTGCCGATTCTCCTGGCGCACAAACTCACCAAGAAACTGGCCGATGCGCGGCGGGCCGGCGTCCCGAATTTCCTCCGCCCGGATGGGAAGTCTCAAGTCAGCGTCGAATACGAGGGAGCCAAACCGGTTCGAATCGATACGGTCGTCATTTCCACGCAGCACTCGCCCGATGTTTCCCATGCACAACTCCGCGAGGAGGTCATCGAGCACATCATCAAGCCGACCATTCCTGCGTCACTGCTCGATGCCAAGACGAAATATCACATCAACCCGACCGGCAGATTCGTCGTCGGTGGACCGCAGGGCGACTGCGGTTTGACGGGAAGGAAGATCATCGTCGATAGCTACGGTGGAATGGGCCGCCACGGCGGTGGAGCATTTTCCGGCAAGGATCCGACGAAGGTGGACCGGTCCGCTTGCTATATGGCCCGCTACATTGCGAAAAACGTTGTCGCTGCTGGCCTCGCGGATCGCGTTGAGATTCAGCTCGCCTATGCAATCGGCGTCGCAGAACCGGTTTCAGTCAATGTGGATACCTTCGGCACCGGCAAGATCGACCAGGACAAGATTTCGGAGCTCATTCGCGAAAACTTCCATATGACGCCCCGTGGAATCATCGAGTCGCTGGATCTCCGGAGGCCTATTTACAGAAAGACTACCAACTACGGACACTTTGGCCGTAACGAGCCCGAGTTCACGTGGGAAAAGACGGATAAGGCCGACAAGCTGAAGAAGCAGGCGGGAATCTAGGAAGAAAAACTGTAGCGGCGCTCTATGAGCGCCGACGATCCAATCGCGACATCGTCGGCGGTCATAGACCGCCGCTACAGCTAAGAGTCAGTTCCCGTAATACGTCAGTAGCGCCTCGGCCATCGAGCTGTTCAGCGACGCCTTCCGAGTTGGCGCCAGCGAAGTGAAGCAAGTCTCCTGATAGACTCCATAGACAAACCGGTACCGAACAGTGAATCGTCCGTCCGGAAGTTCTTCTTCTCGGATCCGCTGGATAATCCCGTGAACTTCGTCCAGCACCCGCAGCCGCTCTTCGACCTCCTGGGGATTCATTCCCATGGACCGGGCGAGCACAGCGGAATCGAATTCACGTCCCTGGACACTTGCCGTCACCAGTAACTCCCGAGCGGTTTCGCCCACTCGATCAATCTTTCTTTCAACAACGCTCCGAATCGATTCAGAGAAATCACCCGGTCCACGCACCAGTTCGCGCATGAACAGCGGGTTGCCTTCGCTTTTGGCATAGAGGACACCCGTGTAATCTTCCGGCAGCTTCGGGTATTCCAGTGCGACATGCGTTTCCACATCCCGGCGTTCGAGAAGGCCAAGCCGGATTTCCGTCGAGTTCTGCCGGCTGAAGAGGTCGGACCGCACCGGGAGGAAGGGATGATTGTTGACCTTCATCTCGTCCAGCCGATAAGAGAGCACGATCAACGTCCGCGTTGATTCGAGCCGCGTGGCAAGGTATGCCAGCAAATCGACAGATGCCACGTCGGACCACTGGAAATCCTCGATCACAACAATCAGGGGGTGTACGGGAGAGACTTGCTGATAGAAATCCAGGAGTTCTCGTTTCATCTTCCGGGCCGCTCCGGAGCCGGCATGGGTGATCTCGCGGTGCCAGGTCGGCGCCACTTTCTGCATGAGCTGGCTGATGTTTTCTTCGCGGGCAAGTAAACCGTGGGCCTCGATCCACGGCATGAATGGCTCACTTTCCGTCAGTGATTCGGAGCAGCGGCCGCGCGCGAGGTGGAACGTTTGTCCGTCCTGAACAAGGTCGTCAAGAAAGGCGTTGATGAGAGCCGTCTTTCCGAGACCCACATCCCCGCTGACACAGACCAGACCTCCATGGCCTTGCTGTGCCAGTTGAAAAGCGCGGCGCAGCTCCTTCCGCTCGACATCGCGTCCTACAATGTTGTGAACGGCACCATTGACTGGCTTGCGTGTAGTCCCCGTCGGGGGTTGATAATCAATACCTTTTACGGGAGCAACAAAGCGATAACCCGTTTTCGGAATCGTTTCGATATATCTGTGGTCGCAGGGCTTCTCGCCGAGTGCCTTGCGTAGCGTGGAGACATTCCGGTTGAGATTTCCTTCTTCAACAAAGCTGTCAGGCCACACGAACCTCATGAGTTCGTCCTTCGATACAACCTGACCCGCGCGCTCCAGAAGGATGAGCAGAATTCTAAAGACGGTCGGCGTGATCGGTGTCATATGGCCGGATCTGGCCAGAAGGAATTGTCCGGTGTCTACGCGAAAATCGTCGAATTCGTAGATGCGTCTTTGTGTAAGCATGCCCTGCAGTTGGCACTTGCTGTTCCGAAATTTTCCGAACAGGCGATGTTGGAAACGAAGGACTTACACGACGGGGAGTTTTTCGGAATCTATCCGATCGGATAGATTCATATCCGGTTAGGTCTTTACCCGCAACATCATCCAAATGCCTCCAAAGCCGAAAATCAGGTTCGGAAACCAGGCTGCTATGAGAGGAGAGAGCTGGCTGATGCCTCCCAGCTTGTCGAACAGCTCGAAGGTAAACCAGTAGATGATGCCCACGGTGACGGACAATCCGATTCCGTAGAAGGCGCCTTTCCGGCCCGTCGTGAACGAGAACGGAATGCCGATGATGGCCATAATGAACGACACGAGCGGGAACGAAAGCTTCCTGTAGAGATCAACCGTCAGGTTGCTGACATCGAAGCCGCTTTGCTGGAGCTCGCTAACATATTGTTTCAGCTCCAGATAGGTCATTTGGGCGGCGGTGCGGACTTCTTTCTTGAAGTAGTCCGGATTATCGATGTCGGACGACTCGAGCCTGTCGAAGTCCTGGTAGTCCACGCTGCCGTCAGGCCGTAATCGGCGGACCCAGCCGTCTTCCAGGGCCCAGGACGATCCGTCCCAGGACGCGCGGGAGGCAAACAGCCACTGGCTTAGATCGAACGTATCGGGTTTGAAAGCGAAGATCGTGAAACCCCCGAGCAGGTTTTGGTTGGGATCGAAGTACGTGTAGTGGTAGATCCGGTCGTCGGAGCCGACCATCCATTTCCGCTGCGGATCGCGGTAGGTCTGTGGTGCACGGCCTTTGATGATGTTCCGGTATTCGTCCTGCCTCTGGTTCGCATACGGCAGGGTGAAATCCTGAAGGAAGTAGATCGCGGCCGACAGGATCAGGCCCATCATGAGGAGCGGCATCGCCATGCGATAGAGGCTCACCGCGCCGGCCTTCACCGCCAGGATCTCGTTCGTCTTCGTCAATGATCCGAGGTTGATGAGGATCGCAAGAAGGACTGTGAGGGGAATCACGTAGTAGAGAATCTGCGGCAGCAGAAAGACGAAGTAGTTCACGACAATCGACGCGTCGACGTTGTTCTTAACGATGTCGGGCAGCAGTTCGAACAACGTCACGATAATGAAGAGGAACACGAACGCCAGCAGGACGAGGAGGAAAAAGAACCAGAACCCGCGCAGGACATAGATATCCAGAATCCGGAGAAACTTTGGATGATGGGTCAGTGAGTATGCCCACTGGCTCAGCCGCTTCCGCGTCGGCCGGACGCCGGTCATTTTTTCCGATACCCAGGCCATGATCGAAGCCAGCCGCGAGAGTACCCGGTTCTCCGATTCGCGGTCCGAACGGGCAAGCAACACTAAGCCGAGCAGTGCGAAGCCGAGATTCGGCACCCAGGCGCCGGCAATCGGAGAGAACTGGCCGTTATCTGCGATCCGCGTTCCGCCGATGAAGGCTAAGTAATAGATCATCATGAGAATCAGACTGAGAACCAGACCCATGGACTTGCTGCCTCGTGTCACCGACACGCCCAGCGGCAGACCAGCCAGGGCAAACACCAGGCAAGCAAATGGCAGCGCGACTCGCCGTTGAAATTCCGTGCGCTCCGCACTGGTTGCCGTACCGGCCTGGACGCTTTTCAGAAGTGCGCGGGTGGATGTTTCCGACATCGTGGGCTTTTCAGGCTTCGGCGGTACATCCGGCATCGGTATCGAGAACGTCGTCGCCGGAAACGTCGAGAAGGAGTAGCGGCTCGGCGAAAGCGGTGAGACGACGTGCGTACTGCCATCCTCCAGCGTGAGCTGGAAGGCGCGGTGCTCATCGTCGCGAACCAGAGTACCGGAGCGCGCAAATGTCACGCGCGTTTCCTCGGGTTTGTTCATGTCCGCCAGCATGATGCCGCGCCAGGTCGTTCCTTCGGTCGCGACGTCTTCAACGTAGAGAATCAGGTTCGTAAGACTCTCATTGAAAACGCGCGGTTTCAGCTCGAGCGAGATCTGTTTCACCGCCAGGTCATATTTCAAATCGCGCAGATGGGCTGCCGTTCGGGGCGCAATCCAGACGGTAAGCCCAATGTCGGCGGCGAGCGCCGGAATCGCCAGAAGCAGGACCGGAACCAGCAGCCGAGTCATCGAAACGCCCGCGGCCCGGAAAGCAACACTCTCACTGTCCGACGACATTCTGCCGAAACCTGTCAAAATGCCTACCAGCATCGCCATCGGAATGGTAAAAGTTAAGACGTTAGGAAGAATCGCTACGGAGATCGCCCAGACGTCCGACATTGTGGCCGACTGACGGACGATCGCTTCCAGTAACGATCCGATTTCGCGAGTGAACGCCAGCAACGCAACAAAGGTCAGCGCAATCAGTGCGATGAGTGTAGGAAAGAGAATTTCCTTAAAAATATAGCGGTCGAGGATTTTCATAATTTGGTAGCCGCCGGTTGCGGATTTGGCAATTCGGGGACAGACGTATAAATCACCTAATTAGCATCAAACTTCACCCTGCTCGCTAATTAGGTGATTTATACGTCTGTCCCCGAATTACCAAATCCGCGCAATCCGCGGCTACAATATTCTGCCATTATGCAGCGAGTTCTTGTCTCATTTCTCTGGCACATGCACCAGCCTTTTTACAAGGATCCGCTACGCGGATCTTATGTGATGCCCTGGGCATATCTTCACGGAACGAAAGACTATTTTGGAATGCCGGCGCTCCTTGAAGAGTTTCCCAAGATTCATCAGACGTTCAATCTGGTCCCTTCGCTAGTCCTGCAGCTCGAAGAATACGGTCGAAAGGAGGCGCAGGACCCTTCGGTCGAGCTGGCATTCAAGCCGGTAGACCGCTTGACAAAGGAGGAGCGCAGCCAGATCCTCCAGCAGTTTTTTCCGGCTCCGGTTCGAACTATGCTGCAGCCTTTTCCGCGTTATTTCGAGCTCTATGAGCGGAGGAGCGACCCGTCACGGCACAGCGAATTTTCCGATCAGGACATTCGCGATATCCAGGTCTGGTGGACTCTCGCCTGGCTGGATCACGATCGAAGGCCGAAGGACCTGATCCAGAAGGGAAAAGGGTTCACCGAAAGAGATAAAACCGCGCTGCGCCGGCTGGCCGATGAGATCATTGGCGGCATCATTCCCCTGTACCGCCGATTGCAGGAGAAAGGCATTATCGAGATATCGACGACGCCGTTCTACCATCCGATTCTGCCGATCCTCATCGACAGCCGCGTTGATGACCACAATGTGCCTTTCTCGATGCACCTCCCCTACGACGCACGAGAGCAGCTGGCGCGTTCGATGGCATTCATGCGGGAGCGATTCGGGAAGTATCCGCGGGGTTTGTGGCCATCGGAAGGTTCGGTTTCGAACGACGTGGCGCTGCTGGCCGCTTCCGTAGGCTTTCAGTGGATGGCGACGGATGAAGGGATCCTGTCCAAGTCCGGTGTCGATCTGAGCTGGAATAATCGTCAGCGTCTCTATCATCCTTACAAGCGAGGAGCTCTCACGATCTTCTTTCGGGACCGCACGATTTCAGACCTGATCGGGTTTCAATACATGCACGCGCCGGCAACCGAGAGTGCCGCCGACTTGATTCGCCGGCTGAAGGAACTTCCAGAAGGGGCGCACGTCGTCATCGCGCTCGATGGTGAGAATCCCTGGGACTATTACCCGAACAGCGGCCGTGACTTCCTGCGCCGGCTCTACGAGGGAATTGAGCGCGAGCCCTCCCTGGAAGCGGTCACGCTTTCGGAAGCGGCACAGCGCCTGAATGCGGAGAATTTGGACTGGCTCGCACCCGGATCGTGGGCGAGTGCGAACTTCCAGATCTGGATCGGCCACCCGGAGGATCATCAGGCGTGGAAATGGATCATGCGCGCGCGCGAAGCGTTGATGGAGCGGAAGGACAACGTACCGGCAGAAGAGTGGAACCGCGCTTACGAAGAGCTGCTGGTCGCCGAAGGCAGCGATTGGATGTGGTGGTTTGGGAACGATTTTTCCAGCGACAGCGACGCGATCTTCGATGCGCTCTTTCGGCAGCACATCGGGAATATCTTTCAATTGATAGGGTTGCCGCAACCGGAGGGGTTGGACCAGCCGATCAAGAAAAACCTGGAGGGGAAGAGGATGGTGATGGTCCCCAAAATTACTAATGACTGATGTCAGTGATCAGTAATTTGCTGTTACAGCAGATCCTCTACCACCCTGAACAATTCCCTCCGCGGCATCGAACCCGTCGCGGTATGCCCAACCCCGCCCTCTTGCCAAAACACGGTGATCTGCCCGTCCTTCTCAAACAAGAGACCATCTCTGCCGCGAATCTCGAGTTCCTCGGGACCCAGGCCGCCGAACCGCATCTCGGCCGGTTTCTTCTTCCTTTGTGTGGCGGCTTCGTGGAGAACGAACTCCTTGAACTCCCGGGGAAGGACGACCCGCGGGAACTTGAACGAATGCACGACCAGGTCGGCGCCGCCGGTCAGTTTGAATTTCTGGCGCACAACCGTGTAGAACGTCACGTCTGTCCGGAGGTTTCCGATGATGGACATGTTCTTTACGAATCTCCCGTCCGCCGTCTCCACGGATTCCCGCTTACCCTCGTCCTGGGAGAGTCCGACTATCTCAATGCCCGCGGCCTTCTTGGCTTCTTCATAGTCCGACGGCTTGAAATCCTTGTTTTCCACAAAGGTAACAATCGGATTTGGATGTTTTGCGGAATCATACGGGGGACCCGGGGGCGGGACCTGCGCCCACAGGGCCGTTGAGCTCAGCACAACCAGAAGAAACGTTGAGACACGAATCATGCGCCACATTATAATCGAGGCCAGGAATTAAAGAACTATGACTGGCACGGTCCGTGGCTTGTTTGTGAAACCGACGAAGGGCGCAAAGCCTGTTTCTCTGGAGTCTGTGGTCACCGGCGAGAGGGGACTCGAGGGCGACTATCACACCAGGTTTGCCAGCAAGCGGCAGATCCTGCTCATGTCGAGTAACATTCTGGAAGAACTGGATCTCGAGCCGGGAAAGATTTTCGAAAACGTGATCGTCGACGGCCTGGATGTGATGACCCTTTCCAGTGGGCAACGGCTTCGCATGGGCGAGTCCCTGGTCGAGGTCACCGTTCCATGCGAACCGTGCGATCAGATGGACCGCATACGTTATGGTCTTAAGGAAGCGCTCAGGGACAAGCGTGGAATGTTCGTCAAGGTCGTCACAGGCGGAGCTGTCCGGATTGGGGATCCAGTAGAGGTTTTATGTCGAGAATCAGTCGCAGAAAATTCACTCAAATAATTTCCGCCGCGGGTCTGGCCGGCACCACGCTCATGGAAAAGATGTTTGCTGAAGTGCAGGACACGGGCTCGATCTCCCGCGACAGCCTGCGGTCTTTTCTGGACCTCTCCGGCATGAAAGTTCGTGACGATCAGATCAGCTCACTGCAGGCTTCACTCGAGCGCACGCTGGAGAGCGTGAAACGAATTCGCGACCGGAATGTGCCGCAGAGTGTCGAACCGGCGGTGATGTTCCGTGTCCGGCATTAATACTGCTCTTACCATCGCCGGATCCGATTCGATCGGCGGCGCAGGAATTCAGGCCGACCTCAAGACATTCTCCCGGTTGCGCGTCTACGGCATGTCCGTGATCACGGCGCTCACGGCTCAGAATACCTCCGGCGTTTTGGACATCATGGAAGTTCCGCCCGAATTCGTCGCCCGTCAGCTCGATGCCGTGCTCATGGATGTTCCACCCGATGCGCTCAAGACCGGCATGCTGAAGACTGCTGCGGTCGTTGAAGTGGTGGCCGGCAAAGTAAGAGAATACGGACTCACGAAACTGGTCGTCGATCCGGTCATGCTGTCCAAGTCCGGCGCGCGATTGATCGATCCTGACGCGTATGCCGCTTTTCAAAGGCTCCTGCTGCCGCTGGCACTTGTCGTCACGCCGAACACGGAGGAAGCGCGGGCCCTCACTGGAAAGCCGATCCGGACAACCGCCGACATGGAAGAGGCAGCCCGCGCCATACATGCAACCGGCGCCCGGCAGGTCCTGATCAAAGGCGGGCACCTGGAAGGCGACGCCACGGATGTGCTTTTCGACGGAAAAGAGTTTTCGCGCTTCCGCTCCGAACGCCTGCCGGGCCGCGACTCTCACGGGACGGGATGTGTCCTTTCGGCTGCAATCACGGCACACCTGGCGTTGGGCAAAACAGTGCGCGAAGCCGTGCAGTTGGGAAAGGACTTTGTCACGGAAGCGATAAAAAACGGCTTGAGGATCGGCAAGGGCCAGGGGCCGTGCGATCCGTTGGGATTAGGAAAGTAACATGGCGCTCCGAGTCAACGGCAAAGACATGAAGGATGCCGTTATCAAGGCGGACCAATTCGAGATGAAGATTCTCGATTTGATACCGGATCGCATGAGAGTGAGCGTTACAGGCGTACGCGGCGAGGCTTTCAACTTTGTGCCTCGCTTCATGACAATGGTTTATCCGGACAGGACCATTGAGGCGAAGGATACAGGCATCATCGCTGTCGGTGTCGGTAAGACCATCGAGCCCACCATCGAGTTTCGGGAGAAACTCCGCATCGAGACATTTCTCATCATGGAGTTGCGTTACGCGCGGAAAAAGCTCGCAACCATCGCCGTCGAATAAAACGGGGCTGATACCGTTCGCACTGGTTGCCATAGCTGTGATCGCCTACGCCAACAGCCTCCACGGCAATCTCGTCTTCGACGACCAGCAGCTTGTTCTGCAGGACCCGGTGATGCTGAGGATCCACGCCCTGGGCGATTTGTTTTCGTTGTTGCGAGGCGGCAGGCAGTTGCTCTTCCTCACGTACGGTCTGAACTACTACCTCGGCGGAACGGATACATTCAGTTACCACCTCTTCAACGTTGCGTTCCACGCGCTGAATACTGTTCTGGTCTATTGGATCATCCTGGCAGCGATTCCGGAACATAAAGACCGGAGGTTCGCCGCAATAGCGGGAGCGGCCGTTTTCGCCGTGCATACGCTCTTCACCAGCGCAGTGAGCTACATTGCCGGCCGATCGTCCGTTTTGTGCGCGACGTTCTATTTTCTGGCGGTTCTGCTTTTTTTGAAGGCAGTCGATACACCGCGGCGGAGCGCGCGTGCTCTGTATTTAGTGTTAGTCGGACTGGCCGGATGGGTTGCCTGGCAAACCAAGCAGGAAGCGATCACCCTTCCGCTCGTTCTCGCCGGTGTGCTCTTTCTGCGAATGGAACGGAAGGACTGGCGATGGATTCTCCCGCTGGTTGCGATTCCGCCGGCCATTGTGGTGCTCATGCGAGACCAGATCGCTGCGCTTTACGCCATGGTTTCGGAAAACAGGGTTCTCGTTTCCGCCGGATTCGAAAAAGTGCTGCCTCCAGCCACGTATTTTCGGACTTACCTCACTTCGGTCGTGGAATATTACTTCCCGCGATTTCTCCTTCCCGTGGGGCTCAGCGCGGATCCGCGGATAGAACCGATCGAGCATTGGTACAGTCCGGAGTTTCTGGTGTCCATTCTCATGTTTGGGGCACTTGCATGGATGGCCCTTCACTACTCGAAACGCGAGCCTCTGTTCAGTCTGGGTTTGACGGCGCTGCTCGTGTCCCCGCTGATGGCGTACGCAGGCATTCCTCTGGCTGACGTGGTTCTGGAACACCGTGCATACATTCCCGGCCTGGGCGTGGCGTTCCTCTTTGCATGGCTGTTTCAATGGGTCGCTCGGCATTATTCGAATGTGCGATGGGTCGTGCTGGGCGCAGTGGTTGCTGTGTTTGCAGTGATGACGATGTCGCGTAACAACGTATGGGCAAGCAATATCACGCTTTGGGAGGACGCCGAAATAAAAGGGCCTCAGAAGGCCCGGCCCCACTTCAATCTCGGGCAGGCTTACCAGGAAGCTCAGCGAATGCCCGAAGCGGTCCGCGAGTACCAGCATGCTCTGGCGATCAAGCCGGACATCTACGCGGCGTATTCGAACATGGCTGCCATCTATCTTGACGAGGGACAGTATCCAAAAGCTGAAGAGATGTTGCTGAGGGTGACATCGCTTTCACCGGATTTTACGGAAGGATTCATCAATCTTGGTGTGTTCTATATTCGCACGCAGGCAACGGACAAAGCCGTGCATGCCCTCGACCGGGCGCTGGAGACAAATAATGGATCGTCCGCGGCGCATTTCAACAAGGGTGAAGCCTTAACCCAAAAAGGCGATTTCAAAGCTGCGCTGCCAAGCTACAAGGAGGCGGTTCGACTGCGGCCGGATGTGGAAGCCTTTCGGCTCGGCCTGGCAGCAGCGTATGCGAGAGCAGGGGAATTCGCCTCCGCCGAGAAGGAATACACGGCGTTGATGACGACTTCGGTGGGTCCGGACGCCGCTCGGAATCTCGGGGTTCTTTATAGGGATTCCGGAGATAGTAAGAAGGCGATGGCTTACTTCGAGCAGGCCGGCCGGATGCGAAGCGTTTTTCCCGAACTTCATCACGACATCGGCCTTCTTTATCTGAAAAGATCGATGATTCAAGAGGCGATCGAGCAGTTCGAGTTGACGTTGCGCGAGCAGCCCGACTATGCGCCCGCCTACTTGAACCTCGCAGTGGCCTACCAGATGAAGGGCGACCGGCAGACTGCCAGGCAAACGCTCCAGACTTACCTCCGGAAATATGAAAATGCGAATTCACCCTACGCTGCACAAGTGAAGCAAAGGCTGGAATTGCTAAAATAAGCCCCCTTTTAGGCTCGGTTTTCTGAAATTCGGATGTGACTTTTCTTGCCTGTTGTGGCGTAATTACCGCCGTCAAAAGGACTATGACGAGGGAGCCACAAACACATCTCGACGCCATCCGTAGCATCGAGCGCCTGCATCGCATTTTAGAAGCGGCAAAGCTGCTCAACTCCACGCTGGATCTGGCGGAGCTCACGGCCATCATCTTGAGAATCGTTAGAGATGAAGTCGGCACCGCCCGCGGAACGGTGTTCGTGTTGGATCGTCAGCGCCGGATACTGCGGTCCCTTGTCGCGCAGGATGTGGAAGGAAAGGAAATTGTTCTTCCGCTGGGGCGGGGCATCGCGGGAACGGTTGGTGCAACCGGAGAAACGATCAACATTCCGGACGCATATGCGGACTCGCGCTTCGACCGCAGTTTTGACGCCGTCCTTGGTTATCACACCCGAGACATTTACTGCATGCCGATCGTGAATCGTATGGGGGACATTGTCGGCGTGCTCGAATTGCTGAACCGTACACGCAGTCTCACACTGGAGGACGAGGACTTCCTGGCGGGCGTGTCGGTGCACGTGGGACTGGCGCTCGAAAATGCCCAGTTGCACCTCGAGATCGTCGAGAAGCGCAAGATCGAGCAGGAACTGGTTCTTGCTCGCGAGATTCAGCAGAACTTCTATCCGAACGTTCCAGGCAATTGTGGCGGGGTCCAAATTGCGGTATCCAACGAGATCTGCGAGGCTGTTGGCGGAGATTACATCGGATACTTTCCGATGGAAAACGAGCGGTTTCTTGTGGCGGTCGGCGACGTTTCGGGCAAAGGTATCGGTGCGGCACTGGTGATGTCGTCGCTTCACGCGACCTGCCGTGCCCTCGTGCGCCACGTTCATGCCATCGAACACATCGCGAAGATCCTGAACGAGACGTTCGTCGAGACGACGGGTGCCGCTACCTTCGTCACCATGCTTCTCATGCTGGTGGATCCGGGCGCGCGCCGCGTGCACTACATTCGGGCGGGACACAATCCTCCGCTGAACATTTCCGGCACTGGAACGCCATTGCTTTTCGAAGGAGGCGGCGGGCTTCCCGTCGGTATCTTCTCGAATCTGCAGTACCAGCGGGCGATCTACGATGTTGACCCGGGTTCGGTGCTGGTCATTTATACCGACGGCGTCACCGAAGCCGAGAATTTCCGCGACGAAGAATTCGGAATAGTTCGCTTGATGGCCACTGTCTCCGCAGAACGGTCAGGCTCGGCAACCGACATCCATACGGCTATCCGCTCCGCGCTCCAGGAGTTCGTGGGCAATGAACCCACGCAGGACGATAGCACCCTGGTTGTTCTGAAATTTAACTAATCTGTTTTCGAATTTCCGCGTATTCAGGGAAGCGGCCTGTCTTGAGCTTCGAGAAAACAAGCTTGCCATCGATGGTGACTTCGAAGCGGCCCCCGTCGGACGGAACAAGAACGAGTCGTTTGATTCTACCCTTTAAGTCCGTAATTAGCTTTTCGGTCAAACTGACCGCTTCGGGCTCATACTCTCAAACCTGGCAATAAACAACTTCGATGTCCATTTACTTTGTCTCCTTGATGCCCAGCCACAGATTTTTCAGCTGAAGTTGTTGCGGCGTGGGGCGCGGGTCTTCGTTGATTTGCCAGCGTTCTTCCTGGAATTCCACCGGGACAAGGTTGACCGTCAGCTGGCGTTCACCCCGCATGACGGTGAATTTTATCGTTTCGCCGATGGCGTGGGTATGAAGCCGGCTGCGAAAATTGTCGAAGGTCAAGCGCTCGTCCGCCATCGCTGTGAGAATGTCGCCGGCGTCCAGCCTGGCGCGCTCGGCGGGTGAATTGGGCATGACTCGTCTCACCCGAACGGCGTTCCCATCGGCACGGTCGAATTCAATGCCGACGTACAGGGTAGCTGACTGTTTGACGACTTCGATTGAAAGGCCGGCCTGTTTGAGATACCGGTTGTAATCCAGCTCCTGCCGGCTCTGAGCCGTCATTTGATAAAACTCGGCGAAGTCCGATCCCGTGACCGCTGCGAGGGCTTGCAGAAAACCGTCCTCCGGAAACCCGACGCCCTTGTTGGCGTAATTCTCCATCAGGTAGCGCATCACATCGTCGAGGCTCTTCTGGTTCTTGGTCCTCGCGCGAATCTCCAGATCCAGCAGCATGCCGATAATTTCGCCCTTGGTGTAGTACGAAATCGCATTGTTCTCCGAGTTGTCACTCCGCAGCCATGCATTCCAACTGGCCTCCTCGGCGCTCATCAAACGGCGGCCCGGGGCATGCTGCAGCGTGTTCATCTCGTTGGCTAACTTTGAAAGAAATTCGGTTGGCAGGATTGCACCGGTTCGTTCGAGCAGAAGATCGCCATAGTAGCTCGTAATACCTTCCGCGACCCACAGGAGCCGCGTATGAGCTTCACGTGTGTAGTCGAATGGGCCAAGGACTTTCGGACGGATACGCTTCACGTTCCAAAGATGAAAATATTCGTGGGCGACCGTACCCAGGAACTCCCGGTACGACGTCTGGCTCACGAAGTCGTTTTCACCGACGGTGATACGTGTGGTGTTGAGATGCTCGAGCCCGCTGTTTCCGCCTTGCGGCTGAACTTTGAAGAGGAAGGTGTACTCCTTATACGGGGCTTTCCCGAAGATGGCGACGGCCGCTTCCACAATCTCTTTCACGTCGGCTTCGACCTGTGGCGCAGTCATCGATATGTCGGGTTTGCTGAACACCAGGCGATGATTCGCACCGGCAGCCTGAAACTCGAGTACTTTGAACTCGCCGATGAATGCCGGCGCGTCGACGAAGATGTCATAGTCGCCGGCGTGATAACGGTCGCCTCTTTTTTCCAGACCTGTGTAGACCTTCCAGTTTCCTGGAACGCTGTACTTCACGCTATAGGGCACATGCTTTTGTCCAACGACGTACATGAAAGTCGACGCCGCCGTCATGTCGGCCATCTGATCCGTCAGCAACCGTGAGAAGACCTGATATCGCACGGTGACATCGTCGGCGGCCGCCTTTGAAATGCGCCACGTCTGCTTGTCTGTCTGCTCCCACTTCAAAGGCTGGCCCCGCCCGCTGACGGCGCGGAAATCCTGAACGTTTTTGGCATAGTCGAGGATGGTGTATCTGCCTGGTTCCCACGCGGGCATGGATACGGAGATGGCAGTTTCCCGAATGCCCTTCACCAACATTTCAACATCGTAGAGGTGCTGAACGGGATTCCGGACCGCGACCGTATACTCGACATCCACGCCGCGAGCAGGAATCTGATTTTCGGCGTAGATAGCCTGCGCGGGCGCCTGCAACGCCGACGTTGTCAGGAGGAAGAGAAAGAGCAGCAGCCGTGCCGGTACCATGTCTATTTTTTGGTGTATTTCTTCAGTGCCATCCCTTCCCGTCTTTGGCGCTCCCGATGGTGATGCCCTTGTGAAATCCCGGGTTGGTCTTGGCGTCCGACTGATGGTCGCTCAGGTAGAGGTTGTCGTTCTTGTCGATAAACAGTCCGCTCGGCCGGCCGAATTGCTTCCATTCTTCGAGAAATTTTCCGTCCTGGTCGAAGATCTGGATCCGATTGTTGCCCCGATCGCCAACAAACAACCGGCCGCGGGAATCCATGGCCAGGGCGTGAGGCGTATCGAACTCGCCTGGGGCGTTGCCCTTCTTTCCCCACGCTTTAATGAACTTGCCATCCTTCGTGAACTTCAGAACACGTGCGTTCGAATTCCCGCCATGGCCGTCCGCGATAAAGATATCCCCATTTGGTGCGATCAGGACCGCGGACGGCTGATTGAACGTGTCGGGACCATCGCCGGCGACTCCAGCCTTGCCGAGCGTCATCAGGACCTTGCCGTCCGGGCTGAATTTGAAAACCTGGTGACCCTTTCCGTTTCTCCTGGGATCCTTCCCGTCGGGTCCTTCTCCGTCCGTCACCCAGATGTTTCCTTCCCGGTCCACGTGGATCCCATGCGGACGGACAAACATCCCCGCGCCAAAGCTCTTCACGACGTTTCCAGACGCATCAAACTTGAGAATGGGCGCGACGTTGGACCCCACGCAATCTTGTGCGCCGCATCTCTCAAATACCCAGATGCTGCTACCATCGCGATCCACCGTGATTCCGGCCGTGGAGCCTATCTTCCTTCCTTCGGGAAGCTTGAAGTAGTTTTCGATGGTTTGATAGGAGTTGTGCTGGGAATAGACAGCCTGGGACAGCGCGATCACCGCAACGCCTGCTGCCACCGCCAATCGGACTCGACCTGCATTCGACATGGCAACCTCCAAGGTTTAATAGTGCGGGTAACTTTGGCTAAGATTTGGCTCCAGCCTGGCCGCGATTGTCAAATTCTTTGACAAGCCCGGCGCGCCGTCCTACTGTAGTGGAACATTTAACCGATTTTGAAGGATAACGCTTGGAAATTTGGAAAGGAGGAGCGCTTATGCGCGTGGCCTTGTTGCTACTGCTAGTGGCTGCTTTACTGACCCAGGTCCCGGCCGTTGCTACGCTGCGAGCCCAGGAAGGCGGGTCTTCGGCAGCGTCCGCTTTGGATTATGACTTCTTCAAGACCAAGGTACAGCCCATTTTTCTGGCCAAGCGCGATGGCCACACACGCTGTGTCTCGTGCCACAGTATTGGTACGCCCATGCGCCTGGAGGCGCTATCGCCTGGGGCTGCAACCTGGAACGAGGAACAGTCCCGAAAGAACTTCCAGGTTGTCCGTGCGCGAGTGATTGCGCGCAACCTCCAGCAGAGCAAACTGCTGGTGCATCCGCTTCTGGCAGAAGGGGGCGGTGATTTCTACCACAGTGGAGGCAAACACTGGAACTCGTTCCTCGATCCGGAGTGGCAGACGCTCGCCAACTGGGTGTGCGGGCGGAAAGCCAACGAGAAGCTGGTCGAGTACACGGGTGGGTGCTCCGCAGAGTGACATGCGAGACAGACGGCGAGATTGACGCTGCCGTCGGGACGAGAATTTCAACCAGAACGTTTTTTGCGAGGAGCTGACGATGACAATAGTTCAACGCTGTTTGACGCCTCTGGCGATCCTTTTATTACTCACGCTGCCCGTTGCGGCGCAAAACCAGGTTCGGATCCTCCAGAGCAACGCTGCCGGAGACAGAGTGCACATCATTGACCCGGCAACAAACAAAGTAGTGGGAGAAATCCCAGGCATCGAGGCGGCCCATGGCATCACCGCGTCCCCGGACGCAACCCGGATCTACGTCAGTAATGAGGCCGACAGCACGCTGGATGTGGCCGATGCACGGACACTGAAGGTGACCAAGAAGATCCCTCTCTCGGGCAGGCCCAACAACATCGCGATCAGTCCTGACGGGAAGCGAGTCTATGTGGGGATCAGGCAGGGCACAGTCGGCAACAACCCTGGCGTAGCCGATGTCATCGATACTGTATCGCTCTCCAAAGTGAAGAGCATCCGTACGGAAGGGCCCGTCCATAACCTTTACGTCACCCCGGACGGCAAGAACGTCGTCGCCGGCGACGGCACGGAGGGTGGCTATGTGAGCGTCCTCGATACGCAGACCGACGCCCCCGCGTGGTCCGTCAAACTCGAGCATAGCATCCGTCCGATGGCGATTTCGAAGAACCCTGACGGCTCGACCCGTTCGATCTTCGTCCAGGTCGGCGACTTCAACGGGTTTGTGGTGATAGATTTCAAAGCTCGGAAGGAAGTCGCACGCGTCACACTTCCCAAGCTGGCCGCCGGGAGAATCCCTATGATAACAGGCTCCGCTGAATCTCACGGCCTGGCGGTCACCGCGGATCAGACGACCCTTATAGTCTGCAGCCGGCTGAACAACGCTCTCTATTCGTATTCCCTCCCTGATTTGAAGCTGGTGGGAAGAGCCGATCTCAGCGGCAAGGGCGCCGCCTGGGTTACGCTCACGCCTGACGGCAAGAGGGCCTATATCGCCGACCCAGTGGGGAACAGCACACTCGTGGTCGACATCCCGACCATGAAAGAAATAGCGAAAATCCCCGTCGGTCAGGTGCCGAAGCGCAACCACACGATGGTGATCCCCGGAAGGGCTTCCAACGAATGAAAGCCGCGCTGTAGCTTCGGGTCCCTTTGCTAAACCCGCTTTCGTAACCCCGAAGGTCGGACCTGTCTCCGGCGGCGGAGACAGGTCCCTTCCGCGCCCAATGTCATTGGACCGCCGTCTTCTACCTATTTGCCGTTGGGAGCCACCCGAGGTTTGCCGGCGATGTCCACCTAACCCAGCACGTGAGAGGCAAGCTCGCGTTAATACCGCATGTCCTCCTTCTGAACGTAGAGCGGGAATCTTCGTCAGCGGGACCGCCTCCACCTCGTTGCCGCTCAGCTTTCGCTTGATCCACACAAACGAACGGGTCGACTGAAACTTCCGCCCAGTCCGCTTGTTTCGCGTATTCCTTGACGTTGTACGGGCGACTTTTGGCCGCCCGTTAACGCCCTCGCGCGCTCACTCTCCATAAACGGCGAAGCGTCGATCAATTGATCAGGGCCGAATTGCGTAACGCTGGGCGACTACTGCGGACCGATATCGTCCGGGAAACCCAAACCGAGAAGGATAAGCGTTTTAGGCAGGGTTGGCGCCCTGGGTTTCACTATTCAACAGAGGTAATATGAAAGCATGAACAAGATCAATAGCAATAAAAGGGAGTTGGCACCAAAACAACGTGAAGAACTACTCAGAGTGTTGAAAGGCCGTTTTGAGAAAAACATGAACCGCCATCAAGGTCTTGAATGGGCGAAAGTACAAGGAAAGCTGGAAGCTCATACTGAAAAACTGTGGTCGCTTAATGAAATGGAAAGAACTGGTGGTGAACCGGATGTTGTTGGTCATGATAAAAAGACGGGCGAATACTTTTTTTATGATTGTTCATCGGAAAGTCCTAAAGGCCGCAGAAGTGTTTGCTACGACCGTGAAGCGCTAGAGGCAAGGAAAGAACATAAACCAGCAAATAGTGCTATTGGTATGGCTGCAGCTATGGGTATTGAGCTTTTGACCGAAGAACAATATCGAGGACTGCAGAAGCTTGGAGAATTCGATACAAAAACGTCGAACTGGGTGAAAACACCTTCTGATATTAGAAAACTCAGCGGTGCCCTCTTTTGTGATCGTCGCTACGACACGGTCTTCGTGTATCACAACGGTGCAGAATCCTACTATGCCGCCAGGGGGTTCCGTGGCTCGCTAAGGGTCTAGATTTGCACAGACAGCTAGATTTGAATTTGAGAACGGATCACCTGAAGAAAAAGAAAGAGATTTTCGCAGGACTTAGGTTCGAACCTCACCCTCAATTTCCGTGAATAGCTCCCCAAAAACGCCGAAGGGTAGAGCCATCGTTGCGGCAGGATGGATAAACGCTCGGCGACTAGCCTGGCTTTCGCAGTCGAGCATCGATTTTTGGTTTTTTCGGGGACTCACGCGGTGTAAATCCAGCCACTGCAACACACGCTTCGCAGTGAAGCTTGCGGTGAAGACCTACCCTCTTTCCCACCACGATGGATTTC
>WNFT01000780.1_pt1 | contig 30036 bp, 26 predicted proteins | sample 5400191 | NCBI WGS metagenome assembly WNFT01 (sample SAMN13153359, study PRJNA577476) | soil metagenome | isolation source: 80 cm saprolite under Madrone tree | place: USA:California | collected 2016-06-14 | reverse complement strand
TCACCTCGGCGGGCGTGAGGTCGGGCAGCTTCGCCGTCGGCGCCGCTTTCAGCACTAGGACCCGTCGCCAAACCTCGATCGTCTCGCGCACGAGTGCGCCGAGGTCCTCGCCGTCGCGGGCCGCGCGGTCGATGGCCTCGAGCGCGGCCGCCGCGTCGTGCGCGACCATCGCCGCTGCGAACCGCCGGACCTCCGCGGGTGCGGACGCGCCGAGGAGCCGCGCCGTCGCCTCCACCTCAAGCACTCCACCGCCGTAGGCGAGGGCGGTGTCGAGCAGAGAGAGCGCGTCGCGGAGCGAGCCCTCGGCCCCGCGCGCGATCAGCGGCAGCGCGGCCGGATCGAACCTGACCTTTTCGGCATCCAGAATCGCCGTGAGGCTGGCGGCGAGCGTCTCGGGCGGGATCGGCTTGAAGTCGAACCGCTGCACGCGCGAGAGGATCGTCGCCGGGATGTCGCGGGGGTCGGTCGTGGCGAGGATGAACACGACGTGCGGGGGCGGCTCCTCGAGGGTCTTCAGGAGCGCGTCGAACGCGTCCCCGGTGAGCTGGTGTACCTCGTCAATGATGTACACCTTGACGCGGCCGCGCGCTGGCGCGTACTTGACGTTCTCGCGGAGCGTGCGAACGTCGTCGATCTTGCGGTTCGACGCGCCGTCGATCTCGATCACGTCGACGGCGCTGCCGGCCTGAATCTCCTGGCACACCCCGCAGATGCCGCAGGGCTCGGCGCCGGCTCGCTGAGGGCAGAGCAGCGCCTTCGCCAGGAGCCGCGCCGTCGTCGTCTTCCCGACGCCGCGCGGCCCCGCGAAGAGGTAGGCGTGGGCGATGCGACCCGACGCGAGGGCGTTCTGGAGCGTCCGCGTGATCGCATCCTGGCCCACGACGGCGTCGAAGGCCTGGGGGCGGTACTTTCGCGCGAGGACCTGGTAGGCCATCGTCAAGTGGCCGTGCACCCTCTTCTGAGCGACCCGCCCTGCGATCTCCCCACGGAGCCTGCTCCGGCCAGGTACTCCCACGGCACACGGAAGGGTCGCCTTACCGTTGCTCCCTTCCGGGCCTGGCGGAGTTCGACGATTTCCGTTGCGTGAGGCCCAGCCTTCAACGCCGCCCCGTGAGGCTCATTCAATGCGGACAGCCCTCGAGAGGGGATTCGACCCCGCTAGAGCGGATTGCGGGCTACAGGGCACCGCTACCTCCCCGTCTAGCACGGCCACGCTGAATTATAGCGTCGGAATGAGAATGGCGGAGAGGGGGGGATTTGAACCCCCGGTACGCTTTTGGCGTACTCACGATTTCCAGTCGTGCCAGTTAAGCCGCTCCTGCACCTCTCCGCGAAGCGGAAAGAATGGCGGAGGGGAGAGGATTTGAACCCCCGAGGGACCTTCTGGGCCCCTATCCGATTTCGAGTCGGACGCCTTCAACCGGGCTCGGCCACCCCTCCGCACCATCATCGTCGCGCCCTGAAGAACTCCTTCAGTACGGCCGCACACTCGTCGGCCAGCACCCCGCCCGTCGCCGCCACCGAGTGATTCAGCCGACGGTCGTCCAGCAGCCGATGGAGCGACACCGCGGCGCCGGCCTTCGGATCCGCGGCGCCGAAGATCACCCGCTCGATCCGGGCGCTGACGATCGCCCCGCAGCACATGACGCAGGGCTCGACCGTCACGTAGAGCGTTGCGCCCCGTAGCCGGTAGTTGCCCGTCTTGCGCCCGGCCTCGCGGATCGCCAGCAGCTCCGCGTGCGCCGTCGCGTCGCTCTGGCTGATGGGTTCGTTGTGAGCGGTCGCGATGATCTCACCGTCGATCACGATGACGGCGCCCACCGGAACCTCGCCGGCAGCGGCGCCGCGCCGCGCGGCCGCGAGCGCGGCGCGCATGAACCCGTCGTCGGAAAGCACAGCCGACCTCCAACGGTACCCGTAACGCCCCGCGGAATCAAGTGGTTTCCGTTCCGTTCTTGACCCATTCCCGGACGGCCGGCTACCCTGACTGGGCAACGTGCCCGTGACGAGAGGAGCCTGCATGGGGTGGCGACGGGGATGGCTGACCGGCCCGCTCGCGGCGCTGACGGTGATCGCGGCGGCCGCCGCGGCCACCGCCGCCGAGGAGTATTCCTGCGCGAACCCCATCGCCCCCTGTACCGCCTGCCACAGCCCTGAAATGGCCAGAGATCTCGCGAAGTGCCTGGCCGAGCCCTGGATCGCTCCGGCGACCGCCAAGGAGCTAACGAGCCCCGTGCCCGTCTCCGAGAAGGTGCTCCGGTTCGCCAAGGCCTCGTACGAAATCTACTGCGACGGCTGCCACGGGCCCGCCGGCGACGGCAAGGGGATGATCGCGCTGAAGTTCTCGGTCCCCGCCATCAACATCGGCGCGCCTTCCGTCCAGGCCCAAACCGACGGCGAGCTCTTCTGGAAGATCTCGAACGGCAAGGGCGCCATGCCCGCGTGGAAATCGCTTCTCTCCGACGAGGACCGCTGGCGGCTCGTCGCCTTCGTGAGGACCTTCCGGACACGATAGCGCCAGGGGTGGCCGATCTCCGATGAGGCTCCCTGTGGCGAGCCGCCGCCTCCACGTCGTGGCTCCCTTCGCGTTGGCTCTGGTGACCCTCGCCGTCTTCGCTCCCGCCCTTTCGAACGGCTTCGTGTGGGACGATGCGGCGAACATCGTCACCAACCCGCACTACCGCGGGCTTGGCTGGGCCGAGCTCCGGTGGATGCTGACCACCCACCTCATGGGCCCCTGGATCCCGCTCACATGGATCACGCTCGGGCTCGACTTTGTCGCCTTTGGAATGAAGCCGGCCGGTTACCATCTGACGAATCTTCTGCTCCATGCGGCGAATGCCGCCCTGTTTTACCTGGTCGCGCACCGCCTGCTCGGCCGCGCGCTCCCCACGGCCGCCGCCCGAGCGGCGCCGCTGGGCGCGGCGACGGCGGCGGTGCTGTTCGCCCTCCACCCGCTCCGCGCTGAGTCCGTCGCCTGGGTGACCGAGCGGCGCGATGTCCTCTCGGGCCTCTTCTTCTTCCTCACGCTCATCGCGTATCTCCGAACCGGCGACGCCGGGGTGCGGCGCGGGCCGTGGCTCGCCGCCTCCGTCGGCTGCTACGCTCTCGCCATGCTCGCCAAGCCGATCGTGATGTCGCTGCCGTTCGTCCTGGTCATCCTGGACTTTTACCCGCTCGCCCGGCTTTCGCCGCGCTGGCGCGAGTGGCTGAGTCCCGGCGCACGGGCGGCGTGGACCGAAAAGGTCCCCTACCTTCTCGTCGCCCTCATCGGCGGCGCCGTCGCGTATGTCGCGCTCGACCACAAGACTCCGATCGATCAGTATCCCCTGCCCGCGAGGATCGCGATGCTCCTCTACAGCTTCGCCTTCTATCTCTGGAAGACCCTCCTCCCGCTCGGGATCTCGCCGCTCTACGAGCTCCCGGCACACGTGAGTCTCCTCGCGCCCCGCTTCCTGGTGAGCGGCGTCGCGGTAGCGCTCGTCACGGCGGTTACGTGGGGACTTCGGCGGCGCTGGCCGGCAGGGCTGGCGCTCTGGACGAGCTACTGCGTGATGGTGGCGCCGATCGGCGGGCTCGTCCACGCGGGGCCGCAGCTCGTCGCGAGCCGGTACAGCTATCTCCCGTGTCTCGGCTGGGCGGTCCTCGCGGGCGCCGGGGTGGCGGTTGTCGCCGGGGCGGCGCAGTGCGGACGGCTCCGGCCGGCCTTCGCCGGGCTCCTCTTCGCGGTGGCGGCGCTCGCGATCGCCGGTCTCGCGACGCTCACCTGGGGTCAAGTCCAGAGCTGGCACGACGAAGACACGCTCTGGCGATTGGCCCTCGAAGTCGATCCCGCCTGCGCCAAGTGCTACGGAAACCTGGCCGCGTCGCTCGATACCCGCGGCTACTACACCGAAGCGATCAAGGACTTCGAGCGCGCGCTGACGCTTCGTCCCGATGCGTTCGGCAACGAGCGCCGGAACCTCGGCCTCGTCCTCTTCCGGCTCGGCCGGCTCCCGGAAGCCATCGCCCAGTTCCGGCTCCATCTCGAGCGCTATCCCGGGGACGTCGAGGTAAAAAACTACTTGGGTGTGACACTGATGCACGCCGGCCAGATGGAAGCGGCGGCGCGGCAGCTCGAGGAAGCCGTCCGGCTCGATCCGCATCACGCCGCCGCACTGACGAACCTAGCGCTCGCGGTGTCCGCCCTTGGACGACCGGCCGAGGCGATCCCCTACTTCCACCGGGCGATCCAGGTGAACCCGACCGATCCACTCTCACGCTTCGGGCTCGCACGGGCCTACCTCGCGGTGGGCAATGGCTCGGCGGCCCAGGAGCAGGTCGAGGTACTCAACCGGTTGGATCCACGGCTGGCCGGGGAGCTGGGCGCGCCGGTCCCGGGGCCTTCCCAGAATCGGCGTGAGCGTTGACAGGGCGCGCCGGTGATCCCCTGAGGCCCGCCCACGCGCCGCAGCCTCGCCGGCGTCCAAGTTGTTGGGGCGAGCGGGGGGCGGACCGCGGTGTGGAGCGATGCGATCCCTCCGAATATCATCACCGCCCACACAGGGCGCGGTCTATCCGCGGCAGAGCGCCACGCGGATGACGACCGCAATTCGCAGTCGCGGTGTCGACGGCGGCGAGAGATACGGACGGCACGACCTCGCGGTCGCGCCATCCGATTACCGGAACTGCGGAGGCAGCCTCGATCGTCCAACCCGTGAGTACGCGTGCGCTCGACGATCGGGCCTCTCGCCACATCGGCGACCGCCGCTCGCCACGCCTCGACGACGCCGGTTCCCCGCCGTCGAGCCCGCGCCTGGTCGACGGCGTTCTGCTTGATCCGCTACTGCTTTATAGCGACGCCGCGGATCACAATACCAGGATCGGTTCCAATAAAGTGCGCTTCTCTATCATTGTTGAGGATCACGAAATCGAAGGTTTCGGTCCTGACTACTCCGGGGCCGAAGGTGACGTGGAACGTCGCCGACCCGGTGCCGTTGCGATTCACCGTATACGTGCCCGTGGCGGTCTGACGCGAAACCGAGCCGTTCACGCTTAGGATTCGCACCGACTCGGTGAAGTTTCCTTGCCCATCAGCAACCAGCAGCCCCACTGCAGCAGCTGGAACCGCGCTTCCCGACGCGGGGGGGACTATCGTCCCGTCCCACGAGAACCCATAAGAGCCGCGCACGTCCGCAACGGTGAACTCCCCATCGTCTGCCCGCGCTGAGACCGGAGCCACCAGCGCACCTAGCCCCAAGACGAGCAGTGAGAACAGTAGCTTTTTCTACCGCTTCCTTCCCGTTCGAGAACTGTCACCACCGGTTGACTGGGCTGCTGCGGCCTTCGCGAGTCGGCCACAGTTCTCGCTATTCTCGCGCTGCTCGAGGCGTCCGGACCCCCGGCGCCCGGATTCTACGCCCGCCAAAAGGCAAAGGACAGGCGATAAACCCACCGACGGACACCCGGAACTCGAGAGCCATGCCCCGCGGGCCCAGCTCGGCATCGGAAGCTCCTGGATCTCCACCGGCCAGGGAGAACGGCGCCCACGGTCGAACTGATCCGCACAATTTGCGGGAGCGCCACTCCCGACGCCCCGCAAATTGTGCGATTTAGTGGTGCGCCCTGAGGGAATCGAACCCCCGACCTTCGGATTCGTAGTCCGACGCTCTATCCATCTGAGCTAAGGGCGCACGGGCACTTAGCATACACCGGCGCACCTGCAGCTCGCGCCGTTGAAGTTCTGCCGCGTCCAAGCGGCCTCTCAGCTCGAGGCGGAGGCTGCACGTGGCGCTGACGAGTATCAGATCGTCTCGCCCCCGCGAGCCCGGAGTTCGCGCCGGATCTCTTCGATGACGGAGCGGATCTGGTGGAGGTTCGGGTTGACGGCGAGCGCGCGCTCGAAGTAGGCGAGCGCCCGGGCCGGCTGGTCGAGCTGGAGGTAGATCAGGCCGTACCCGCTCAGCGCGCCAAAGTGCTCGGGATTGCGCGCGATCACCTCGTCGCAGTCGGCGAGCGATTTGTCGAGCTCGCCGAGCAAATAGTAGATCGTCGCACGCTTGTTCCAGGCCTCGGCGAACTCGGGCTTCCGCTCGATGATGCGGGTGAAGGTCTGCACCGCCTCTGGCAGCGTCCGCGCGCCCATCTGGGCCACGCCATCCGTGAACAGGCGGTCGATCTCCGGATCCCCCGAGCGGCCCCACACGAGCCAGAGCGCGCGCTCCGCCAGCGCGCGGACGAGCGCGTCCTCGTCCCGCAGGGCGGCCAGCAGGACGGGTTGATCGCCGCGCGTGCCGGTCTCGCCCAGCACCTGTACCGCCGCCCGTCGCGTCTGGACATCGCCACCATTCTGCATCGCCTCCAGCGCCTCCTTGCGACCGAGGCCTCCCGGTGGCGCCGGCAAGCCCGGCGTGGCGGCCACGAGGAGCACGGCGAGCGAGAGGCTGATGACAAGGGCCCGAGTGAGCGCGGTCATGGCTGTGCTGCCACATCCAGCTGTACAGTTTGGGCGCCCGCGCGACAGACAGCCGCGCGTGACTCCACTTCAACGGCGATCAACAGCCAATCGCTCCGTCGACGCGTGCGGGGTCTCCGGTCCCAACGTTCACCCATTCCGACCGCAGATCGGAAGCCCAGATGGTCTAGAGCGACGAACCCGGACAGGATTCGTAGTCCGACGCTCTATCCATCTGAGCTAAGGGCGCATGGCGGAGAGGCAGGGATTCGAACCCTGGACAGAGCTTTTGGCCCTGTAACCGCTTAGCAGGCGGCTGCCTTCGGCCGACTCGGCCACCTCTCCGAGTGGAGAACCCATCCAGTATAAGGGACATCCCTCGACGCTACCAGCGGCCGCGGCGAGAGGGCGCAGTGCGCGAGGTGGCGGAGGGGGAGGGATTCGAACCCCCGATCCCCTTCCGGGGATGCCCGCTTTCAAGGCGGGTGCCTTCAACCGGACTCGGCCACCCCTCCCGGAGAGCGACCTCGCTAGCGCGCACAGTGATTATAGGCCATTGAACTCTCCCCACCGTCACCGCACAATCTGGCGCGTGGAGAGGATCCGCATGAGCCGGATCGCGCTAGCCCTCGGTTGTCTCATCCTTTCCTCCGCAGTGGAGGCGGGGCCCAGGTACTCAGGCACGATCGTCGCGATCGATCCTGCCGGGAGCTCGATCACGCTCAACGAGCTCGGCGCCGGGGTCCCCGGCGGGCACAACCAGGTGATCCCGCGCGTGATCGGGCTCTCACCCGGGACGACGCTCCTCCTCGCGACCCGCGCCGCGGAGAGCGAGGAGACCGGCTGGCGCGGCGGGTACACCGAATCGCCGATCGCGACGACGGACCTCAAGCCGGGCGACTTCGCGACCGTCGAGGCCGAGACGCGGGACGGCAAGCTCGTGGCGATCTCCGTGGTGGTCGTCCGGCCTACGGCCGAACCGCGCTGATCCGGTCGAGGCCGCCGAGATACGGCCGGAGCGCCGTAGGGATCACGACGCTGCCGTCCTCCTTCTGGTAGTTCTCGAGGATCGCGATCAGCGTCCGCCCCACCGCGAGGCCCGAGCCGTTCAGGGTGTGGCAGAGCTCGGCTTTGCCGCCGCCGGCCGGCCGGTAGCGGATGTCGGCTCGCCGCGCCTGAAAGGCTTCGCAGTTCGAGCACGACGAGATCTCCCGGTACTTCCCCTGGCTCGGCAGCCACACCTCGATGTCGTAGGTCTTGGCCGCCGCGAACCCCATGTCGGATGTGCAGAGGAGCACGACCCGGTACGGCAGCTCGAGCCGCTTCAGGACTTCCTCGGCGTTCCGCACCATCGATTCCAGCGCCTCGTAGGAGGTGGCGGGCGTCGTGACCGTGACCAGCTCAACCTTGTCGAACTGGTGCTGGCGGATCATCCCGCGCGTGTCCTGGCCGTAGGTGCCGGCCTCCCGTCGATAGCACGGCGTGTAGGCCACGTAGCGCCGGGGCAGGTCCGCCTCGAGGAGTACCTCGTTGCCATGGAGCGCGGTCAGGGGTACTTCCGCGGTCGGAATCAGGTAGAGCGCGCGGTTATCGTCGGCCTCGACCGTCTTGAAGAGCTGCTCCTCGAACTTCGGCAGCTGCGCCGTCCCTCGCATGGTCGCGGCGTTGACGAGATGCGGCACCGCGAGCTCGGTATAGCCGTTCTCGCGCGTGTGCAGGTCGAGCATGAAATCGATCAGCGCCCGCTCGAGCCGAGCCGCGGGGCCCCAGAGCACCACGAACCGCGACTTCGCGATCTTGCTCGCGCGCTCGAAGTCGAGGACGCCGAGCGCCTCGCCGATCTCCCAGTGGGACTTCGGCTCGAAGCCGAAGGCGCGCGGCACGCCCCACCGCCGGATCTCCTCATTGTCGTCGGCGGTGGCGCCGGCCGGCACCGACTCGTGCGGGAGGTTCGGGAGCGCGAGCAGCAGCCCTTCGATGTCCCCGTCGACCCGCTGGAGCGCCGCGTCCAGCTCCCGGATCCGGTCGCCGACCGCGCGCATTCCGCGCATCTCGGCCGACGCGTCCTCGCCCCGCCGCTTGGCGGCGCCAATCGCCTCGGACGTCCGGTTGCGACGCGCCTTCAGCTCCTCGGCGGTCCTGAGCAGCTCGCGGCGCTGCCGGTCGGCCTCGAGCAGCTCCTTGAGGATGTCCCCGCCGCCGCCACGGGTCGCCAGCGCGCGGGCCACCGCCTCGGGCTGCTCGCGGATGAGCTTCAGCGGGAGCAACGGCGGGCTACGACGCTTCGGCCGAACCCTGCTCGGCCTCGACGCGGGCGATGGAGCCGACGCGGTCGTCCGCCTCGAGGTCGATGATGCGGACGCCCCACGTGTTGCGGCCCTGGGAGGAGACGTCGGCCGCGTGGAGCCGGATGATCTTGCCCTTCGTGGTGACGACGAGAATGTCGTCCGACTCCCGCACCTGGAGCATCCCGACGACGTTGCCGTTGCGGCCCCCGGTCTTGATGTCGATGATGCCCTTGCCCGCGCGGCCTTGCAGCCGGTACTCCTCGAGCGGCGTCCGCTTGCCGTAGCCGCGCTCGGTCACGGTCAGGATCGACACGCCCTCCTGCACCACGTCGGCGGCGATCACCTGGTCGCCATCCTCGACCTCGATCCCCCGCACGCCCGACGCGGTCCGACCCATCGGACGCGCCTCGTCCTCGGGGAAGCGGATGATCATGCCGAGCTTCGTCGCGATCACGACCTCGCGCTGGCCGTCGGTCCGCCGGACCGTGATGACCTCGTCGCCGTCCTCGAGCCCGATCCCCTGGATCCCGCCGGCGCGCGGATGCGAGTATGCCTCGAGTTCGGTCTTCTTCACCTTGCCCTGCTTCGTCGCGAACAGGATGTAGCCGCCGGCCCCGAAGTCCCGGACGGGGACGCAGGTGGCGACGCGCTCGTGCTCGCCGAGCGCCAGCAGGTTCACCATGGCCTTGCCTTTCGCCTGGCGCCCGCCCTCCGGGATCTCGTGCACCTTGAGCCAGTGCACCTTGCCGAGGTTCGTAAAGAAGAGGAGGTAGGCGTGGGTCGAGGCGACGAAGACATCCGCGACGATGTCCTCCTCCTTCGTCTCCATCCCGGTCACGCCCTTGCCGCCGCGGCGCTGGCTCCGGTAGGCCTCGACGTGAGTCCGCTTGATGTAGCCGGAGCGCGTGATCGTGACGACCATCTCCTCGTCGGCGAGCAGGTCCTCGATCGTGAGCTCGGTGGTCTCGGCGACGATCTCGGTGCGGCGCTCGTCGCCGTACTCCTCCTTGAGGGCGAGGAGCTCCTGTCGGATGATCGCCATGACCTTCTGCTCGGAGGCGAGGATCCCCTGCAACTCGGCGATCAGCGCCAGCGTCTGCTCGTGCTCCTCGACCACCTTGTGGCGCTCGAGCTGGGTCAGCCGCTGCAGCCGCATGTCCAGGATGGCCTTGGCCTGGATCTCGCTGAGCTCCAGCCGCCGCATCAACGCGTCCTTTGCCGCGTCGGGGCTCTCGGCCTGGCGGATCAGACGGATCACGAGGTCGAGCTGCTCGACCGCTTTCCTGAGGCCCGCCAGGATGTGCGCGCGCTCCTCGGCGCGGGCGAGGTCGAACCGGGTCCGCCGCGTCACGATCTCGCGGCGGAAGCGGATGAAGGCCTCGAGCATCTGCTTGAGGTCCACCACCTGCGGCCGGCGGTCGACCAGGGCGAGCATGATGATCCCGAAGGTCGTCTGCATCTGCGTGTGCTTGAAGAGCTGATTGAGGACGATCTGCGGAATCTCGTCGCGGCTGAGCTCGAGCACCACCCGAATGCCCTCGCGGTTCGACTCGTCGCGGACCTCCGAGACACCCTCGAGCTTCTTCTCGCGCCGGAGCTCCGAGATCTTCTCGATCAGCGTGGCCTTGTTCACCTGGTACGGCAGCTCGGTGATAATGATCGCCTCGCGGCCCCCGCGGAGCTTCTCGGCGTGCGCCTTCGCGCGCAGCGTCAGCGAGCCGCGACCGGTCGTATAGGCGTCACGGATGCCTTGCAGGCCGTAGATGTAGCCGCGCGTCGGGAAGTCCGGCCCCTTGATCTCGGTCATCAGCGTCGCGACCGGTGTCTCCGGCCGGTCGATGAGCATCACGAGCCCGTCCACGACCTCGCGGAGGTTGTGGGGCGGGATGTTCGTCGCCATCCCGACCGCGATGCCCGAGGAGCCGTTGACGAGCAGGTTGGGCAGCCGGGTCGGCAGGACCGTCGGCTCCTGGAGGGACTCGTCGAAGTTCGGGACGAAGTCGACGGTGTCCTTGTCGATGTCGGCGAGCATCTCGTGCGCGATCTTAGCCAGGCGCGTCTCGGTGTAGCGCATGGCGGCGGGGGGGTCGCCGTCGATCGAGCCGAAGTTGCCCTGGCCGTCCACGAGGGGATACCGGAGGGAGAAGTCTTGGACCATCCGCACGAGCGCCTCGTAGACGGGCGAGTCCCCGTGCGGATGGTACTTGCCGAGGACTTCGCCGACGACGCGCGCGGACTTCTTGTAGGCGCGGTTCCAGGTGAGCCCGAGCTCAGACATCGCGTAGAGGACGCGGCGGTGCACCGGCTTGAGCCCGTCGCGGATGTCCGGCAGCGCCCGCCCGATGATGACGGACATGGCGTAGTCCAGGTAGGACTTCCGCATCTCCTCTTCGATCGGGACTGGGACCTGCCGCTCGTTGGGCACGGGATCAGATGTCGAGGTTGGCCACGTCGAGCGCGTGCGCCTCGATGAACTCGCGGCGCGGCTCGACGGCGTCCCCCATCAGCATCGTGAACATCTGGTCGGCACCGACGGCGTCCTCCATCGTGACCTTGAGGAGCGTCCGCGTCTCCGGGTTCATCGTCGTCTCCCAGAGCTGCTCGGGGTTCATCTCGCCGAGCCCCTTGTAGCGCTGGAAGGTGGCGCCCTGTTTGGCAAGGTCGAAGACCGTGCTGACGAACTCGGCGAACGTCTTCACCACCACTTCCTTCCCCGACCCGTCGAGGATGACGGCCGGCCCCTTGGAGAGCGGCGGCAAGAGCTCGTGGAGCTCGTAGAGGGCCTGGAAGTCGGGCGACCGCAGCGTATCCACCTTGATCACGGCCGGCAGGTCGCCCGACAGCTTGATGATCGCCCCCTCGCCGTTCTCGCCCTCGTCGACCTCGACCCGGAACGTCTTGAGCTTGTGCTCCGTCCCCACCGACTGAATGGCCGCGCCGATCTCCTCCGGGCCGACCCCGCGCTTCGTCGCCCGGAACTTCGCGCGCAGGAGGCCGTCGACGATCTCCCGCGGAACGCCGCGCTTCACGAACTTCGAAAAGAGATGCCGGAACTCGATCAGCCGCTTCAGCACCTCGAGCAGCGGTTCCTCGGCGAGCGGCGCGGACTTCCCCGGCACCTTGACCCGTCCCGTCTCGACCCAAGTGGACAGGAAGAACTCTTCGAACTCGCGCTCGTTCATGAGGTACTTCTCCGCCCGTCCCTTCTTCACCTTGAAGAGCGGCGGCTGCGCAATGTAGAGGAAGCCCTGCTCGATGACCGGCACCATGTGCCGGAAGAAGAACGTGAGCAGGAGCGTCCGGATGTGGGCGCCGTCCACGTCGGCGTCGGTCATGAGAATGACCTTGTGGTAGCGGAGCTTCGAGACGTCGAACTCCTCGGGTCCGATCCCGGTGCCGAGGGCGGAGATCAGCAGGCGGATTTCGTTGTGGGACAGGACCTTGTCGTAGCGCGCCTTTTCGGCGTTGATAATCTTGCCGCGGAGCGGCAGCACCGCCTGGGTCTTCCGGTCGCGTCCCTGCTTGGCGGAGCCGCCAGCCGAGTCGCCCTCCACCAGGAACAGCTCGCGGTACTTGGGATCGCGCTCCGAGCAATCGGCGAGCTTGGCGGCGAGCCCCTCCTCGTCGCGGCCCCCCTTGCGGGTGAGCTCGCGCGCCTTCCGCGCCGCCTCGCGGGCCTGGGCCGCGCGGACACACTTCTCGGCGATCTTGCGGGCCGTCGTCGGATCTTCCTCGAAGGCTTCGGCCAGCTTGTCGTTCACCACCTGCTGGACAAGCCCCTTGATGTCGCTGTTGCCGAGCTTGGCCTTCGTCTGGCCCTCGAACTGGGGGTCGGGCAGCCGGACCGAGACGACGGCGGTCAGGCCCTCGCGCACGTCGTCGCCGCTGACCCCGCCCTTGAAGCTCTTGAGAAATCCGTTGGCCTGGGCGTAGCCGCTGATCGTCCCCGTGAGGGCGGCCCGGAAGCCGGTCAGGTGCGTGCCGCCTTCGCGCGTGTTGATGTTGTTCGCGAACGCGAACACGGTCTCCTGATAGCCGTCGTTGTACTGGAGCGCCACCTCCACCACCGTGTCGCCCTTGCTCGCCTCGAAGTAGAGCACCTTCGGGTGGACCGGCGTCTTGTTCTGGTTCATGTGCTTGACGAACTCGATGATCCCGCCCGTGTAGGAGAAGACGTTCTTCCGATCATCGCGCTCGTCTTCGATCGTGATCTTCAGGCCGCGATTGAGGAACGCGAGCTCGCGGAGGCGGTTCGACAGGGTATCGAACGAGAACGTCGTCTCCTCGAAGATCTTCGCGTCCGGTTTGAACCGGATGATCGTCCCGTGCTTGCTCGTCTTCTCGCCCCCCGCGAGTTCCCCCTGCGGGACGCCGAGCTCGTAGCGCTGGGTCCAGACGCGACCCGCCCGGCGGATCTCGAGCTCGAGCCACTCGCTGAGCGCGTTGACCACCGACACGCCGACGCCGTGGAGGCCGCCCGAGACCTTGTACGCCGAGTGCTCGAACTTGCCGCCGGCGTGGAGCATGGTGAGGACCACCTCGGCCGCCGGCTTGCCGCTCTCCTTGTGGGTATCGACGGGAATCCCGCGCCCATTGTCCCCCACCGAGCAGGAGCCGTCCGAGTGCAGGACCACCCGGATGTTGTCGCAGCACCCCGCGAGCGCCTCGTCGACCGAGTTATCGACGACCTCGTAGACCAGGTGGTGGAGCCCGTACGCCCCCGTGTCCCCGACGTACATCGCCGGGCGCTTGCGGACCGCCTCCAGGCCCTCGAGGACCTTGATGTCGCTCGCGGTATAGGTCTCGGCCGTCATGCGGCGACGAGGTCCCCCGCCCGCACTTCCCAGCGCGCGCCGTCGGCCACCGGAAACGCGGGGTCTGCGGTCGTGAGAAACACCTGTTCGGCCGCCCGGAGCTCGGCGAGGACGCTCGCCCGCCCCGGCGCGTCGAGCTCGGAGAGCGCGTCGTCCAGCAGCAGGACGGGCGGCGTGCCGGTCGCCTCCGCCACCGGCAGCACTTCGGCGAGGCGGAGGGCCAGCGCCAGCAACCGCTGCTGACCCCGCGAGCCGTAGACCCGCGCGTCCACCCCGTCGAGCTCGATCAGCAGGTCGTCTCGGTGTGGCCCGACCAGTGTCTGACCCCGCCGAAGCTCCTCGCGCCGGCGGCGCTCGAGCCCCGCCAGGAAAGCCCCCGGCTCGGTCGCCTCGAGCGACGCGCGATACCGGATCTCGACCTTCTGGGGGCCACCCGCGAGAAGGGGATAGATGCGGGCCAGCTCGGTCTGGAGCGCCGCCGCCGCCGACCGCCGGCGTCCCAGAAGCTCCGTGCCGACGGTCGCCAGCTGCTCGTCCCAGGGCGCCAGCCGGTCGGCCTGACCCCTCTGGAGGAGGACGGCCCGCCGGGCGAGGATCTTCCGGTACTGCACGAGGGCGGCGAGGTGGCTCGGATAGAGCCGCCCGGCGAATCCGTCCAGGAAGTTCCGCCGGGCTCCGGGCCCGCCGGTGAGGATGGCCAGGTCCTGCCAGCTGAACGGGATCGCCCGGGCCCACTCGCAGTGGTCGCCGACCGCCTGCCAGCTGCCGCTCTCGGTCTGCTGAAGGGTCCGACGAAGAGTCCGGGTGCTGTCCCCGCGACTAATCTCCCCCGCGATCGACGCCGATGGAGATCCCCACCGCGGCAACTCGGCGAGGCGTGGGGTGCGGAACGAGCGGCCCACCAGCAGGACCGCGATGCCTTCCAGAAGATTCGTCTTGCCCTGGGCGTTCCGCCCGACGAGGAGGTTCAGCTTGGCCGAGGGACGATAGGAAAGGGTACGGTAATTACGGAATTCGAGTAACTGTATCCATCGAATCTGCACCCTGTTGAACTCCCGGTTTTCAGAGCCGAATCCTCTCTAAATTCTCATAGGCATTATAACACAGAGCGTTCCCTCGTCCTCGAAGCTTTTGATCACGGCGGGGCTCATCCCGTCGTTCAACTCTATCGAGATTTCGTCGGCCGAGAGCGGCGCGAGCGCTTCCAGCAGGTAGCGGGAGTTGAAGCCGATGGTCAGCTCGTCCCCCGCGTAGCCGACGTCCAGCGCTTCCTCGGCCTCGCCAAGCTCCGGATGGTACGCCATCAGCCGGAGCGTGCCGGGAGCGAGGACCAGCTTGACCGGCCTCGTCCGCTCCTCCGACATCACCGAGACGCGACGGAGCGCCGCCGTGAAGGCCGCCCGCGAGAGGGTGAGGCGCCGCGGTTGGCCCTTCGGCAGCACCTGCTCGTAATTCGGAAATTGGCCCTCGATCAGCCGGGCCAGCATCACGAAGTTCGGCATCCTCAGGACAAACTGGTTGTCCGCCAACGCAATCTGGACTTCCTCGCCGACGCCGAGCACGCGGCCGACCTCCTGGATACCCTTGCGCGGCACGATCCCGGTGACCGCCGGCGCCACCTCCCTGAGCACGCGCGTCGAGATGGCCAGCCGGTGACCGTCGGTCGCCACCAGACGGATCTCCTTGCCCTGCAGGGTGAACAGGATCCCGTTGAGGGCATAGCGTCCCTCGTCGTGGGAGACCGCGAAGCTCGTCTGCTCGAGCATCTCCTTGAGCACCTTGGCCTCGAGCGGAATCCACGTCGCCGACCCCCCCGGCGTCACCGCCGGAAAGTCGTCCGCCGAGAGCCCGACCAGCTTGAAGGCCGCGCCGCCACATTTGAGCGCCACCCAGGCGTTGTCCTGGACCTTGAGCGAGAGCGCGGCCGCCGGCAGCTCCCGCGCGATTTCGGTCAGCTTGCGCGCCGACAGCGTGATCGCCCCCGGCGCCGCGACCTTGGCCGGGATCGAGACCGTCGCGCCGACCTCAAGATCGGTCGCGGTGAGGCGCACGCTCTCGTCACCGGCCTGGATCAGCACATTGGCGAGGATCGGCAGGGCCTGGCGGGGCTCGACGATGTTCTGGACCATCTGGAGCCCTTTGAGAAACGAGTCGCGGTCAAGCTGGACTTCCATGAGGTTCTCCAATGGTTTGTAGAAGAAGAAAGGATAAAACTCGTAAGAGACGGAGCCGTCGGTCCGGTGACCAGTGTGAATGGCGGCTAAGAGAGGGGAAACGCGGGACGCGGCAGGGGTCGGTCTGGTGGAAAGGCCGGTGGACGAGGGCGGGACGGCCGGGGATCATAGCGTGATCCCCTGGATGAGTCCGTCCACGGTCTTGCGGAGCTTGGGATCTTCCTGCAGGAGGGTCTGGATCTTGTCGACCGCGTGGAGGACGGTCGTGTGGTCCTTGCCGCCGAAGGCGCGGCCCACTTCGGCGAGCGAGGCGTGGGTGAGCTGGCGCGCGAGGTACATCGCGATCTGCCGCGGGAAGGCCACGGCGCGCGTCCGGTTCTTCGCCTTGAAGTCGGAGAACTTTACGCCGAAGAACTCGGCGACGCTCCGCTGAATCTGCTCGATGGTGATGATCTTTTCGGAGTCCCCCCAGAGATCGGCCAGGACCTCCTGGGCCAGGTCCACGCTCATCTCGCGACCGGTCAGCGCGCAGAAGGCGACCATCCGGGTGAGAGAACCCTCGAGCTCCCGGATGTTGGACTTGACGCGGCTGGCGATCAGGTAGGCGACGTCGTCGGCGAGCCGGACACGCTCGAGCCCGGCCTTCTTCTTGAGAATGGCGACGCGCGTCTCGAAGTCCGGGGGCTGGATATCGGCGATCAGGCCCCACTCGAAGCGCGAGCGGAGCCGCTCTTCGATCTCGGGGATCTCCTTGGGCGAGCAGTCGCTGGAGACGACGATCTGCTTGCGCGACTCGTAGAGGTCGTTGAAGGTGTGGAAGAACTCCTCCTGGGTACGCTCCTTGCCGGAGATGAACTGGATGTCGTCGATCAGCAGGAGATCGATCGTCCGGTACTTGGCGCGGAACTCGGCGTTCCGGTCGTAGCGGATCGCGTTGATGAGATCGTTCGTGAAGCGCTCGGAGGAGAGGTAGAGGACCGCCATCTGCGGGAACCGCCGGAGCACCTGATGGCCGACGGCGTGGAGCAGGTGCGTCTTGCCGAGCCCGACCCCCCCGTAGATGAAGAGGGGGTTGTAGGCGCGGGACGGCAGCTCCCCCACCGCCTGGCTGGCGGCCTGGGCGAACTGGTTTGAGGAGCCGACCACGAACGTGTCAAAAGTGTAGCGGGGGTTGAGCTGGCCGGGGGCGTCCGGGCCGCTCGTGCGGACCGGCTCGACCGGCGCCTCGGGGCCCGGAAGGGCCTCGGCGGACGCCGCCTCGTCGATCACGACCGCGACGCGGGGCTGGCCGCCCAGGCACTCCTTGGCCGCGGCTTGGAGGGCCTCCAGGTGGTGCTGGGCGAGCCAGTCTCGGGAGAACTTGTTGGGCGCGCCGATCTTCAGCAGATCGCCCTCAACCGCGAGGAGGCGGCTCGGCCGGATCCAGGAGTCGAGGACGGCCGAGGGCAGCTTGGATTCGAGCGACGCCAGCAGGCGGAGCCAGAGAGCATCAAGCACGGTCCGCACCCCCACTTACGCACACTGTTATCCACAGATGTGGATAGCCTGGAACCACTGGTGTGGCAAGGACATCCCTAGCAGGAGCTCCGACCATCAGGACACCGAACACCTCGTCGGGTTGAGCCGAACGGGACAGGACACTCTAACCAGGGTGCGCACGTTAGCACACGCTGAAAGAGCGTGGCAAGGGGCTTCGAACCCTGGCGCCGAGTTGACTTGGAGTGCGGCGGCGAATAGACTGCCTAGGTTGTACGACTGAAAGGGAGACCTCGATCTAATGAAGCGTACGTTCCAGCCGAACACGCGCCGGCGAAAGAAGACGCACGGCTTCCGGAAGCGGATGAAGACGCAGGGGGGCCGGAAGGTGCTGAAGCGGCGGCGCGCGAAGGGGCGAAAGCGCCTGACCGTTTAGCGGTGGGTGGTCCGGTCAGCCCCGGACGGCTCCCGCGGCGCGAGCGGCTGACCGGCAACCGGGATTTCCAGGCAGTCTTCCAGCAGGGCGCGCGCATCGAACGGCCGTCCTTGATCGTGTTGTGGAAGGAGAGCGATCGGGGGCGCCGTGTCGGGTTCGCGGTGAGCCGGCAGATGCGGAGCGCGGTCAGACGAAACCGCGTCCGGCGCCGGCTGCGGGAGGCATATCGCGTGGCGCGAGGCGCCGAGCCGATCCCCGGTGACCTCGTCATCGTCGCGCGCCGGTCCGCTCTGACGGGCCCATTCGAGGCGCTCGTCCGAGACCTGAGGGGCGCTCTCGGCGCGATCGCCGAGCGCTGGCGCGCGGGGCGCCCGGCGTGAAGGCGGCGGCGCGAGCCGCTCTGCTCGGTATCACCGCGTATCAACGGACGGTTTCCCCCCTCCTGCCGCGGACCTGTCGCTTTGCACCGAGCTGCTCGGAGTACGCACGGCGAGCGATCATCGAGCACGGGCTCCTCCGAGGCGGCGGGATGGCGCTGAGGCGCTTGCTCCGCTGCCATCCGTTTCACCCGGGGGGAATCGATCCGCCCCCGCCGGCGCCGAGCCGCGAGAGGGCCTGAGAGGAATGGAGAATCGAGCGGTCCTGGCCGCCGTCCTGATGGCGGCGCTCCTGATCCTGTACCAGATCTTCTTTGTTCCCGCGCCTGCCCCCCCTCCCCCGGCCCGCGCTCCGGAGGGGGTCTCGAAGCCGGTACGGCCCCAGGAGAAGACCGCGGCGCCGCCGCCCGCCGTCCTGCCGTCGGCGAGGGTCCTGCCGCGGCTCCCCGAGCGGACGGTCTCCATCGACACCCCCCTCTACCACGCCATCGTCGGGAGCGAGGGCGGACAACTGCTCGGTTGGACGCTTCACTATCGAGGCGAGAAGGTTCTCGCCGAGCGCGGCCAGATGGGGCTCCGCGGCTTGATTCTCGAGCGGCCGGGCGTCGGCGGCCAGGCAGTCGAGTTCAGCATCACGAGCGGTCCGGTCGTACTGGACGGCAAGGCCGGCGAGGGTACCCTCGTGATGACGGGCGAGGACGCCTACGGCGTGCGTGTCCGCGAGACGGCCACCTTCAGGGCGGACCAGTACGCGGTCGACCTCGCGGTGAGGCTCGAGAACGGCCGGAGGGTGCCCCAGACGCTCAGGGTCGCCCTGCCGTGGGTCGCGCCCGTCAAGCCAGGGACCGACGGGGCCCAGTGGCCCTCCGAACTCGTCTGGCAGGTCGATGGGACCGTCCATCGGGAGCCGCTCGACAAGGCGACCGTGGCGGAGGAGACTCCCGGCGACTGGGCCGGGCTCGACAGCCTCTACTATCTGACGGCGCTCATCCCCAAGAGAACTCCCAGGAGCCCGGGGCTCACCCTGGCCTTCGGCAAGGTCGGGGGGGACCGGGTCGAGGTCGGGCTCCGGGGCGCCGTGACCTTGGCGGCCGGTGAAGTCTGGGAAGCGCGGGCTCAGCTCTACGCCGGTCCGAAGGAGTACCGGCAACTCCGCGCCCACGGGCTCGAAGGCGCGATCAACTTCGGCGGGTTTCCGCTGCCGCGCAAGTACGGCGGCCTCCCGATGGAGTGGCTCGGCGTCCCGGTCCTGCTCGTGATGAACTTCTTCTACCGGTTCATCGGCAACTACGGGGTCGCGATCATCCTGCTCACGGTGGTGACCAAAGTGCTCTTCTACCCGCTCACGATGAAGAGCATGACATCGATGAAGAAGATGCAGACGATCCAGCCCCAGGCGAACGCACTCCGGGCCAAGCACAAGAGCGATCCGCAACGGGCCCAGCGCGAGACGCTCGAGCTCTACCGGCGGGAGGGCGTCAACCCGCTGGGCGGCTGCCTGCCGATGGTGATCCAGGTCCCGATCTTCTACGCGCTCTATATCGCCCTGTCGGTGTCGGTCGAGCTGCAGAACGCCGGGTTCATCTGCTTCGGCCGGGCCCCGGCGTGGGTTCCGTTCGTCGGCGGGACTGACCTCTGGATCTGCGACCTTGCCGCCCTCGACCCCCTCTACGTCCTGCCGATTCTCATGGGCGTGACGATGTTCGTCCAGCAGAAGATGCAGCCGACCATGGGCGATCCTAACCAGGCGAAAATGATGCTGATTATGCCGTTCGTCTTCACCTTCATGTTCCTGAAGCTGCCCTCCGGCCTGGTCCTCTACTGGACAGTGTCCAACGCCCTTCAGATTCTCCAGCAGCGCCTGATGAACCGGAAGCCGGCTCGCGTCGCCGGGCGTGGAGCCAAGGATGTTGCCCGCGTATAGCCCGCCAACCCTCCTACCCTTCCCGGGCCCCGCACGCGGTCGGACAGAGCCTCTGCCGAATTCGTGATGTATCTATCTGAAAATATGAATTATTTATTGACTACGGCCCAATCTCCGGAGGACGGCTCAGGGCCTGCTTCGGTCCGAGCCTGACCGGTGAGGCGAGGCGGGAGTAGACCGACTCCCCGAAACCTGGGCCGCAGAGCGGCTCTGGGTGACCTCGACATCCGGCTGGCGGCTGGGGCGCGTCCGATCCTCGAGCGCGAGCTCTCACCGACGGAGCAAGCCGCCTTCCTCACCTACATGGAGTTGCTCCTGACCTGGCAGCGGACCTACCGGCTCGTCGGCTCCTCCGATCGTCGGTGGATCATCGACGAACTGATCCTAGACTCACTCTTGTTTGTCCACTTTCTCCCCGCTCGAGTCGTGTCGGTGCTCGACCTCGGCTCTGGCGCCGGGATTCCCGGAATCCCGTTGAGCATCGTTCGGCCGACGGTCAGGTTCACGCTCCTCGAGGCTCGTCGTCGGCGAGCGTCGTTTCTCGGCGCCGCCATCCGCGCTCTCGAGCTTGAGAACACCGAGGTCATCCAACTCCGAGCCGAGGACGCGCTCGACCGGCGGCCGGAGCTGAAGGCGGGGTTCGAACTCGTCGTGAGCCGCTGCGCCGGGGAGCTTCAGAAGGTCGTCCGGCTTGCCACCCCCTTTCTCGCCGCTGGAGGTCGACTGGTCGTCTCGGGCCCCCCAGAGCCCCCAGAGGTCCACGTCCCCGGCCTGTGGATGACAGTCTGTCACCCTGGCAAGGACCAGCCACGGACCTTTTTTGTCCTTGATTCTCCAGAAGCTTGACCTCACCGGGAGGGGCAGAGGAATATGTTTCACGTGGAACGCGCTAAGGATGACGTTTCACGTGGAACACGCCGGCCAGGCCGGGTGATCACGGTCGTCAACCAGAAGGGCGGAGTCGGCAAGACGACCACAGCGGTCAACCTGGCCGCTGGTTTGGCGTGCGCCGAACGATCAACCCTCCTCGTCGACCTGGATCCCCAGGGAAATGCGACGACGGGGCTCGGGGTACGGAAGGAGGGCCTCTACCCGACGATCTATTCAGTCCTCCTGCAGAGCGATTCGATCGATCGAGCCCTCCAGCCCACAGCGCTCCCGACGCTTTCCATCGTCCCGGCCGATATCGACCTGGTCGGGGCCGAGATCGAACTCGTCGGGATGGCCTCGCGGGAAAGGCGGCTCCGCGAGGCGATCGACCCCTGCCGAAAGAGCTTCGAATACCTGATCATCGATTGCCCGCCCTCGCTCGGGCTCCTCACGATCAACGCGCTCACCGCCTCGGACTCCGTACTCATACCGCTCCAGTGCGAGTTCTATGCGCTCGAGGGGCTGGCGCACCTCGTCAAGACGATCAGACTCGTCCGGGAGCGACTCAACCACGCCCTCGAGATCGAAGGGATCCTGCTGACGATGTTCGACGGCCGGACGAGCCTGGCCGGTCAGGTGAAGGACGAGGTCCACCGCTTCTTCGAGGGCCAGATCTTCGAGACGATCATTCCAAGGAACGTCCGGCTGACCGAGGCGCCGAGCCACGGCAAGCCGATCGTCCTCTACGACCTCCGATCAAGCGGCTCCTTGGCCTACCTGGAGTTGACACGGGAGGTGCTGAGCCATGAATAGGCGCGGGCTCGGTCGCGGCCTTGGCGCTCTGTTGTCGTCGACGCCGGCCAAGGGAGAGGCGCTCCTCGAGGTGCCGATCGACCTGATCGCTCCCAATCCGAACCAGCCAAGAAAATCATTTGATTCCAATGGGTTGTCAGAGCTGACCGCCTCGATCCGGAGCTCAGGCGTGATTCAGCCCGTGGTCGTCCGTCGCCAGGGCCAAGGCTACCAGCTCATCGCCGGCGAGCGACGATGGCGGGCTGCGAAGATAGCTGGGCTCGAGCGGATCCCCGCTCTCCTGCGGGAGGCGACCGACGGCGAGAGCTTGGAACTCGCCCTGATCGAGAACCTGCTCCGCGAGGACCTGAACCCGATAGACGAGGCCGAGGCTTACCAGAAGCTCTTGGCGGAGTTCGAATGGACGCAGGAGGAGCTGGCGCAGCGAGTCGGCCGCGACCGCAGCTCAATCGCCAACTGTCTCCGGCTCCTGAAGCTTCCCGAGCCGGTCCAGAAGGACCTGCGGGCGGGCCGGCTGACGATGGGTCACGCGCGCGCCCTGCTCTCCTTGACGTCCCCCGCCGATCAGCTGAAGCTCAGGGAAGAGATCCTCGCCCACTCGTGGTCGGTGCGGGCGACGGAGGAGGGTGTGCAGAAGCGCGCGGCCAGCCGCGCGCCCCGCCGCCGTTCGGCGGAGCTGGCCGCCCTGGAGGACGCGCTCCGGCAGAGCCTGATGACAAAAGTGCGCCTGGTCGGCAGCGACCGGCGGGGACGGATCGAGATCCTGTACGCGTCGACCGACGAACTGGATCGGCTGGTCGGGATGATCACGAAGAGACGGTGAGCGATGGCTCGGGAACGAATCGTCGTCGGGATGAGCGGCGGCGTGGATTCGTCGGTCGCGGCCGCGCTGCTGGTCGAGCAGGGCCACGACGTGGTCGGCGTCACGCTGCGCGTGTGGCCCTGGAAGGGGGACGAGGATCCGACCCGGCGCTTCGGGAGCTGCTGCTCGCCCGAGAGCGTCGACGACGCCCGTCAGGTGGCCCGCCGCCTCGGGATCCCCTACTATCTCCTCAACACCGAGCGTGAGTTCGACCGCGCGGTCATCGCGGGCTTCGTCGACGAGTATCGCGCGGGCCGGACGCCGGTGCCCTGCGTCCTCTGCAACCGCGACGTCAAGTTCGGCTCGCTGCTCCATCGCGCACGCGCCTGGGACGCGGTCGCCGTGGCGACGGGACACTACGCGCGGATCACGCACGATGGGCAGTCGGGCCGGCACCTGTTGTGGCGGAGCGCCGATCCCGCCAAGGATCAGTCAGACTTCCTCTGGCCGCTCACGCAGGACCAGCTCGCGGCCGCGCGGTTCCCGGTCGGTCACCTGACAAAGGCCGAGGTTCGCGGCGCGGCGCGGCGGCTCGGGCTCGTGACGGCCGACAAGCCGGAGAGCCAGGAGATCTGCTTCGTGCCGGACGACGATTATCGGGGCTTCCTGCGCCGGCGGGATCCGGCGATGTTCCTGCCCGGCGCCATCGTCGACGCCGAGACCGGAGCGACGATCGGGGAGCACCGAGGTCTGCCGAGTTACACGATCGGCCAGCGGAAGGGGCTCGGTCTCGCGACGAGCCGCCCACTCTACGTGGTCGACCTTGACCCGGCGCGGAACGCCGTCGTCGTCGGGACGGCGGGCGCGCTCGAGCAGGAACGACTCACCGCCGACCAGGCCAACTTCATCGCCTGCGATCCGCCGCAGGCGCCCCTGCGCGTCGCGGCCAAGATCCGCCACAACCACGCAGCCGCGCCCGCCACGATCCGGGCTCTCGAGTCCGGCCGCGTCGAGGTCGTCTTCGACCAGCCTCAGCGCGCGGTGACGCCCGGGCAGTCCGTGGTCTTCTACGACGGAGACTGCGTCATCGGCGGCGGCGTCATCCGGCGCGGCCGCCCGGGGTGAAGGGCCGCGGCGCTTGACAGTCGGCGCCGTTGCGTGATAGTTTTCACAAACCTACAGGTCTGACCTCCTGCGCAGGAGACCTCGGCATGCGTGAACGCGTTCGCGGGCGGTGGGGGCGCATCGCGCCCGCGGCGGTCATGCTGCTCTGGCCGCCCGCCGGCGCTTTCGCCGCGGAGGCCGCGGGCGAGGGCGGCGGTGGGATCATCAGCCTCGACCTGTCGCTGGTCGTCCAAGTGGTCAACTTCCTCGTTCTCCTGCTCATCCTCTGGAAGCTCCTCTACCGACCGCTCGTCGCGAAGATGGAGGAGCGGACGGCCGCCATCAAGAAGTCGCTCGACGAGGCCGAGCAGGCGCGCGCCGAGGCCCGGCGGGAGCTGGAGGAGAACATGGCGAAGTTGCGCCAGGCCTACGCCGAGGCGCAAACCATCCGGGAGGCGGCGCGGAAGGAGGCCGCCGACGAGCAGCGCAAGCTCATCGAGGCCGCGCGTGCGGAAGCCCAGCGCCTCGTGGAGGGCGCGCGGGCCCAGCTCGAAGCCGACGTCCGGCGGGCGCGCGACGAGCTGCGGCGCGAGGTGGGCGATCTGGCGACCGCCGTCGCCGAGAAGCTGATCCGGAAGAGCCTGCGGGACGAGGACCACCGGCGGATCGTCGCGGAGGCCGTGCGCTCGCTCGAAGGGCGCCCCTCGTGAGGGGCCGCGAGGCGACCGCCAAGCGCTACGCGAAGGCGCTCTTTTCGCTGGCCGAGGAGCAGGGTCGCACGGAGCCGGTTGGCCAGGAGCTCGGGGTCGTGGTCGAGGCGTTCGGGGCGAACCCGGGCCTCGGCGAGTTCCTGTCGCGGCCGTGGCGCGCCGCCCCGGTGCGGCGGCAGCTCGTCGCCGCCGTCGCGGCCGAGCTCGCGGTCTCGACGCTGGTGCGGGACTTCGTCGCGCTGCTCGCCATGCGCGGGCGGACGGACCACCTGCGGGAGGTCGCGGCGGCCTACGCAGGGCTGGTCGACGCGGCCCTCGGCCGGGCGCGAGCGCGCGTCCGCACCGCGGTGCCGCTCACCCCCACGGACCGCGCCGCGCTCGCGGCAGGTCTCGGGCGGGCGCTCGGGGACGGGCCGGTCGTGCTCGACGAGCGCGTGGACCAGAGCCTCCTGGGGGGGTTCGTCGCCCAGGTCGGCAGCATGGTCCTCGACGGCAGTCTGGATGGTCAGCTCGCGCGGATTCGCGAGCGTCTGGCAACGGGGTAGGGGTCCACTCTCGAGGGCGACGATGATCAAGGCGGCGGAGATCAGCGAAGTCATCAAGCGCCAGCTCGCGGGCTACGAGGCCGAGGTCGATCTGCAGGAGGTCGGCCGGGTGGTCGAGGTCGGCGACGGCATCGCACGTGTCTACGGTCTCGAGAAGGCCATGGCCGGCGAGCTGCTGGACTTCCCCGGTGGCGTCGTCGGCATGGTCCTGAATCTCGAGGAGGACAACGTCGGCGTGGTGCTCCTGGGCGACGACACGCTCATCAAGGAGGGCGACGCCGTCAAGCGGACCAATCGGATCGCCCAGGTTCCCGTGGGCGACGCGCTGGTGGGGCGGGTGGTCAACGCGCTCGGGGTGCCGATCGACGGCAAGGGCCCGATCCAAGCCCGCGAGTCCCGTCCCATCGAGCGCTACGCGCCGGGCGTCGTCGACCGCCGGTCGGTCAAGGAGCCGCTCCAGACGGGGCTGAAGGCGATCGACGCGATGATTCCGATCGGCCGCGGCCAGCGCGAGCTGATCATCGGTGACCGGGGTACCGGGAAGACCGCCATCGGTGTCGACACGATCATCAACCAGAAGGGGCAGGGGGTCTTCTGCTTCTACGTCGCGATCGGCCAGAAGCGGTCGACGGTGGCCCAGGTCGTCAAGGTCCTCGAGGACGCGGGGGCCATGGCGTACTCGACCGTGGTCGTCGCCTCCGCGTCGGAAGCCGCACCGCTCCAGTACATCGCGCCCTACGCCGGCTGCACGATGGGGGAGTTCTTCCGGGACAGCGGCCGCCACGCCCTCTGCATTTATGACGACCTGTCCAAGCACGCGACCGCGTACCGGCAGCTCTCGCTCCTGCTCCGCCGCCCGCCGGGGCGGGAGGCGTATCCCGGCGACGTCTTCTACCTGCACTCGCGGCTGCTCGAGCGGGCGGCCAAGCTCAACGACCAGCTGGGCGGCGGCTCGCTCACCGCGCTGCCGATCATCGAGACCCAGCTGGGCGACGTCTCGGCCTACATCCCGACCAACGTCATCTCGATCACCGACGGCCAGATCTACCTCGAGGCGGACCTCTTCTACGGCGGCATCCGGCCCGCGGTCAACGTCGGGCTCTCGGTGTCGCGCGTCGGCGGCGCGGCCCAGGTCCGCGCGATGCGGCAGGTCGCGGGCAAGCTGCGTCTCGACCTCGCCCAGTATCGCGAGCTCGCGGCGTTCGCCCAGTTCGGCTCCGACCTGGACCGGGCGACCCAGCAACAGCTCGCGCGTGGCCAGCGGATGGTCGAAGTGCTGAAGCAGGGCCAGTACGCCCCGCTCGCCGTCGAAAAACAGGTGGTGGTCATCTTCGCCGGCACCCAGGGGCTCCTCGACGACCTCCCTGCGGACAGCGTCCGGGCGTTCGAGGAATTCCTCTACCCGTGGCTCGAGCGGCGGCAGCCGAAGGTTCTCGCCGAGATCCGCGAGAAGAAGGAGCTCGCGGACGCGTTCCGGGAGACGCTGACCAAGGCGATCACCGACGCGAAGACGGAGTTCGCCGCGGCCAAGGGCATCAAGGCGGCCTAGCGATCGATGGCGACCCCCCGGGACATCCAGCGACGCATCCGCTCCGTCCAGTCGACCCAGAAGATCACGCGCGCGATGAAGCTCGTGGCGGCGGCGAAGCTTCGCCGGGCGCAAGAGCGGGTCCTGGCGGCGCGGGTCCTGGCGGCGCGGCCGTACGCGAGCAAGATGACGGAGCTCCTCGGCCACCTCGCGGCGAGCGCGGGTCCGGAGGCGCACCCGCTCCTCGCGCGGCGGTCGGGGCCGCGCCGGCTGATCGTCGTGATCGCCGCCGACAAGGGGCTCGCGGGGGCCTTCAACTCGAACATCATCCGCCGCTCGCTCGAGTTCATCCGTGAGTCGCATGCGCCCGACGTCACGCTGGTCCTGGTGGGTCGTAAGGCGCGCGATTTCTACCACCGCCGGCCGTGGACGATCGGGAGGGAGATGGTCGGCTTCTGGGAGCGGCTCGCGTATTCGCACGCCTGCGAGCTGGCCGACCTGCTCATGGCGCGGTATCTCGCCGGCGAGGTCGACGAGGTGTACCTGATCTATAACGAATTCCGCTCGGTCGCCGTGCAGCGTCCGGTCCGGCAGCAGCTCCTCCCGATCGCCCCGGGCAGCGAGGGCGCACCGCCGGGCGGCCCGGGCGCGGTCATCGACTACCTGTACGAGCCGGGCCCGGACGCGATTCTGGGCGAGCTCCTCCCGCGTCACGTCCGGACCCAGGTCTTCCGCGCGCTCATGGAGTCGCTGGCGGGCGAGTACGGGGCGCGGATGACCGCGATGGAAGCGGCGACCAAGAACGCGAAGGAGATGATCGAGATCCTGACCATTCAGTTCAACAAGGCACGGCAGGAGAAGATCACCAAGGAGCTCCTCGACATCGTCGGGGGCGCCGAAGCTCTCAAGCAGGGAGCGGAGGCCTGAGAGGGGGAGCATGAACCGGGGCAAGATCGTTCAGGTCATCGGTCCGGTCGTCGACGTCGAATTCGAGCCCGGGCACCTGCCGGCGATCTACAACGCGCTCGACGTGACGGGGGTCGAGAACAAGGACATCTTCTCCTATTCCAAGCGCCTGGTCCTCGAGGTGGCGCTGCACCTCGGCGAGAGCCGCGTGCGGACGGTGGCCATGGCGGCGACGGACGGCTTGGTGCGCGGCATGCCGGTGACCGACACGGGCGGCCCGATCTCGATCCCGGTCGGCAAGGAGACGCTCGGGCGGATCCTCAACATCATCGGCGAGCCCGTCGACAAGGGGCCGGCGATCGAGGCGCGGAAGTACTACCCGATCCACCGACCCGCGCCGCCGTTTCTCGAGCAGTCCACCAAGGTCGAGATGTTCGAGACGGGAGTCAAGGTGGTCGACCTCCTCGAGCCCTACACCAAGGGCGGCAAGACCGGTCTCTTCGGCGGCGCGGGCGTCGGCAAGACCGTCATCATCCTGGAGCTGATCAACAATATCGCCAAGCAGCACGGTGGCATCTCGGTCTTCGCCGGGGTCGGCGAGCGCACCCGGGAGGGCAACGACCTCTACCACGAGATGAAGGAGTCCGGGGTCATCGACAAGACCGCGCTGATCTTCGGCCAGATGACCGAGCCTCCCGGCTCGCGCCTGCGCGTGGGGCTGACGGGGCTGACCGCGGCCGAATACTTCCGCGACGAGGAAGGCCAGGACGTTCTGCTCTTCATCGACAACATCTTCCGGTTCACGCAGGCCGGCTCCGAGGTCTCGGCGCTGCTCGGGCGAATGCCGTCGGCCGTGGGTTACCAGCCCACGCTCGGCACCGAGATGGGCCAGCTCCAGGAGCGCATCACGTCGACCGTCAAGGGGTCGATCACCTCCGTGCAGGCGATCTACGTGCCGGCCGACGACCTCACCGATCCCGCGCCGGCCACGGCGTTCGCGCACCTCGACGCGACGACCGTCCTCTCGCGCCAGATCGCCGAGCTCGGTATCTATCCGGCCGTCGATCCGCTGGCCTCGACGTCACGCATCCTCGACCCGAATATCCTGGGTGCCGAGCACTACGGGACGGCCCGCGCCGTGCAGTCGATCCTGCAGCGGTACAAGGACCTGCAGGACATCATCGCGATCCTCGGCATGGAGGAGCTCAGCGACGAGGACAAGCTGACCGTCGCGCGAGCGCGGAAGATCCAGCGCTTCTTGTCGCAGCCGTTCTTCGTCGCCGAGGCGTTCACAGGTCAGCCGGGCCGCTATGTGAAGCTCGCCGACACGATCCGGAGCTTCCGCGAGGTCGTCGAAGGCAAGCACGACGAGCTGCCCGAGCAGGCGTTCTACATGGTCGGCGCGATCGACGAGGTGATCGAGAAGGCCAAGAAGCTGCGCGAGCTCGGCTAGCCCGATGGCGCTCGCGCTGGAGCTGGCCACGCCGACGCGCCTCGTCGTGTCGGCCGAAGCCGACGAGGTCGTGGTGCCCGGGGTCGAAGGCTACTTCGGCGTCCTGCCGGGCCACGCCGCGTTCCTGACCACGCTCGGCACCGGCGAGCTCACCTACACCGAGCGGGGGCACCAGCGGCCCTTGGCCGTGAGCGGCGGGTTCGCCGAGGTGCGCGACGACAAGGTGATCATCCTCGCCGACACGGCGGAGCGCCCGGAGGAGATCGATCGAGCCCGCGCCGAGCGGGCCCGCCAGCGCGCCGAGCAGCGCCTCGCCGGTCGCGCCCAGGGGGACATCGACTTCGCCCGCGCCGCCGCCGCGCTCGCGCGGGCGGTGGTGCGGCTCCAGGTCGCCTCGCGGGCCGGCGGCTAGCGACCGCGGTCTCTCGACCCGATTGCCCAATTTTCTGGGCAGGACCGCACGGGAATCGTTGCAGTCAGGCCACGGGCCGTGCGGTATCTTCCCGTGAAATCGATGCGCACGGCTGGCACGGAGATTGCCACACGGAGTGGCGATGCTCCAGCGTCTCGTCATCGCCGCGCTGCTCTATGTTTGCCCCCCGCGGTACGACGGCGTCGCCGCGGGCGGGCGCGGCTCGAGCGATGGGGCGCGCCGACTGGAGCGCGTGAGCCAGTGCCTCACCACCTCCCGGCCGATCCAGCCTCTCACCCTGTTCGAACCGGTCTTCCCCGGACGGGACGGTTGGCCTCCCCCCTAGCGCGCTTCGCAGATCTCGCCGCCAAGTACCGGCGTCTCCAGGCGTCGTACCAGCGGTCGCTCTTCGACGCGCGCGAGGTCCGCCACCTCTACGCGCGCCTACAGCGCGCGAGCCTCTTGGGGCTCGAAGGGCTGGCCGACGCCCTCGAGTCGCGGGACCGGTACACGCGTGGGCATTCCGGACGCGTCGGCGCCTGGGCGCGCCAGACGGCGCTGGCGCTCGGGTGGAGCGTGGACCATGCGGACCTCGTCGGTCAGGCGGGCCGACTCCACGACATCGGCAAGATCGGCGTGCCGGAGGTCCTGCTCCGGAAGACGGAGGCACTGTCGGCCGACGAGTGGCAGACCAGGCGTGGCCATCCGGAGATTGGCGCCCGAATCGTCGCGCCCTTCGACTTCTTCGCGGAGGGAGCCGAGATCATTCGGCATCATCACGAGCGCTGGGACGGGAGCGGGTACCCCGACGGGCTCACCGGGAGTCGGATTCCCGTCGGCGCGCGCATCGTCGCGGTCGCCGACGTCTTCGACGCGCTGACCTCCGACCGTTCCTATCGAGTCGCCCTGCCGGTCGAGGCGGCGGTGAAGGAGCTTCAACGCGAGGCCGGCCGCACACTGGATCCGCGGCT